>Ga0265798_10003267_pt1 | contig 23165 bp, 22 predicted proteins | sample P3T30metagenome_FD_192430 | JGI IMG/M metagenome (GOLD analysis project Ga0265798, IMG submission 192430) | Plant litter microbial communities from East Loma Ridge, Irvine, California - P3 T30 | ecosystem: Environmental > Terrestrial > Plant litter > Unclassified | place: USA: California... | reverse complement strand
TCTTAAAAGAAGAGCCTTAAAACATGCTGTTTTGCTAATTACTTCTCTAGTATAGAAGTCTACAAATTTATACTTTAACATATTTGTTATTGTGTAGCTGCAGCTCTAACGTTCGACTTTTAGCAAATTCTAATATGTGGTTGTTGAGATATTCGGTTCTTGAATTCTCGTTTTCTGGTGTATTTTGGGGTGGACGGCTCGCTTGTCTGGACGGCTCGCTTGCCAGGTACGTTATAGGTCGACGTGCGAAGCTGCGTCTCCGTTTGGAGCTGCACTTGCGTGACGGTTGTGGCTCTGATTCGGTTTGTGACAATTGACGTCGATACATCAGCGTAAGGAGGAAAAGCGCAGCCGATGTCGTAGTAGTAATACGGTTCGCTGTTATCCACATTGGACTTGCCTTCTCTAGTATTGCGTCAATTGACTCCCTTGAACGCAGCAAGCTCGCGGGTGGTGAACACTTACAATGCATCTTCGAAAACTCGCAGTACTGTCCGGTTGCGTCCGAGAAGTACGAGTATTGGAAGCTTTTGCATTTTGGTGCATCTTTTTTATAATACAACGCACATAACGCGAAGGTTGTCGGCCCTTTCCAGAAGAAATTGCCCATGTAGTGGGAGATTTTGTTCTGGTCGTGTTTGCCGACCTGGCCACAGATATTGGCTGCCAGGCCGCTGGTCGCGAGTGCGAGGAGGAAGACGCGTCCAAGCATAGTTTCAAGGTGCTGGGTCCGGTGTCGAGTTTGACGACTGAGGGACTAAGGCTGCGAGCACTTGTGTTAGGTTTGAGCACCTCGAAGAGCTCGTCGTTGCAACGCATGACGTTTGGGCCACCGTGGAATGTCGCCAGGAATGCACTTCATGGACTCGTGGCCAACACCTTACTTATTATGGCCTTCGAGCCTGAGTGTATCCGTAATTGCCTAGATCAAGGCAAGATCCATCCCACCTTCGCCATCGGCCATCTGATCCGGGCGAGGTGCTCACGTGCCAGTGATTTATGGATACCGCTCATAACGTGGTGCGTCCATCCCTTCATGTACCTTTTCGCTAGTCAGCACATACTCAACCTGAGCGAAAGTTCCACATAGCATACCAAAAACGCTCCATTTCGTGCATGAGAACGATAAAGTGTGCGAAAATGATCAAAGGAATGGCATCCCGATGCTGCAGTCGGTCCAAAAAGCTGTCGGGCATTTTGTATAACCATGCAAAGACCACGTGATACTCACTGTCCGTTCCGCCGTACCGGCTCTCGTAGCACTCCTGCAAAATTTCTGCTGCTCGTGTGTTTTCTGGGCGTGCTGCAGGACCGGAGGTAGCAGCTACATGCTCGAGAAGCTCGGTAAGCTGGCACCGAAAGTCCTCCGGGGCATTTAGGGACGGAAGCCCACGTGTACTAGAACTTGCTGCCGGGGCATTTGTCCTCATGAAGTTCTCTCTGCCCAAGGTGCCAGTTGTCCGGATACCTCGAAACATGACCAGCCAGTCTGACTTGCCATGTTCCCCGAAAGCAAGATACTCTCCTGGCTGCGGGCCTTGGGCCCAGTTTACAAAACAGATGAGCTGCACAGATAACAGGACTGCATCGTAGTTTTCGATGCTGATGTTGGCTAAATCGTGAGTTACGCTTGCAAGTGCTCGCTCGTAGTGTCGATCTGCTATAGTAGTGTACTCCTCGATCCGGCTTGGACGGCAAGATGCAAGATGGAGCGCAGTGAGAGCGAACATCAAGTGTAGGACATGTTCGTGACGAAGCGCTATCTCCTCGAAGAGGGTCTGCCAGACTGTGGCTCCAGACGACCATGCAGACAGCGACTGGCTGGTGGATGTCACCCAATGATAGGTCAGCTCGACCTCTGAGTGGCGTAGATTTGGCGGATCCGGGCTGTTGACTGAAGTCCGCACAATGTATTCACAAAGCACGTTTCGACGCATGCAATTGCCACAGTGCGGTTTGGCTTCATCGCACTGGAGAAGCATTAGTGACAGTGCTACTGGTTTCTGAAGGACATAAAGAATCGCAATGCGCTCTTGAAGATACATACAATGGAGTGAAAGAAAATTGGGCCGTGATCAACGCTCAACACCATCGAATTGTATGCTTCACGAAATGGTAACACAATGACAAGCTACGGCTTACCTTGATTCTCCGCGTCTTGCAAGTTTTGCATCCCGCGCGACTTTTGTGATGCGCCTTGCGGGTGACTTTCGCTGGGTTGATCTCGGCAGGCGACGGTCGTGGCGTTGATGTGCTTTCAGACTGCGGCGATTCCTGCTGCATGTTTAAGCCTTGTGCTAGTTGTTCTTAGCGATTGCCTCGCTGTCTTTCGATGGCTATCGTGGTGCGCGTAGTCCTGTGGTGGTGTCGTGCTCCGCGCGAGGAGCTCGGCGCCTTACCTACTACCTAGCGTGGACTCTTCGCTCTCAATCTGCAGCAGTCTCAACGTCTCGACTCACAAGGCACGGAAGGACACGTTAGAACAGCATCTACAACACAATCGTATGTCATCCGAGCATCGACCGAACGTCACGACCAAACCTCCACATTGACATTCAATTTGATGGTGTCAAGCAGACTGCTATTGTTGCTTCATAGTAGGCCAGGGTTTACTAGCCGAAAAGTGCCGATCAGTGCCGATCGCGTATTTTCTCGTATTTCTCGCTGTCTCTGTGCCTCCTCGTCTACCTCTCGCTTACTCTCGTATTGCCATGTTACACTAAAGCAACTGGCTCGCATGCTTTACTGTTTTAGATGTAGCGATGGAACAAAAGGCCGCGTCAATGACACAGACGCAGCAGTATATAGCTCCTCCTTTGGTCACGACTTCAAAATCTTGTCAGATCACATCAGCCCCATCTTGCTCTTCTCATCACGTTCACTTCTTCAGCCATGGGTGCACAAGTTCAGTCAAAGGATCAGTCGACTCCTGCATCTCCTCCACCGCAATATGCTCCGCCCGACATGCCACCGCCGCCATACTTCAAAGCGCACTTCGTGGACCCAAGCTCCTTCAAGGCCGCCATCAACACTAAGATCGAGAAGCCACTCGTCTCCCTCTTCCGCCTGATCGTCCGTCTACTTCAGTTCGCCTTTGCCCTTGCTTCGGGCATTTCGTACGCGATCGAGCTTTCCCACGGGAATACAAAGGCTCTGAGCAGCTTTATATACACGCAGGTCGTGCTCGGCCTCACGCTCGTCACTCTCTTGACTGACAGTATCACCGTTCGACACTATCGCTTCACTTGGATTGTTGAGTGGGTGCTCGTCGTTTTGTGGTTCGTCTGTTTTGCAATCTTTTACCAGGCGTACTTGGAAAGTACTGTCGAGTCAGACTATCAAGGCGCGAATCAAGGGCGTATGGAACGAGCGGTATGGTGCGACCTCATCAACGCGCTGCTGTGGCTCGGGAGTGCGATCTTTTCGTCGACCATGTGTTGCACTGGCACTAAAGCGGCAATGACAAGCAAGATGCAGAAGAGGAAGCAGGGAAAGGAAAAGAAAGAGATGATGCATGAAATGGAAGAGATGGAGAGTGGGACAATCGAGGTGCCGGCAAGGTAGACTTCCTCTATCGATTGCTCCGTCTCGATGCAACCGAGGAGATGGCAGCAAACACAAGCGCAAGCACAATCGTAATCAAACATTCAGTCGCAATCAGACTTTATCGGCAATCGTTGTTCTGCGACCAGGCATATAACTGACCCTTAACGTCACAGAATAACGGCATCATCTTCCACGCTCACTTTCCTGTATCATGTCGACAAAGACCGACATCCATGCCCAGATCATGCAGTTGAAGGTGATTGAGACGAACATGTCGACTACGGAGAAGCAGCAACTCTCCAGTAAGTAACATGACTACAGACCCCACCTGTCTTGTCCTAACAGTTGCAAGGACAACCTCACCTTCATGGTCGACGAGGCAATGGAAAAACGAACCACCGTCGCCATTCCTAAGACCACCGCGAATCCCCGTGCTCGGCCTCCTCCTAACCGGTGAATATCCGGCCTACACCATGGTGTTCACGTACGGGACGGAGGCGATGGTTGGAGACAAGTGCCGTATGAGGAACCAGACACTGGAGGGGCTTCGCGATGCGGTTGAACGCGTCCTGACGGAACATGCTTCTTAATCTTGATGGCTGAACCGGCGTTGAGTGTAAGGCGCTTGGTTGATCTTTCGGTTGCCTGTAGCGTTCGGATATCCGCCAAACGGTAATGAAGTCATGTTCCGTAGCTTTGTTTCGCTCTACATTGATCCAGTTGGTGGTATCTGTCGTATCGTCCGGTGCTTTACAACACATAACGTAATAGCGCACCAGGTCCATTTGCAATACCTTCCAAGCCAACAGCCTGATCTGACTTCGTGTTCAGCTTCTTGAGCCAAAAGCGCAGAACTAACGACCCAGTTGCGCAGCACACAAGCGCTACGGTGAGTACGATGCAGCCCATGCGATACAGCCTGCGTAGCACATCAATATATACTTAAGAGCAGTGAAAAAGGTGAATCACGGTGCACTCCAACTCGGATACAAATACGCCGTCGCGATATTCGTCGCATTACTCACGGCCGTCGCCAACGCCAACGCAACCGCCCTCTTACTCTTCGGCCTCGCAATCGTCGCAATCACCCACGGCAAAATCAACTAGAACGCACTAAAACTTCCCATCGCCTGCAGAAACGTTGTAAAGTATCTCGCACCAGTGTTGTGCGTCGACATACTCAGGGTCTGCCCCACAGCGGAGATCGTGCATGCTGTGACGATGTGGAAGCAGTGTTCGCCCGCGCGACCGGAGTGCCAGGAATTCAACAACGAAAAGAGGAAGGCAAGGAAGTAGAGCGGGCATGTGAGGAGCAGGGTTTGTACGCGTGGGTAGCCGAGGGTTTGCACGATGGAGGGGAAGAAGTATGTGAAGGACATGGAGACCACGGCCGAGGTTTGGATGAAGACAAGGAGTGGCTGGACGGGTCGTGTTAGCTCCAGTCACGCGTGGATGTAATGTCAGTACCACTTTCGGATCCGAAATAGCCTGCTTGAGGCCAACGAACACCGACTCGCTAACCTCATCTTTCCCGCCGTCGTTCTCGCAATTCAGACGCCACTGCGCCATGTCGGTTTCTTCGGGCGAGAGGAAAGCGGTGTTGGAAGGGTAATTAGGAAGCAGCATGTAGCCGGCGAAAGCCATGACGATGGTGAGTGCGCCCTCGATGATGAAGATCTACAAGACGTCAGTCTCAAAAAGTATTATGAGCTGGAATTGCGGAGTTCTCACCCATCGCCATGATGGATAACCGCCCAGGCCTTCCATTCCACTCACAATACCGGCTACAATGAGGCCGCCGAATGCAGAAGAGGGGGTGTAGCCCGAGTAGAAGATTGCGATGCGGCTTGGGAGTTCTTTGCGCGTGTACCAGTATGACGAGAAGAAATGCAACCCGGGAAGTACGGTGCTTCTGTAACGCCCACCAAGAACCGCAGCGTGACGAGACCTGCGAAATTCTATACCAAGCCCGTTGCGCCGGACACAATGCCCCATATAATGACAACGGTGGGTAGGTACAGTCGTGGCTTGAACATTGATAGCAGCATGTTCGTTGGCACCATCATGGAGATGTAGCCTGCCCAGAGCACCATGACGGCTGTTTGACACTGCACGTCATCGATGCCGAGAGACGCCTCGAGCCCACCCAGTCGCGCATTGGCGATAGCATTCCGATCAAGCACGTTCAGCAGGAAGAGAATGATGAGGATAGGCAAAGCTCGAATGTCAATCTGTCGGACGAGTTTCTTCTCGAGTGAGACACGCTGTTATTGCGAAAGGTGCTGTAACACATCCGGAATGTTGTTGCGAATTTCAGAGGCCTCAATATGTGCGATATCTAGCTCTTTCTTGATGGATTTCTTATCGGGGTCCATGATGGTGCGATGAATGACTGTAGTGGGAGGAACGTTGGGTCACCCCACAATCGTGGGGTCCCCAACATTTATACTATATAGTGCAGATCAGACCTCCATGCATCACGCGATAGGTCTGGGGTTGGCATGGGCTTGGTAAGAAGAGGGGATCGACTTATCCGGACGTCGGGACGCGAGGGGGGGAACCGGCTGAAACGATGGCGTTCGAGGACCGGATTTGCAGGTGTGAGCAGGCCTTTTGCGATCGGCATGGACTGGATATACTTTACCATACTCATCGGCAATAGTACTCTCGTTGTCAATATCCTTCTTCATGTTTCGTCCTGGGTGGTTGAGACCTATGGACTGACGTCTCGCTGCCGATCGCGGTGTCCGGATCCACTTTCGGCAAGCAGTCGGGAGAAAGACCAACGAAGCGTCATCCATAACCAACCATGAGCCCTGCAATACCGCTGTCGTGCGAAGGCGCCCGTCTTTTGATACTCGCTAATGTTGGCCTTCGATAGACTCTAAGATTCATAGCAACAGATGCGAGCACCTTTCTACACTCGCGCTGGACACGACCGAGTGACGATAGACTTGTCAGATTGTGCATGAGTTGGCACAATGTCAGAAGCGTTCTTATCTATTGAGGAGATTAAGAAGCATTCGAGCGCAGATGATTGCTGGATCGTGGTCGATGATGTTGTTTGGGATATAACCGAGTTCGCCCCAAGTCACCCTGGTGGTAGCGACAGTGAGCATCAATGAAATTTGACAAGCGACTCTTGCTAACATACCGTAGTTGTGCACAAGCATGCTGGCTATGATGTCTCGCTGACATACAACTCGTTCCATTCCCCATCACTCATTTCTAAGACTCTTGGACTCAGCAAAAGGAAGGCAGGATCGATTCATCAGCACCCGCAGATCTACTGAAGCCGCCACCCACGGAAGCAGCGCAACCAAAGTTAGAGGTTGGGGCGAAGCCTTCACTGAGCACATTGATCAACAGCTATGACTTTGAAGCGGTCGCCGAGAAGGCCTTGACGAAGAAGGCCTGGGCATTCTATTCATCGGGCGCAACAAACCTCGTAACTAGAAACGCGAACAAGAGCATGTTCGATCGTATTTGATTCAGGCCACGGCTGTTGAAGAACATCCGGCAGATCGATACCAGGACCAGCATCTTAGGTCAGGATGTGAAGCTGCCTTTCTTCGTCAGTCCGGCTGCTATGGCAAAGCTGGCACATCCGAACGGAGAGTTGGCGTTGGCACGAGGTTGCGAAAAGTTTGGAATGGCCCAATGTGTACGTGATGATGACGAGATGATGAACGCATGCTAAGGAGACCAGATCTTGACGAATGCTTCCTTCACCATGGCTGAGATCACTTCGAGCGTCTGACCGAATTCGATGCCGTTCTTCTTCCAATTATACGTCAATAAGGATCGCGCCCCATCGGAAGCTCCCCTCAAGGACGCCGAGAATGATGGCATCAAGGGCGTTTGGTTCACCATCGACGGCCCGGTGCAAGGAAAGCGAGAGGGCGACGAGCGCGTGAAGGTGGAATCGTCTACTTATGCCAAAGCAAAGCATCAATTAGCGGCGCCGCTGCTACGAACGACTCGAAAGGTGGTGGCCTTGGGCGAACAAAGGGCACTTACATCGACGACAAATTCAGTTGGGATGATATCGCTTGGCTTCGCAAGTCTACGAAACTGCCGATCATTGCGAAGGGCGTGCAGACGGCCGAGGATGCGGTATTAGCAGTGAAGCATGGCCTGGATGGAATTGTCATTACGAACCACGGCGGAAGTAACCTTGACACGTGAGAACGAATCACTAATAATGCACTACTAAAAACGCACTGACACACTCCCAGATCTCCGTTCTCACTCCTGACGCTGCTTGAGATCCGACGACACCACCCCGAAGTCTTCCAGCATCTCGGATTCTACATCGACTGCGGTGTGCGACGGGGTACCGACATCATCAAAGCCTTGTGTCTCGGTGCGAGAGCTGTAGGAATGGGCAGGCCGTTCTTGTACTCGCTAGTATACGGGCAAGAAGGGGTCGAGCACTCCATTGACAGTAGGTGAATCGCGCGACCACATAAAATGACGTAACTGACCTGTGCTTTAGTCATGAAAGACGAGATGGAGAAAACTATGCGATTGCTAGGGATCACCGGCATTTCACAGTGCCATCCGAGGTATCTCAACATCTGCGACGTCGAGCATCTCATCCCAAAATCTCTCGAATCGCCGTTGCCAGAAATTCCGAAGAACCTGCCGCGCGCAAGATTATAGACAACGAAACAAGATGTAGTTGCACCGGACAAGCAGAACTAGCCTTGGAGCATTGGCGAGAGTGAGGGTGGTACAATTTTGTAGCGGTCAGCATGGCACGAAAGTCCAAATGCGTTACCGTCGTACTCGCTGTCGCGCCTCAAAGGACGGGAGACAAAACGAGTTCTGTATCGCCGACGAGTGGGTAGTGTATGACAAAAGACCTTTCACTGGGATCCCTGGGTTGCCACCCACAGTTTATATTGCTACTTGAACTCAAACCATTCTGTGGACCGTCCTCGGCCTAATCTTAGCTGACGTATTGGTACTACATAACGACCACCCAGTTTGTATCACTTCGTACAATAAACGCGCTGTTCCGCTGAAAGCATTCGCAACGCTCGCCGATATCGGACCTTCAATTTACGCCCAATGAAGAACGAAGGTGTGAAAGAATAGCGTTTCGATACCAGCCATAGCTTCACCACGGCCCTATCACAAGGGCGCGTGTTTTCACCAAAGATAGACCGATATAATCACGTTCCACAAGAGTCTAGATGTCTAGACTACACATCACAGTGGAATTGCGGTGGCTTAAGGCGTACCCCATATTACGTGTTTACACTTAACGGCTAAACGCATCGGACCTAGCTGTCGATCATCCATATACCCCAGATTAAGTCTCGTACTCCTCGCATTTCCTCAGGCACTTCTGTGCTTATGCTAAGGCGGGCTACGGTGATGTAGGCCCGAGACAGATCGTCAGGTACGTTGTACAGCGGCTGAAGCACGATGTTATTCCGGGAGACGGCTTATTGGCCTTGATTTCGGGAAGCATACATAACGCAACTGGGGCTCATATATTGCGGGCATTCCTATCTCCTCAAGAATCATCACGATAGTCAAATCCGAAATATCAGTCAAGATGAAGCCCTCTCTTTTCACCTTCGCCGCACTCTTTGCCACAGCCTTGGCAATCGTTACTCCACACGATCCAGTGCCACGTCCTGAGAAGTCTGGCGCGCCGGACGCATGTTTGAAGGCCGGAGGTATGTTCGGACTCGTTTTCCCATCGATCAGAAGGATGCTAAGTGTAGTAGGCATTGTGACCGGCGCGTGCCAAGTGAACTGCTGCAGCAAGAAGTGCGTCGGGAGGAGTCTCATCTGCGTCTAAAATCTGAGGTCGTCTCGATTGAGATAGAGGGAATGAAACAGCGAGAGATACGATGTTCTCGAGTACAAAAGCGTGCGAGCGGTTGAGTGACGCACTCATCAAAATGGATGCATTGGACATCTGCTAGCGTTGAATGGAAGGAGTGTTCTTCTGGCATAATAACGTCCCCTCACTCTAAGCACCGTGATTTTCCCGTGGTATTGTATTATCATTATCATTATCCTGATGATAACCTGGTTTGGCCATTACGCGACTCCCAGTTTCATCTGACTTCCCCCATCAACCTGCCCGCAGGTCTGGCTCTGGACGTTGTACAATTACGCACGAAAGAGCTCGCGATCTCCGTGTCTCCCGACTTTCGCGTTCAGCGGGCATGAGCACCTTATACGGGCCGGGCATCGAAAGCTCTCCGGCTGTAGTCCGACGTGTGCCCGGGGTTGCCTTCGCTCGTAATGTGACTGTCATAATAACTTCAGGTTATGTCACTCTCGTTCACTCCGAATGATCAGATCTCCTCAGCCGATCGCTCTCCATCACCGTCCATCACCTCCCCTGACCTCCGTCAAGCTCCAACCCCTCTCATTGATGTGTGCCTCTTCCGGTCTCTTTGGCCCTTGCGAAACCCTCAAGCTCGATCTCAAGACTTCTTTTGTGACAAGTATGCTCTTTAAGCTTTGGCCTTCGCGAACACTACTCCCACTCGAATCTAATCGAGTCGACGCCATGTCCGCACGCATCTCGCGGCAGCGCTTGCGCTCGTAACGGCGAAGGATGATGGCGATGAGTGGAACCAGAGCGAGGATGAGAACAATTGCGGCGACGATGCCAATGATGGCTGAGGGGCTGAAGCCATCTGCTTTCGAGGGACGGTTGGCGACAGATGGGGCTTCAGGTACGGATGCGGAGGGGGAAAGTTCGTGTTGAACTATTGAGGCGGTTTGTTGGACTTGAGTAGAGATCGGAGCCATATTTGAAGATGCAGTTCGACTTTGACGGCAGAGTAGATCTGACTTGATGAAAACGAGGGAGGATCGAGCTGGAAGGGAAAGGGAAGGAGTTCAGCACTTCAAAGTATATCTAGAAGCCTGAGTAGCGACTGTAATTCTTCGTATCCGAGAGGTGCGAAAGAGAGCGACGGGAGAAATATACAAGCTGGAGTGTAATGGCGAGTACGAATATGAGGGGCACACATTCAATTAAACATTGACACCACTCCTCACGTAGCGCACTCCTATTACATCTTTCTCAAAGTAGAGCGTCGACGGATTCGCGGTAATCCTGCACGAGACTGCGGGTGTCGATGTCGCACAGGAATTGGTTCGCGCTTAACTTGGTGGGCGTTTCGGCCTCACCAATCAGATCGCCGCAGCACCAAGTCGACAAGAACGCGTGCTAAGGAGACCGCCACCGCCGTTCTTTTTGAGCGAGCAGGGCTTTCTAGAATGACCAGATCAGCGAATCATGTTTCTGGATCGATGAGGCTTAAAAAATAATTCGGGCAAACGCGTGGTTTCCTTCGCGAATGGTTCGCCCAGCATCGGAAAGGATACAACCGATCTCAGACACGCAACTGATTCGCTGCGTACCTGACCGCTTCTTTACCAGCAGCGTTTTGTGTGTAGAACTAGAGACTTGACCTTCAATCCGGTCGATGATCGAGTGAAAGAATGAGCCTTTTGACACCAGAATCGCACAGCATGGGATGGCCTGGGTCCCCTCAATAGCATGGCTCCGATCCACAACACCAGCGCCAGGCTATTTGCAATGATCATTCGTGGATGCATCCAGAATATTCGAGGCAACCAGCTGCTGTGGTCAGGTAGAGTTGAGCGTAGAGTCGGCCCGCAGGAGGAGCTAGCTGTTCTCTAAGCAAGTCTGCGAAGCTTTGGAATGATAATACCACCCTCCTGAATCATTCAGTCGTCGCGTTCGCTGAATCTCCCGACGTTCGTGCTGTCGATTTGATGAGATAGCAAGGCAGCAATGGCCTAGTCTGTAGATGAGTCACCGAACACGGCTAAAGTCACCCCGAACAGGAAGCTTGAACAAACATTGTATGTTCGGACACGGCTCGGATCTGATCATCTGCGAAGTCCGAACGAAATCTGATAAGCTACGGCATCAAGCGCTCCTTCGCGCGAAGCATTGGCAGCATAAAGCTTAAGACGATGACATTGTCGTTTCAAATCATCATTTCCTGTATCCCAATCTTTTCATGCTACAATGGCAGACCCTAAGAACGTCGACATTATTCTACCTGTCCCCAGAGGCGGAGACGTGGAAGTGACTGCTCTGCCCGACAAAATCGCTGCTACACCGACGGAATCAGCTGATCCATTCCTGGTCGCTTTTGATCCGTCCTTCGATGTCGACAATCCCAAGGACTGGCCTTCAGGCCGCAAGTGGGCTGTCACTGACGTCCTCTCCGCCACCGGCTTCAACCGTATCATGGTCAGCACCATCATGGCACCTGCCCTGACGACAATCGCCCACGAACTACACATGAGCTCCACGGAGTCCATCATGGCACTATCCATCTACATGCTAGCTACTGCTTTTGGACCGTTGGTCATTGGTCCACTGAGCGAGGCAAGTGTTGAATGTACGGACTGCATGTGAGACAAACACTGACTTCGCACGTACGCCTGACTAGGTGTATGGGCGCTCAAAAGTGCTGCATGCAAGCAACGTTTGGTTCTTGGTATGGAACATCGTTTGCGGATTCGCGAGGACGAAGGAAGTGCTCATTGCTTCGAGATTCCTCGGGGGCTTTGGAGCAAGCAGTATCTATGCGCTTGCGGGTGGCGTGTTGACTGATGTATGGAGGCCTGAGCAGCGTGGAAGGTCGCTGAGCATCTATCTGCTTATCCCGTTGCTCGGAGCAGCTGTCGGTATGCGCCAGCGTTCACACAGCAAGGGAGGCGACGCTGACAACCAGCAGGGCCTATTGTTGGTGGTTTCATGGCGTATCGAACCACATGGAGGTGGATGTTCTGGTCGACTTCGATCTTCCAGGCCGTCATGATCATGGTGTCATTCAACGCCTTCAAGGAGACCCACGCTCTAACGATCCTCTCCCGTCGTGCCGCTCGAATGCGCAAAGACACCGGCGACACGCGGTACTACGCAGAGCACGAACGCACCATGAAAGACAAATCTCTCTTCTTCATTCTGAGCCAGGCCCTGACTCGACCGCTCCGGCTGCTGGCATTTCACCCTATAATCCGGATCAACGCCGTAATATCCGCATTCGACTACGGTGTCTTGTACATTGTGCTCGCAAGCTTTGCGGACCTGTGGACCACACAATATAATATGTCAGTAGAGATGAGCGGCTTGCATTACCTCGCCATTGCTTTTGGCGAAATTGCTGGCTCGCAGGTCGGCGCGCCTATCATGGATGCCTACTATCGTCGCATCAAAGCACATCATCCAGAAGACGACCCAGATCCCGAGCACCGCATGCCTCTCGCCCTTCCTGGTGCCATCATAGGCGCGATGGGCCTTGTCTTCTACGGTTGGGTCTCAGAGTACCGGGTTCACTGGGCTGTGGTTGACATTGCCATTTTCATTGCCTGCTTTGGATCGCAGACCCGAGGCCTCGCGATGCAAGCCTATGTTATGGACGCCTATCTAGGCCATACCAGCAGCGCCATGGCCGCAACGCAATTTCTGCGCAGTCTCACGGCCTTTCTCTTTCCGCTCTTTGCTCCCATCCTGTACGAGAGGCTCGGGTATGGCTGGGGAAACAGCACAATTTCGTTCGCTTACTTGGCGTTGGCACTACCAGGAACATTCGCCCTGTGGTACTTTGGAGGAGCATTGAGGCGCAAAATGCCGTCAACCGCATGAAGCCCCGTCCCTGGAAAACGTGATCAGATCACAGCCGTCGGTAAAGATGCACCTGCATGCGCATGTTCTCAAGGTCAATGGGATACTGGAGCGCTGGATTCAGTCGGAACCAGCGGCTTTCGTCTTCATATATCTTCTCCCACTCTGGCTCTTTCTCCTTCTTCTTTTCGGTGTCCTTCCCGGTCACCTGGCCAAGCAGTGTGTGGTCGAGAAGCCATTTCATCGGATACTCTTTCTCCGCGCCGTTCAGCGTGATAGTGGAGTAGCTTCCTGGGCTGTCGACAACCAGCAGTAGAGCTCCTGGCGATAGAGTAGAAGTGAGATTGAGTAGGAACTTCTGCGTCAATGAAAGCGAAGTCGAATACAGCTCGTTCAACGTGAACATCAGCGTGACAATCTCGACATTCTCCAACATGGTTGCGAGAGTGGCAGACTCTATGTTGAGAATATCGCACTGCTTGAAAGATCCCGCAAGATCATCGGCGGACGCAAGGGGTACATTCGCAGCTTGAACCGCAGCCGAGGTGTACTGTGGCAAAGGAGGTGGTGTTGTCGTGTGTTTGGTGAGGCCATCGATCACGGATGTCCAGTTTGCGATGTCAACAGTGGCTAGATCCAGTCGAAGTGGCTCGTCGCCACTTGTGGCTTTTGTGTAAGACATCCTCTGAACAGCAGCTAGTGCTACAAGCTCTGCGCCCGCTCCGGCTCCAAGACCAAGAAGTTTGTGGCTCCTGCTTTGCCGACCTTCATCAGCGGGACGTCTATCAGTCCGACCTTCGCTGGGCCAGAGTTGCTCTCTCAAGTCCCAGAGAAGGTCTGCATATCCCAATGCTCTGCTCGCACTCCAGCGCGCGGCGTACGTCTCTAGGTACTCTTTCTTGCCAAACGCAGTCGCAAAGTCGCGATTGTACAAATGGCCTTTCACATCTTGCAGCAGCGGCTTAATATCCTGGGTGAAGCGCTCCCCGAACGCATTCTTGAAGATGTTGAGGAGCAGCTGCTGCAGCTCGAGTGGTATATTGGCAACAGGTGCGACTTCCGGAGCCTTCTTCTGGAGTTTCTGGAGTTTTGGGGCCTTTTGAACTGATGGTTTCTTCGGATGTTTGTAGGAGTTGACGTCCGCCGTATCGCGTATCGTCTTTCCCTCGAATTTGGTTCTTGGTTTAGGCATTTTGTTGTTGTGGAGTGCTTGCAGAGATCGTTGCTAGAGAAAGACTTGCAGATCGAGCCCCGCTAAGCACAAGCGAGTGACGCTAGTTCGGACCCTGTCATCTGCAGCTACGGATAAGAACTCCGGCCAGCTCTGGAGTCATCAACTCTGGAGTCATCAGCTCTGACCTTGCTTCACTTTAATACGATTGAACCCTATCTTTTTAAAAACCACCTTCTCAAGTTCAACGACCATGCGTCTTGATTACATCCCGGATCCTCCAAACTTCTCCAACCCAGATGACCGAGCCGTCGAAGAGCGAGTCAGACAGCGTCGAGGCGAGAAAGGGCTCATTGCGCTCGACAAGACGTTACTACACTCTCCGCCCGTGGCCGATGGATGGTAGGCAACCACATGTCAAGAGTATCTATACTGAATACCGTTGAACAGGAACTCCTTTCTCGGCTCCATCCGCACGAAAACCGGTCTGTCTACCGCAGTACGAGAGACGGCCATATGCCGGGTCGCTGTCCTAAACAAGGCATGGTATGAGTGGGAGTCACATTCGCCAATCTTGAAGTCTGGCGACGGTAAGACGTGCAAAATACCAGTTATGTCTTCCCCACCACCCTAACAAGCGATCAGGAATCACAGACGCCCATGTAGCTGTAACCCTGGAGTCACCGCCCAACAGAGTCAACGAAGGAATCCAGAATGAAGCTCTTGCGGCAGTCTTGTCGTACACAGACGCCATGACGTTGAGCGTCAGCGTGCCTGACGAAGTATTCGCCAAGTTGAAGGCGAACTTCAGTGAGAAAGAAGTTGTTGAGATCACTGCGACGATCGCTGCGTACAACTGCGTGAGCCGCTTTCTGGTTGCGTTGGACGTAGGCGAGCGAAATGCACAGAAAGGGCCGTTGGAAGGCGGGAAAGAGTGAAGTAGGAGAGGGGAATGGTCATTCCGTCATAGAATTATGTCACTGCACGCGCTGAGCAACTCATCGTTCTCCTTCAAGTCTGTCCCGACGCTCGAAACGCCTTCAAGAAGCCAAAAAATGACCTGACACCATCTCGCTCGCTCTTTGCACTTTCCGACTCTCTGCCCACGTCGCTCATAACCGGCCCTGTGACCTGTGTGTGCTGAGCCTCTTTCTTATCTGTCTCGCTCCCAGCTGCAGTGCTCGACATTGTCTTCGCGCTGACAGGACTAGGCAAAACGTGCTTCTGCGTCGGAGTCACCGCGGTCGGCGGCTCCACTGTGATCCTCACCAGCTCGCCATGCGAATCCATCAGCCCGACACCATCACCACCAGCATCCATCTCGTAAAGCAACATTTTCTGCTGACCGTCGGCTTCGTGCGGCATACCCGCGCCGTCCAACTCGAACTTGCCTCCGGGCTCGGCTTCGAAGCGGAAGTCTTCGTGAAGTTCGTGCTTCTCCATGCCCGAAATCTCCGTCACGAGCGCCGATTTGTTTGGGTGCGGTGATAGCTGTGGCGATGCGGTCGCGGATGTTTCAGACTCAATCCGCTGCAGTTCCATCACAGCAGCACGCACCCGCGCTCGTCGACGCAGGTACAACCAGATATTTATACCCAAAAGAATTACAGCCACGGCTCCACCAGCTGCTATGCCAGCAATCGTTTTAGTGCCCAGGCGATTACGAGATTGCTTCTCATCTTCGGAATCAGGCGTCCCAGATCCAAGAGTCTGACCCTGAGCAAGAATGGGTACTATATTCTGCTTGGTGGTCTCGTCGTCCCATTTGCACGGCCAGACAGAAAAGTTCTGGCGCTCATAGTCGGCAATGACGTACGCCTCCTGTAAGAAGGCCCTTCCAAGTGTGTATTGATTGGGGTCATCTGCTCGCTTGAGCGGGAAGTAGTACGTTGACTCGTTCTTGTAGGGCCCATTACCAAATGGCCAGCTCACGTTCATATCAAACGCGGAGTACGGGAACGTGATGGCCACCGACTGTTCGCTCGCCGAAGAGTACAGTGAAGGCGTGATGTTGATGGTCACGGACGGATCCAGCACGACCAACTTGTCGTGATCTGCCGCACTCACCTTGTAAAGCTCTGTATCAGGGTCCCATTGCAGCCCGAACGCAGACTCAAACTCGCTGCACACATCCTTGGGGAGCCAGAGGTGGGCTACCGTGGAGTCGATGAGTGCATTCACGCCTTTCGAAAGAAGCGTAGCGGGTGAGTTAGAAGCCAGTGTTTTAGTTGTCGTGATTGATGAGATGCTGACCGTCAAGTCTCGCTCGATGTCGGCGTAGAACGGAAAAGTTACATTAGAGTGCGTTTCTGGTGGTATTTCAAAGCGAGATTGGTCATAGCCGCCAAAAGTAAGGGAGCCAAAAACTGGCCTGGGTCCTGAGTCGATGTCAGCGATGGTCATGTCCTCGAAGAGAAAGCAATCACCTACGGTACTGTGCACCAGCTGTGTATGCCCACGACAAGCTCGAGATGTTGCCTTGGTCCTTCAACTGTTGTAGAAGACTCGTGAAGGGCTCTTGTGGCTTGTCTGTAAAGTTCACTGGCCTAGGATTCAGGCCAAGAGCCCCGAGCCAGGTGAAGTGCGTGTCACCGACAGCCGCCACAACACCCCGTACAGACGGCCCTCCACCCCTCAAATGACCCAAGGCTACTGTGTCAAAGCCGTAGTCACCATTGACAGTATAGTCGCGCAGCTGATCCCCTACGCCCAGATCGTACACCGACCACTGGAGATTGCCCTTCCATGTGCCGCTGATGCTGGAATTGAAGGTCTTGCCCCTGGACGCCGGGCAATTGGGGATCGGAGCGCTATTACATCCAGGGTCCTCCATTATCACCCAGGTTGAAGAAGAAGCCGTTGAAGGGAGCACGCGCACTTCTTGCGGTGGAGTGCCGACTTGTAGGACGAAAGAAGACCACGGGCCATCGTTGCCTTCCCAGTACAGCGAGGCGCTGAGATCGTCAGTAGGCTGCACGTACTTGGGAGGGAGATGAAGGGGCATACGCTGCACTGATTGGAGGTTTGATGTTGTTCTGCGCGCCTCGTTTCTGCAACCACGTCGTGTATTTCTCGAAGCCAAGCGCATTGGGACCAGGGACGACTGTCAGTTTGTCCTCTGCGACTATGGCGCGCGCGTAGCAGGAGTCCAACAGGAACAGCCACAGAACGATTGTGCGAAACCTAAATCCGCTCATTGCCAGAATCTAGGTGCAACATTGATATATGGAGAAGCGTCCTGGAGGTGAGAAGATGAGATTCGCCACGCGACGAGTAATCCAGAGAGCAGAATAGTAAGGTAGCATCTGATTGTGGCGTTCTCACGCGACTTCTGGCCCGGCGCATGGCGCGCGGACTTGATAGAATGTCAGCAGGTTCTACGATTGCCTCAGAACCCCAGAGACATGGTTCCAGCAGGTTGAAATCCCAAAGAACGCCCCCTTGGGATAGCAGTCATGCACATTCGTCAACACCTTCCGGCTTGAGCACAAGCGTGTTGTGCCTTGCGTGATAGGCTGCATGTACGCTAAGCCTGGCCACGCTCTCGGGCATGCCAAAGATAGTTTGGGTAGAATTGTGTAGAATCTGCGAAGGATGGGTGGATTGCAAGCGTGGGCGTGTGCTTACTGAGCAAGACGCTAGACACATTATTGTGCTAGTGCGTGCGCGAGCTCAACTTCTTTTGTACTACCCTCGCTATACCAAGAAGCCTCTTCACATGTTCGATGAAGCCCACCGCCGATGGATCGATCCTAACGTTCTGGATCGATCCTACAACTCTTGGGGATGTAAGACGATTGCGGGCGACTGCACCTTTAAGTCTCCCCACGCATGAGACTAGCGCTCTGTCGCTGTGCTCTATAATGCATTACAGGAGCACAAACGCCCGCGATGTCGATCCATGGATTACATACTCCAACTGTGCGATGATTCATGATGCATTTCGGTTCACTTGTGCTTCTTTTTTCGACCGGGTTGATATCGTGGCTGCCGAGTGGCAACGCGCTTCACGTACCTCAGGATGTCGTCGCAAGACAAGGTAGGTGCTTTGATCTCTTACGCCCAACATCTTGCCATTGACTGCTATCGATGATCTTGCGCTTTATGAGCCATTAATAAGTAGCAGTGGTTCTGAACGCGACGCGTCCAATCAACGGCTCAATTAGCGACGATCATGGCAATTCATCGAGAGCCAGCAGTCTCGTACTGAATTCGAATGTTGAAGCCAATACGTCCTCAGCCGTGGAAATCGACACTAACGTGCCCGGACCCTCCTCCACGCGAGCCTCGTTCCAGCTCACGTCAGATGCGACAAGTCCTACAGTGGGCAGCTCGCCGTCTCCGACGATGGAGTCGTGGGCATTGCCATTCTTGGTCACTAAGATACTCGCACTGCGAAACACATCTTGCCCGCCTTTCGAGCCTAGCAATTACCACGTGACTACCCCGATCAGAACGCTACCTAAGCCTCTTTGTACTGCAGAAGCCGATCTATTCTTTGATGATACCTATCCTCGCTATGAGGATGCCTGTCTGGGCGCCTACTGCGCATATGCGATTGATAGCGCACTGCGGAGTTACTACACACTGAACACTTCCAAGCCCATGTGGACTAGTACGAGGCTTATTGCGTCCGCAATATATGACGAGCAGACCAGGATCGTCGGGTATTCTACTATTACAAGAGCAGCCACCTGTGAGTGACACCATTGGCATCGTGAACGCCAGGGCTCTAATCTTGCACAGATCCTGCAAAAGGCCAGGACGTCGTACGAAACGCTCCACCATGTTGCGATAGATGTACAATAGGTGCAAACACTGTAGAATTAATGCTTTGGCCTCCGCATGCAACAAGCTCAGGGTATAACGGTTCAGCTGTCTCACAGGATCGCACTGACAGTGTTGCTACCTATGTTGACGACGACAACTTCACTTGGACATCACCGTCCGTGTACATCATCTTCAATGGGATGAGCGCAACAGATCGGTGTGGTCTCGTGGGGTCGTCAATTGGACGGACAACGATGAGTTTCGATCCGAATGATATCAGCACCGTCCTCCTTCGCCGAGCTAGCCATGTATGCAGCTACACGGGAACATATAACCCTACGACTACCAGATCAACTGATGTCTACTCAACTGTACTTGAGCCGTTGACCTTTCAGCTACTTACCTACTCCGACATTGCTCAAAATTGCTCCAGTATCGAAGGTTATTATTGGCACGACGGATTACCAGAAGATTTCCCTAGGTATACGCAGCCAGGAGGTATTCCGACCTTTCTCATGTAGCAGAACAGGCTCTAACGTTCTCGCAGATCCTTGCCATCCGGTGATCGCTATCCCGACGCAGGTTCGACAACTCCAGCCTGGATGGCACGACTGCGTGGAGAACGCTGCTGGTGGATTTTATGACCCTCCGAGAACTCTTGGACGGGGACTTCATCTTGTGCCGACGGCCATAGTTGATGCGGTTGTCACTCCGCCGCCAGCAGTACCCGAGCAGAATATACCGCAAGGCCCATCTCCTACCTCACAACATAGGCCAGATGCACCCAGTCACTCGGAAGTAGCCTCAGGATCAGATGCACTGAGTGCTCCCATCCCAGGTGGTGAGGGACATGGTCCGCCTGCTCACCCTCCACCAGGCTCTACAACCACTATCATACTTGAACCTAGCCCAAGCGTGCCCAACCCTCCCACTCTTCAAACTCCTCGACCACCCAGTATCACACTCCCTCCAAAGCCTGGTGACGCATCGAAATCCGTCATCGAAGTCATCGTCACGATCATCACACCTTTGCCGCCCGCAGCTGATAATGCAAACCTCAACCAGCCCTCACAACCGTTACCTGGCAAATCAACAAGCCATCCGATTGCCATGACCCCGGTTCTTGGAGTCATCGTCGGATCACAAACCCTCCTTCCAGGCGCCGCAATCTCAGTCGGCGGTAGTACTCGCACACTCAAGGACGGGACAACTACCGTTGTCGACAACGTAGAACTCAGCCTCGATGCTCATGGAGGATACATCGTCGTGGACGGCACTTCGACTATACTCGTCCGACCACCGGCGATCACAATCGGGTCTTCGACGTTGACCGCGCAAGCCATTGCGAATGGCGTTGTCGTGGGCACGCATACTATCATGCCTGATGCTGCAGTGGTCATGGATGGAAAGACATTATCGCTGGACTCAAGCCAGGCAACGCTGTGGGTCGATGGAATACCCATGGCTATTTCAACGCCCACGCCTTTTGTTGTGAAGCTCGGCACCGAGACGTTCACGCTCCAGCATGGCCCTGGAGGTGGAGTAATCATTGACTCCCAGACACTACGTCCAGGTTCGCATGTAGAGATCTCAGGCACTACGGTGTCGCTACAATCCGATGCCGCGACGTTATGGGTCAATGGCTCGCCTGTGCCTCTACCGCAGATATCGCCACGACGAAAGCCGATCAGCATCACCCTAGGTTCTGACACCTACACGCTCGAATTCACGGCGTCGGGAATGCTCATCGGAAACTACACGCTCCTTTCCGGTCGTCCCATCACGATAGCAGGCACCGAGCTCGCGCTCTCCTCTGACACATTGACATTGTTCATCAACGGCTCCGCTCTGCCTCTCTATCCTACACCCACGCCCCAGCCTATACCCTTGGCTCACACAACGCTCGTACCAGATTCTCTTACGCGCTTCACATTCGGTACGCAGACTCTGAGTGCTCGCGGTCCGGCAGTGACGTGGAATGGAACGACTTGGAGTATCGCTGTTGAGAGTGGAAAGACTGTTCTCATAGTGGGAAATGCTGGGGCTAGTGTAGAAGCTGTAAGTGCGAACAAGATGACGAGTGTGCTGCCGTCTGCGAGTGAGGGTGCGAAGGGCGGTAACGCGAGGGCGACGAGTCTGAAGAAAGGGGCGGCAAAAAGGGCTTGGGAAGGGAGGAGGGTGTGTGTTTTTGTGTTGATTGGGGTGTTTTTGGGTTGAGGATCAGGTGGTTCGGTGTCGTGTTGTTGCTGTGAGGATTTTTTTTAGGTTTTTGATGGTTTGGAGGTTAGGGTTTGTCAGCCTATCCACTTCATCAAACCTTCAAGCTACAACAGCAAGAAGGTCGGCCTTTTTGGTCCAACAGGGTTTATTGTGCTTGATGTTGGAGGTTGGAGGGTCTCTTGGGTACATGTAATTTCCTGTGGTGATTGCAATGGTATGGGAAGCAAAGGACGGATCCTCGCGGGTTGGCTAGAGCATATGGCGTCGGATTAATGTAGATTTCTCGGTTGTGGTTCGCTCGAAACAGGGCTCTAGCTCTCTCATATGCGGAAGTAGACTTGGATCAGCATTGAGGTGTGCTCATTTCCATGATTCGTGGTCTGAAGCTCTCTCAGCTACCCTCTTCACATCCTCACATTCCCTCTCTTCCCCATCACCATCACCATCACCATCCTACGCCCTGCCCAAATCCCTCATAACCCTGCCCCGCTGCTTCAGCATATGCCCAAACAGCACCCAAATCCCGGGCCCATACACCCCCAGTACCCCCCAAAGCACATACCTCACCCAATTCCCACTCGCCCAACTCGCCCTCCAAACCAACCAACACTCGCTCGCCACGCCCAGCGGATAAAGCACCAGAAACGTATTATACCTTAGCCAAGTCCACAGCCGCGGCACGCCCGTGCCGCTCAGCACGAAGACGAAATAGCTGTACCGCACGACTTCGGTGATGGACCAGGCGAGTAGCATGGTGGAGTAGGCGGGTGAGAGGCGTGTGGTGTGCGGGAAGGACCATGGGTAGGGCGGGGCGATGGCCCACACGAGGAGGAAGCGGGAGGAGACTTGCATTAGGGTTGTGAGGAGGGGGGCGCGGACGATTCCTGTTGAGCAGTGTTAGTGTCGTGATGATGTTGGTGGAAAGAAAGAAGGATGGGAAAAGACACGCTCGAGGTGTGTAGTCGCCGGTCCTACACCCTCCACCGCTCTCATGTCTTTCCTCTCTCAGTTCGACGAGACGTACCAAGAAGACTGTGTAGAACTTCTAATCCAGCCAGCGTCTGCACGCCCCTCGTATACGCCTCGAGATGATGATACACCTTTCCGCTTCCTAAGCCATCCCTTATCCTCCCTAATATTCCATCTCCGAGGAACGAGGGGCTCGCGCTATCCCCATGCCACAATCTATCCCCAAACTTCGTCCACCCAGGCTTCCCCGCATCCCTGACTTCAGCGTACCCAATCGACACAGTCTGATACAACACGCCAGCCCACAGCGCAGCGGAAAGGGTGTTGTACGCGAGGAGGTACGTGTTTTTCACGCTTGATGACGGACGTGGAGTAGATTTGTTTGCCGTTTGGGGCGGCATCGTTGCGATTGTTGTCCTGGACGGGACGGTAGAGGTGGGGGTTGTTTGGAACGAGTTGTTGTCAAAAAGCTTTGAGAAGCCGCGAAGCCTCGGGACAGGTACGCGAGCTGAATCCCTGCACGTGCTTAGTCACCGCCCGCTGGATGCAGAGTGAGATCATCCCGACTTCGCTCGAAAAGATCTGGAAGTTAGGTAGACGTCACTTGCTAAATTTCGCATGTGAAGCAAGTCGTACATGAGGTATTTTCCAGATCAAATGTACTCGTGATATGTAGTGCAAAGATATGATACATGTTGTCGCTCTACCCATGCCCAGAAGAAGAGAAGAAACTCCCATCACCAGCTGGAATGCCGTGCGTAAGTCATGTCGTGCCGCGCCATGCATGCAAGGAGACAACGAACATTATACATGCTGGGTATCGTGACCAGTCGTCTACAA
>Ga0265798_10003266_pt1 | contig 23167 bp, 32 predicted proteins | sample P3T30metagenome_FD_192430 | JGI IMG/M metagenome (GOLD analysis project Ga0265798, IMG submission 192430) | Plant litter microbial communities from East Loma Ridge, Irvine, California - P3 T30 | ecosystem: Environmental > Terrestrial > Plant litter > Unclassified | place: USA: California... | reverse complement strand
CGTCGTGCCCGGTTGGGTGCCCGGCACCCCGCGCCAGGTGGTGCTCGCCAGCGGCGTCGCCGAGGTAGCGCTCGGCGCCGGCCTGCTCGCGCCGCGCACCCGCCGGCTCGCGGCCTGGGGCGCCGTGGCGCTGTTCGTGGCGGTGTTCCCCGCCAACGTCGAGCACTTCCGCAAGACCCGGCGCCGCACAGGCCCCGAGCGCGTGATCACCGCAGTGCGCCTGCCGCTGCAGGCGCCGCTCGTGTGGTGGGCCGTTCGGGTGGCGCGTACCGTGGACTGAACGACGAACGAGGGGGCGACGTCATGGGGCTCATCCACTGGTGGCGCGAGCGGCAGCTCGCGAAGGCCGAGGAGCGCGGCGAGACCGAGCGGCCCGACCGCGCGCTGCTCACCGACGACCCGCGAGGCGTCGGCAGCTACGCCGACTCCGACCGCGGCACCTACGAGGGCCCGGCCCACGGCCACCGGATGTGATCGGGGCCGTTCAGACCTCGACGGTGTAGCCGAGCGCGAGGTCCGCGCCGTTGACGCCGCGGATGCCCCAGTTCGCTCGCGGGGTCTCGGTGATGGTGATCTCGACGCTGTGCGGCGCGATGACGGCGACCGCCTCGATCCGCTCGAAGAGCTGCGCGATCAGCCGCCGTTTGGCCGCCTCGGTGCGCCCCTCGAACATCGCGATCTCGACGATCGTGTAGTCCTCGCCCCGATCGGCGGGGTGGATGAAGTCGGCCGGCTCGAGCGCGACGAAACGGTGGAAGCGCTTCTCGGCCGGGTAGTCGAGCGCGCTCGTGACGGCCGCGTGGATCGCGTCGGTGAGCTGCTGCCGACGCCGGTCGAGCGCGGCCCGGTGCCCGGTGATCACGATCTGCGCCATGCCCCGACCCTAGCCGCGCAGCGCCGCCGCCTCGCTGCGCCAGCGCGCGAGCAGCGCCCACGGGTCGTCGACGCCGGCGCGCAGCGCGTTCAGGTGGGCCTCGAGCTCGGGTGAGGGCGCGAACCACTCGGTGCCGGGGTGTCGGGTGGCGGCGAACTGGCCGTGGCGCATCCGCTCGCGATGGCGGTCGCCGCGCTCGAGCGCGACGAGCTCGTGGTGCCGGATCGCGCCGAGGCGCTGCCGCAGGTTGGCGGTGGTGCCGATCTTGTAGCGCTCGTCGAAGCGCAGGTAGTAGACCACGTCGACGCGCGGCGCCGGCAGCTCGGCGTCGGGCAGCACGTCGTTGCGCCACTCGCAGTGCGCGCAGAGCCAGCCGCTCGGGTACCGTACGCCGAGGCGCGAGGCGCAAGCCGGGCAGGGCATCGGCAGCACGTCCTCGCGCCCGCTCGCCGTCGCCGAGTCGACCGCCAGCGCGAGGTGGTCGGCGCACAGCGCGACGAGGGCGCCGGTCACGGCGGGCTCGCCGCACTCCGGAACGAGGCAGAGCGGATGCACGGCACGAGGCTACGAGCAGCCGCCGACACGAGCACGAGGGCGGGCGCGAGGCGGCACGCTGCACCGTACGACACCGCGAGGCTGGCCCGGGCGCAGAGCCCGGGCGCGGGACGCGATCAGGTCAGCAGCCACATGCCCGTGCGCTCGGGAGCGACGTCCTCGAAACCGCGGGACTCGTAGAGCAGCCGGCCCGGCGGATCGGCCGTGAGGGTCACGTAGGCGCCGGGCTCGGCGTGCTCGCGGATCGCGGCGAGCAGCGCGTCGAGCACCGCAGCGCCGAGGCCGCGGCCCTGGTGCTCGGGGTAGGTCGCCATGTCGGCCACGAGGAAGTACCAGCCGCCGTCGCCGACGATCCGCCCCATCGCGACGACCTCGCCGCTCGGCGCGGTGACCGTGCGGAAGGTCCAGGCGCCGTCGATCGCGCCGCGCGCCTGCCCCTTGGTCTTGGGCGAGAGGCCGGACCGCTCGCGCAGCGCCCGGTAGTCGGTCGCGCTCGGGGCGGCGTCGCTCAGCCGGTAGCCGTCGGGGAGTCCGCTCATGCCGTCATGCTCCCGGGCCGTCGGCACAGATGCAACCGTCGACTGCGGGCGAGCGCACCCTGCTGCTTAGGCGCCGGCACCGTAGGTGCCGTGCGCGCGCTCGGTCTCGTAAGCGCTGCGCTGCGGCGAGACCCGCAGGGTCACCGCGGCGACCACCCGCTTGCGCTTGCCGAGCGGGTCGACCGCGAACTCCGAGCAGCGCTCGAGCTCGCTGCGATCGAGCACTGCGTCGGCGACCTGCTCGCGCGAGCCGACAGCGTCGGTGATCGTGCGGGCGAGCACGACCTGGTGCGGATCGAAGACCTCGACGACGGTCATGCCCTCCTGCCGCCCCTCCTCCAACTCGTAGGCCGAGACGGTGTCGGCCGAGACGGCGTCGTCGCGGGTGAGCTCGAGCACGGACGGGATACCGGTCATGCCCCCTTCCTACCCCCCGAACGGGCAGCGGGTCGAGCCCGGCGCGCCGAGCGGATGGCCTCAGCCGGCCAGGATGCGCTCCAGGTCGTCGAGCACAGTCATGCCGCCGAGCGGCCCGACCCCGGTGATCCAGAACGACTGGTCGACGAGGTGCAGCTGCGGGAAGTAGGCCGGGTTCTCGGCGATGACGCTCGGCAGCGTGCTCTCGTCGTCGACGTCCGTGGTCGTGACGAGCACGAGGTCGGCGCTGGCGTCGAGCACGTTCTCGGGCGAGACGTCGAGCGAGATGTCCTCCCACGGCTGCTCGGGGATCGTGAAGCCGGCGCACTCGAGCGCGCTGCCCGCGAACGACTCGGGGCCGTAGAGGGTGAGCACACCGTCGCGCGGCCGGATGAGCTGCGCGGTGGAGCCGGCGGTGCCGAACTCCTCGGCGACCTCGTCGCAGCGCTCCTGGTAGTCGGCGAGCAGCCGGTCGGCTCCCTCCGAGTCGCCCAGCGCCTCGGCGACGAGGGCCACGTTCTGCTGCCACGGGTCGGTCTGCGTGGCCATGAAGACGGTCGGTGCGATGGTCTCGAGCCGCTCGTAGAGCGCGGCGTGCCGCGACTCGGTGCCGATGATGAGGTCGGGCTCGAGCGCGGCGATCGCCTCGATGCTCGGCTCCATCACGGTGCCGACGCTCTCGATGCCGGCGGCCTCCTCGCCGAGGTAGGCGGGGATCCCGGCGGCGTCGCTCAGCACGGCCGAGCCGACCGGCGTGACGCCCAGGGCCACCGCGGTGTCGAGCTGCACGGGTTCGAGCACGACGACGCGCTGCGGCGACTCGGGCACCTCGGCGGTGCCGCGGGCGTGCCCGACGGAGCGGGTGCCGCCATCGGCGTCCTCGCCGGGGGCGGCGGCCGGCGAGGCCGCGCAGCCGGCGAGGCCGACGAGCAGGACCAGGGCGGTCAGGGGGTAGGTGATCAGAGGTCGTGCGGCGCGGTGCATCATGCTCCAGGAGGGGTGCTGGTGTCGCCACCCGTTCAGGGGGCGAGATCAGGATAGCCTCACCTCACTCGGAGCGCGGCCGGTCGTTCCAATAGCCCTGCGCGTGCGCCCGGTCCGACCGGATGCCCGCCTCCGTCAGCAGCGAGCGGATGCGCGCCACGCGCCCCGTCTCCGTCGCGCTCCACGCGAAGAAGCGGTCCCCCAGCGCTGCCGCCGCGGCGCCGTTCGCGTCGGCCCAGGCGGCGACCCCGTCGAGGAGCGGCAGGCCGCCGGCGGTGCCGGGCTCGCGCGTCCGCACGTGCAGGTCGGCGGCGCCGAGGAACGGCTCGACGAGCGCGAGGTCGGCCCGGTCGGCGACCTCGAGCACCACGTCGACGGTCGCCTGCGACGGGAGCGCGCGCAGGATGCCCGCGATGGCGGGGAACGCGGTCTCATCGCCGGCCAGCAGCATCCGCTCGGCCGCGCCCGGATGCCACTGCACGCCGTGGGCGACACGATCGCCGGCGGCGCGCTCGAGGCGGGCGTCCGGCGCCGAGAGCAGCAGCGGGTCGCCCGGTCGGGCCGCGAGCGCCCAGGCGCTGGCCGGCCCGGGCTCGGCGTGCACGAACACGTCGACGTCGAGCTCGCCGAGCGCCGGGCGCGCCTCGCCGACCGTGTAGCTGCGCAGCGCCGGCCGCGCAGCGGGGTCGAGCGCCCGCCAGCGTCGGCGCCATTCCCGCTCGGGCAGCAGCGGCTCGAGCAGTTCCGCGGGGTACGCGCCCCGGGGCACGAGCAGCTTCATGCGCTGGTCGAGGCCGCGTTCGACGAGCCGCTCGAGGTCGGGGCCGTGCAGGGCGAGCCGCACGAAGCCCGGCGTCACCCGCTCGGCGCTGCGCACGATCGCGCCGAGCAGCAGGTTCGGCGAGCGGTCCTGCGGTTGCGTCACCGGATCGCGACGAGCTCGTCGAGGTCGTCGTGCGGCAGCGCGTCGGCGGTGGCCGTGACGGTCATCTCGAGCAGGTCGACGCGGCCGCGCAGCGTGGTGAGGAAGGCGGTGTCGGCGGCGTCGCGACCGGTGGCGATGCGCACGAGGGTGCCGCGCGGGGCGAGCGCGGTGGCGTCGACCGCATGCCAGGCACCGTCGACCCAGGCCTCGGCGACGGCGTGGAAGTCCATGGGCTCGAGCCCCGGCGCGTAGACGGCGACGAGCCGCGCGGGCACGTCGAGCGCGCGCAGCAGTCCGACGACGAGGTGCGCGTAGTCGCGGCACACGCCCTGACGGTCGCGCAGGGTCTCGAGCGCCCCGTCGATCGGGGACGAGCTGCCCGAGACGTAGGCGAGCCGGGTGCCGACCCACGACGAGACGGCGCGCAGCCGCTCGGCCGGCTCCTCGATGCCGGCGAACTCGGCGACCGCGGTGGGCGTCAGCGCGTCGGAGGGCGCATAACGGCTCGGCCGGGTGGCGGCGAGCAGGTCGACGTCGCTGGCGGTCTCGACCGCTCCCTCGCCGTCGACGACGGCGCGGTAGTCGAGCACGAAGCGGCCGGCGGACGAGCGGATGCGGTGCAGCCGCGTCCCGTGCGCATCCTCGAGCTCCTCGAGGGCGACGGCCGCGCCGTCCAGCGTGGCGTCCATCCGCTCCTCGGCCAGTGCGTAGTGGCGCGAGACGGCAATCGCGAACACCAGCTCGGCGGGTTCGACGACGTCGAGCACGATGCGGCTGGTCACGGTCCTCTGCATCCGTCGACCGTACGGGGTGCGGGGCCCGGAGCGCGACGGCTCAGGCGGGCGCTCAGCCGGGGCGGACACGGAAGAGCCGCGCGACTCCCCCGCGTCGGCGCCCCGTCACGCCGTCTCCCCCGCCATCGTGCGCAGGGCCGCGAGGTGCCCGTCGAAGGCCCAGCGCCCCTGCGAGGTCAGCTTGACCGTGGTGGTCTGGCGCGCATCCGCTCGCTGCGGCGAGGACTGCTTGGTCGTCGCGACGTAGCCGAGCTCGACCAGGTTGCGCACCGTCTTCGAGAGGTTGGCCTCGCTGAGCTCGAGGGTGCGCGCGATGGCGCCGAAGTCGGCCTCGTCGAGCGGACGCAGCATGGCGCAGACCCGCAGGCGGGTCGGGGCGTGGATCGCCTCGTCGAAGCGGGGCTCAGCGGGCACGGAAGCTCCCGAGCGTCCCCAGCCGGTCGAGCAGCGCAAACCCCGCCATCGCCGAGATGAACGCGAGGAACGGGAACGGCCCGGTCAGGTGCGTGAACGCGAAGCGTTCGGCCATCAGTGCGGCGAAGTAGAGCCCGACTACGACCACGACGGTGATCGCGGCGACGAGGATGCTCGGCGCGTGCGGCGCGAGCCGCACCACCACGCCGGTCTGCCACCGCTGCAGGTACGAGACCCCCGCGATGGCGCACAGGATCGCCGGCGTCCACCAGAATCCCTGGACCCCGATGTCGGCGCGTTCGAGAGCCGGGCCCGCAACCACCAGGGCGAAGAACGCCGACACCGTGGGGAAGAACCACCAGTTCGCCGCCCGCGACCGTCGCCGCAGCCGATCGCGATCGGCATCGATCGCCGCGAGCGCCTCGCCGGCTCCGCCGTAGCGCCCCTCCTCATCCGGCACGGCGCACCTCCTGCGCGTACACGCGGTCGTAGAGCAGCCCGCCGAGCAGCATGAGCACGAAGGCCGAGACGGTGGTCAGCGCGATGCCGCCGCCGTTGCCGCTGAAGAACAGCACCATCGAGAGCGTGTAGAGCGTGATCATGACGGCGCCGAGGCCGATGGCGATCGCGGTGCCGCGCGGGCCGGCCGGGCGGGTGACGCTCACGCCGGTGCGTTTGCGCACGGCCGCGTTCACCGCGAGGAGCCCGATGACCGCCGCAGCCGTGATCACGCTCGCGAGGCCGACGCCCGCGGCGGGCGAGGCCACCATCGCCGCGACGGCGAGCGCCTGGGCCGGCACCGTCCAGCGGCTCTGCGCCGCGACACCGTCAGCGAGCCGCTCCCGGTCCGCTCCAATGGCGTCGAGCGCATCGCGAGCGGAGCCCGCCCGGCCGTTCCGATCCTCGAAGTCGCTTTCCATGCGGTTGAGTCAATCACTTGCCACCCGGTTGAGCAACCCCTCGCGGGCAGCGAGAAGGCCGCGCCCCGAAGGACGCGGCCCGCTGCGCTGGTGCCGGTTACGCCTGCACGTCGCCGCGCCAGGCGCCGTCGGGCGAACCCTTGGCCTCGATGTACTCCTTGAAGTTCGCGAGGTCCTTCTTGATCGCGTGGTTGTCGGCGCCGAGGGTGCTGCCGACCTTCTCGAGGAAGCCCTCCGGCTGCCAGTCGAGCTGCACCGTCACGCGGGTCTCGCTGTCGCTGAGCTTGTGGAAGGTGACGACGCCGGCGTGGTCGACCTCGCCGCCCGTGCTGGTCCAAGCCACCCGCTCGTCGGGGTGCTGCTCGGTGATCTCGGCCTCGAAGGTCTTCTCGACCGGGCCGACCTTGACGACCCACACCGTGAGGGTCGGCGTGGTCTGGGTGATCGACTCGACCTCGTCGAGGAACTTCGGGAACTCCTCGAACTGGGTCCACTGGTTGTAGGCGACGCTGACGGGCACGTTCACGTCGACGGTCTCGATGGCCTGGGCCATGATGCACTCCTCGTGTTGTTCCGGGGTGCGCGCGATGCCGCGCAGCACCCTCCGAACGCTACGAGCGGATGCGCGCCGCGCCGCATCCGCTGCGCCTGCGGTCAGCCGGTTGTCACCGCGCGCACCAGCGCCACCGAGGTCGCATCCGGTTTCAGCTCGCCGGTGCCGCGTCGAGCACCACGCCGGGCACGTCCTCGAGCGCGGTGTAGACCGGCAGCCCGCGCTCGCGGGCGATCGCGACGTCCTGATCAGCGCCCTTCGAGGCACCCGGCAGGCGCAGCACCGCGTCGCAGCGCTGCAGCAGCCGCTCGGCCGTCGGGTACATCACCTGAGCAGCCAGTGGGTCGTTCGGCCCGGTAGCGCCGGCACTGCTGAGCACCGGCAGCGCGACCCATTCCCCGATCATGGGGATGTGGCCGGCCGCGAACAGCGGCCAGGCGGCGCCCTCGAGGCGGTCGAGGTTGGCGCGCATGCGCGCGGGGTCGCCGTCGGTTCCGGACGCGTAGGGGCCGGCGATGAGGATCATGAGTGATTTGGTCATGGCCGGACGATAGCGCATAATCGTGAAACAACGTGAAGGAGTACGGATGCTCGCCGCAGCACGCAAGGCACTGATCCTCGACCGGCTGCGCGCCGACGGCCGCATCGTCGCGAAGGAGCTGGCCGTCGAGCTCGGGCTCTCAGAGGACAGCATCCGGCGCGATCTGCGCGAGCTCGACGCGGCCGGGCTCGCCCTGCGCGTCTACGGCGGAGCACTGCCGGCGTCCCCGGCCGTCGTCGACTACGGCGGGCGCCGCAGCGTCGCCCCGGAGAGCAAGACGGCGGTGGCGGCGGTCGCCGCATCGCTCATCGAGCCCGGCAGCACGGTGATCCTCGACGGCGGCACCACCGCGCTCGCCGTCGTGCAGGCGCTCGATCCTGCACGGTCGTGCACGATCATCACGCACAGCCCCACGGTGGCGGCAGCGCTGCTGGGGCACGCGGCCGAGGTGATCGTGCTCGGCGGGCGCCTCTTCAAGCACTCCGCCGTCGCCAGTGGCGCCGCAGCGGTCGAAGCAGCGCAGTCCATCAGCGCCGACCGGTTCCTGCTCGGCGTCACCGGCGTGCACGAGACCGAGGGACTTACCACCGGCGACGCCGACGAGGCGGCAATGAAGCGCGCGCTCGCGAGCCGCGCGGCGGAGACCTTCGTGCTCGGCAGCGCCGAGAAGATCGGCGCCGTCTCCCGCTACCGGGTGCTCGGCGTCGACCAGGTCGCCGGCATCGTCACCGACGGCACCTCGCGCGGCACGACGATCAAGGAGCTCGAACGTCGCGGCGGCCGCATCCTGCGCCCGAGCGCCTAGCGACCCGCCGGATACGCCTCGCGCAGGAACGCCGCGTAGCCGCCGGGGGTGCGCCCGAACCGGCGATCGGAGGTGCTGACGGCGAGGCCGCCGTTCGCCTCGACCCGGGCGCCCGCGGCGCGCGCCCGCTGCACCAGGTCGACGTCCTCGTGCTCGCGCAGGGCCGCGTAACCGCCGAGCCGTCGGTAGAGCCCCGCATCGATGCCGAGGTTGGCGCCGTGCACGTTGCCGGGCAGGTGGCCGAGCGGATGCGTGCGGTGCCAGGTGCGCCGCTGCTGCGGCGTGAACGTCGCGAAGGTCGGCACGACCGTGCCGAGCAGCAGCTCGACGCCCGACTCGGCGGCCTCGGCGTGCTCGCTCAGCCAGTGCGGCGGCACCGTCGAGTCGGCGTCGGTCTGCGCCAGCCACTGCCGCGCCTCGGGCCGCATCGCGCGCTCGGCGCCGGCTCGACGGGCCGCACCGACCGATCGCGCGCCGATCGCGTGGGCGACGACCCGGTCGCCGAAGCTCGCGACGAGCTCGGCGGTGCGATCGGTGCAGTCGTCGAGCACGAGCACGATGCTGCACTCCAGCCGCGGGCGACCGCGCAGCAGCTGCTCGCGAGCGACGAGCAGGGACTGCAGGCACTCGACCACGATCGCCTCCTCGTCGTGCGCGGGCACGATCACGTCGATGCGCTCGAACGCGACCGGCCTCACGGCAGCAGCCCCTCGCGCCGCGCGACCGAGGCCTCGCCGAGCACGAGCACGTCGAGCACGAAGTCGGGCTCCTCGTGGTGCGCCACGACGCCGCCCGGCCAGGCGTCGATGACGGCACGGTGCACGGCGTCGCCGCCGAGCACGGCGTCGCGGTCGGGGTGGCGCCAGTGGCAGAGCACGAGTACGCCGTCCGGCACGAGCGACGCGGTGATCCGCTCGCCCAGCTCGGCGAGGTGCTCGGGCGAGAGGTAGTAGCCGAGCTCCGACACGACGATCAGGTCGAAGCGGCCGTCGGGCCATTCGGCGGGAAGCTCGCGACGCTCGAAGCGAGCCTGCGGCACGGCGCGACGGGCCTTCTCGAGGGCGGCCTCGGCGACGTCGATGCCGAGCACCGCATCCGCTCGCTCCGCCAGCTGCGCGGCGAGCTCGCCGGTGGCGCAGCCGAGTTCGAGCGCGCTCGTGTAGCGGCCGTGGGGCAGGGCGGCGAGCAGCACGGCGCGCTTGCGGCGCTCGTACCAGCTGTCGAAGTCCCAGCCCTCGGGCCTGCGCCGGTAGTGCTCGTCGAAGTGCTCGGCGCCGCGCGAGCCCGCCTCGAAGAAGAGCTCGGCGGGCCGCTCGAAGTGCGCCTGCATGCCGGGGTGCAGGATCGCGGCGTCGGCCGGATGCGCGCTCAGCGGCTCCGTCTGCGAGCGGTAGGCGCGCAGCGCGAGCGACTTGGCGCGGTGCGCGGCGTCGTCGAGGCGCAGCACGCGGGCGCTGGGCCAGGGCGCGTCCGCATCCTTCCCGCCGCCCCAGTGCCAGAGCCAGATCGGGTGCTCGAGCAGGCGCACGCCGCGACGGGCGGCGATCGCCTCGGCGATCTCGCCGGCGATGCGGTGGTCGCGGTGCCCGTCGCCGCGCCAGGGGGCGACGAGCACGGGCGCCGCTCCGGCACGGTCGAGCGCCGCCTCGACGGCCGCGGTGAGCGCCTCGCGGTGCTCCTCGAGGCCCCCGCCGTCGGGCAGCCCCAGCTCGGTGCCGAGCACCGCGGGGTGCAGGCCGCGCAGCGCGAGGGCGAACTCGTGCCGGCGCAGCTCGGCGAGGCGCTGCGGCATGTGCTCCGGCGAGCCCGGGTGCGAGGCTTCGCCCAGGGTCGCGAGCACGACCTCGGTGCTCAGACCGGCGCGGGCCGCCGTGGCCAGCAGCCCGCCGGCGCCCAGGGTCTCGTCGTCCGGGTGCGGCGCGAGCACGACGATGCCGGTCGCGTCGCCGAGCTCCAGCGCCGGCGCATCGAAGCGGTCGTCCCAGGCGCTCGCGGCGGTGCCGGGGTCGCGGTGGTCGAAACTCACCACGGCCGGTCCTCGCGCTCGAGCAGCAGGGAGCCGAGGCGGGCTAGGTCGCGGGCCCCGTGGTCCTGCGCGGTGTAGAGCTCGAGGTCGGCGACCCGCTGGGCGTAGTCGGCGTCGAACGCGAGCGGCGCCGGGCCGAGCGTCGCGACGGCGATCGAGCGGATGCGGTCCGCCGCGCCCCGCACCGTCGAGCGGACCCGCTGGGCCAGCAGGCGCAGCGCCTCGTCGTCGAGCAGCCGCTCGTCGACGGCCCGCGCCGCGGCAGCGAGGCTCAGCTCGGCCCCGTGCAGGGCGACGGCGGCCTCGCCGAGCGCGAGCAGCGCCAGCGGGTCGTCGCGCTTGCGCACGGCGTACGCGTCGAGGGCGCCGAGGAGCCCGACCGCGCCGCCCCACCAGCAGGCGGCCACCGCGATGCCGCCGAGCGCGAAGCCCGGGCGGTCGAGGTACCAGCCGACCTCGCCGACCGGCACCGCCGGCACCGCGTCGAAGTCGACGGGTGTGCTCGGCACGCGGGGCAGGCCCTTGGCCACCCAGCCCTCCGCGGGCTGCACGGCGACGCCCGGGTTCCGAAGGTCCACGAGCAGCAGTCGCCGGCCGCCGGGCGCGTGCGCCGTCACGAGGGCGTGGTCGAGCTCGGCGGCGAGCGAGCACCAGGGCTTGCGGCCGCGGAGCACGTGCCCGTCATCGGCCTCCAGCCGGGCGCCGGGCGCCTCGGCGGCGAAGACCCCGAGCACGCCGTCGGGCTCGGCGAGGCCCGCCTGGCGCAGGATGCCGAGCGCATCGAGATGCGGCTCGAGCCGGCGCGCGATCGTGAGGTCGACGGCGGCGATGGCCGCGAGCCCGACGAGGTGCCGGGCCGCGTTACCGGGCGCCATCGCCCCGATCCGCTCGCCGGCGAGGCGCACGAGATCCCATTCGCCGTCGATGTCGCCGCGCACCGCTGCGGCGGCATCGCGCAGCGCGTCGAGCTCGGCGTCATCGGGGGCGCCCGCCCAGGCGCCGGGGTGCAGTCGGAAGGTCACGGTGCTCCTCGTCTCGGCTTCGTCGTCAGTGGAGCATGCGGAGCGTCGCGCACCCGCAGCCGACAGCGGTCGTTCGGGTTGGGCGCCGGCGGCGGCGCTGAGCGGACAGGTCAGCGGTAGGAGCTGCCCTGCAGCGCCGGGCCGAACGAGCGCGGCACGTCCGCGAAGGAGATGGTCTCGACGATCGCATCGACCTCGGCCTGCCGGGCCTCCTCCGCGCGGCCGGCCTCGCGCAGGCGCCGCAGCTCGCCGTCGTGCTCGACCGACACGGCGTCGCTGATCCAGCCGAGCAGCTCGCCGAGCACCCCGGCCAGCTCGTCGCGCAGCTGCTCGAGGCTGGTCTCACCGACGATGAGGCGGCGGTCGGCGATCGCGAGCGTCACCTGCGCGTAGCCGCGCTCGTCGAGGAAACGGCACCCCTCCTCACCGAGCAGCATCGCCGCCTCGTCGGGCAGCGGATTGCGCGAGAAGACCGCCTCCACGGGGTACCGGCTCGGAGCGGTCGGGGTGCGCAGCTCGCGCGGCAGGCTGCCGGTGATGATCGTGGTGAGGCCGAGTCGGTTCGTCGGCGATCCGGTGGAGGTTCCACTCATGACCGGACGGTACGCCCCGACGCTGTGCGATCGTCGGCCCGTGCCCAGCCGTTCCGGGCGTCCGCTCCGAGGCGCCGGGCTACCGTGAGCGGATGCCCCTGCCGAGCACCCTGCGCGACGTCGCCGTCGACGGGCTGCGCTTCCGCATCCGCTCGAGCCCGGTGCCGGCGTCGGCGTCGGATGCACGCCCCGCCGTGCTGCTGCACGGCCTGGGCATGTCGCAGCGGTCGATGGCCCCGCTGCAGGATCGGATGGCGCTGCGCCGCCCCGTGCACGGCGTCGACCTGCCCGGCTTCGGCGGCCACCGGCCCCCGCGCCGCGACGTGCCGATCCCCGCGATGGCCGAGGCGCTCGGGCGCGCCCTCGACGAGCTCGGCGTGCGCGACGCGGTCGTGGTCGGCCAGTCGCTCGGCGCGCAGTGGGCGGTCGAGCTGGCCGCGCTACGGCCGGACCTGGTGGCCTCCGTCGTGCTGATCGGCCCGGTCGTCGACGACCTGCGCTCCTCCCGCGCCGCGCTGGCCGCCGGCATCGTCGCCGACCTCCTGCGCGAGCCGCCCGCGGTCGCCGCGATCGAGCTCACCGACGTGCTGCGCACCGACCCGGGGTGGTTCTTCGCGCAGGCCGAGCACATGCTGCGCCAGTCGCTACTCGAGCGTGTCGCCACGCTGCGCACCCCGGTGCTCGTGCTCGCCGGCGGCCGCGACCCCGTCGCTCGGCGTCCCTGGCTGCGCCGGCTGCGCGATGCGGCCGCGGAGGGCACCCTCGTGCTCGTGCCCGCCGCCGCGCACCACGCGCAGTGCACGGCACCCGGCGCGGTCGCGGGCGCGATCGACGCGTTCCTCGGCGAGCGCCCGGCGAACACGGCCGGCGCGGCGGATGCGGCTGACGACGACCGTCGCACGACCACCACCTCGCTGGCCCGGGCAGCACGAACGCGGTCCGAGCCCGGCACCGCGCCGCGCCCCGGCCTCGCCCGGCGCCTCGCCTGGTGGGCCGCCGACTACGCCTACGCCGTGCGCTGGCAGCTCGCCGCGGCCCTCGACCGCACGGACCCCGCCGACTACACCGACGGCGATCGCACGCCGATCGTCGTGCTGCCGGGGGTCTACGAGACCTGGCGGTTCCTGCATCCGCTCGTCCGCGCGCTGCACGGGCGCGGCCACCCCGTGCACGTGATCACCGCGCTGCAGGGCAACCGGGCGCCGGTCGTCGAGGGCGCCCGCATCGTCGCAGAGCAGCTCGAGCGGCTCGACCTGCGCGACGTGGTCCTCGCCGCGCACAGCAAGGGCGGGCTCATCGGCAAGCAGGTGATGCTCGCAGCGGCCGGTCGGCGCGTGCGCGGCATGGTCGCGGTGGCGACGCCCTTCGGCGGCTCGCGCTACGGCCGGCTCATGCTCGGGGCCACGCTGCGCGCTTTCTCGCCGCGCGACGCGACCATCCGCTCGCTCGCCGCAGCCGCCGAGGTGAACGCCCGCATCGTCTCGGTCTTCCCGGCGTTCGATCCGCACATCCCGGAGGGCAGCGCGCTGCTCGGCGCGAAGAACGTGCCGCTCGCGGTGGGCGGGCACTTCCGGGTGCTCGCCGACCCGCGCGTCATCGCCGAGGTGGCAGCGCTCGCCGAGTGAACGAGCGGATGCGGTCAGGCCGCGGCCACCGCCGCGCGCCGCCGGCGCACCAGCAGCCAGACGACCCCGCCGACGATCGCGACGGCCGCCACCGCGACGAAGAACGGCCAGCCGAGGTGGAAGCCGTAGGCGCCGATCGTGACGAAGACCACCGTGCCCGGGATGGTGCCGATGAGGGTGCCGAGCGCGTAGTCGCGACGGCTCACCCGGGTGAGACCGGCGCTGTAGTTGATGACCGTGAAGGGCAGCACGGGGATGAGCCGCAGCACGATGAGCGCGCGCAGCCCGTTGTCGCTGAGGGCCTCGTCGGCGCGGCGCAGGTGGTCGCCCATCACGCGGCGCAGCAGGTCCTGGCCGAGCCCGCGGCCGATGAAGAAGGCGAGCGTCGCGCCGAGCATCGACGCGGCGGTGACGAGCAGCACCCCGTACCCGAGCCCCCAAACGAGACCCGCGGCGATGCTGACGACGCTCTTGGGTATCGGCACCAGGCTGGCCACGCCGTAGCCCACGACGAAGACGAGGCCGCCCCACACCCCGAAGGACGCGACCATGTCGCGGATCTCATCGACGGTCGGCACGGGCAGGGTCAGCCAGAGCACCACGACGGTGACGACGAGCGCGATGACGGCCGCGCTCTGCAGCACGGTCGTCCTCCGGCTGCGTCGATCGCGGTCGTGCTCGGCTTCGGTCTTCGTGGTGATGGCGGCGGCTCTCGATCGGGGGACGCTCGATCGTACCCCCGCGCCGGCGGTCAGGCCGGAGGCGGCAGCAGCTGCTGCACGGTGTAGCGGTTCAGGCGGGTGCGGATCACGATCTCCGCCTCGCTGAGCGTGCGCCCCGCCGCCGCGACGGCGCCGGAGAGCGCGGCAGCTGCGTCGCGCTCGGCGTTGCGCGCCAGGTGCCACGCGAGGGCGAGGTCGCCGAGCTCCTCGCCGTCGTCTGAGCCGCTGCGCGCGGCCTCGCACGCGATCGCAGCGGATGCGGGATCGTCGCGGTACCGCTCGCGCAGCATCGTCTCGATCTCACCCTCGGGTCGGGGGGTCTCGACCGTCATCATCCACCGCCTTCGCTCGCATGGTTCGCGTTGCGAAGCGATTGTGCGCTCGGATTAGGCGACAGTCAAGTCCCCCATGTTGCCCACCGGCGGTCAGGACCGGGGTACACCGTTACTGGCGTAGACCGTGATGGGCGAACCCTCCGGCGCGGCGGATCCCGCCGCGGGGTTGCTGAACGAGATGCGGCCCGCCGAGTAGCCGGAGTTCACGGGCTCGCCCTCGACGAGGGTGAAGCCCAGGCTGTCGAGCAGCGGACCCGCCTCCGCGACCGTCAGGCCGGCGAGATCGGGCACCACGCCCTGCTGCACGTTCGGGTCGCCGGGCGCGCCCGGCGTCGCCGTCTGCACGACGCGCGGACCGGCGTCGGGCCACGCCTCGCCGCCGAAGCGCTCGTTCGCGTAGGAGAGCATGTCGCGCGAGAAGTAGTGCGAGACCAGGCGAGCGGAGGAGCCGTTGATGGTCGCGCGGGAGAGGTTCTGCCCGTTCTCGCCGCCCGTCACGTTGCCGACCCAGGAGGCCGTGGCCATCGTCGAGCTCGACGCCGCGATCCAGGACTGGCGGTAGTCGTCCGCGGTGCCGGTCTTCGCGAAGACCGGGGTGCTGCCCGAGGGCCGTGCCGCGCGCCCGGTGCCGTTGTAGACGTCCTCCAGCGCGCCGATCGCCACGTCGGCGACCTGCGGGTCGAAGGCCTGACGGCAGTTCGCGTCCGGCACCGACAGCTCCTCGCCGGCCCGCACGACGCGGTCGATGATGACGGGGTCGCAGTAGCGCCCCTCGGCCGCGATGCCCGCGAAGGCAGCGGCCAGCGTGAGCGGCGCGATCTCGTTGGTGCCCAGGATGGTCGGGGCGTAGAACTCGAGGTCGCGGCCGTCAGCGCGGTGCACGCCGAGCGACTGGGCCATGTCGCGGATGCCGCAGAGGTCGAGCTGCTCGGCCATGGCCGCGTAGCCGGTGTTGGACGAGTTCGTCGTGGCGTAGCGCACGTTCATGCGGTCGGGCTGCGTCGTGAAGTTCTTGGGGTCCCAGGCCTCCATGCTGCCGGGCTGGCAGCTGGCCTGGAAGCCCGTGAAGGCGCGGCGGCGCGAGTCGAGGTTGTCGTCGAGCGAGCGGCCCGACTGCAGCCACTCGAGCAGCACGAAGGCCTTGTAGGTCGAGCCGGACTGGAAGCCGCTCGAGCCGCCCATCCAGGAGTCGGCGTTGTAGTTCAGGGCCGTCGTGCCCTCGCTGCCCGCCGCCGTCTCGTCGAGGGCGCGGTTCTGCACCATGTACTGGATGCGCCCGGTGCCCGGCTCGACGCCGCTGGAGGCCGCGCCCAGGTCGTAGCCCTGCGCGGTCGCCGGGGCACGGTCGGTCATGATCTGCTGCGCGCGCTCCTGCACGTCGATGTCGATCGTCGTGTAGATGTCGTAGCCGCCGCGGCGGAACTCGGCGCGCCGCTCGGCGGCGTTCTCGCCGAAGGCTTCGTCGTTCGCGACCGTGTTGCGCACGTAGTCGCAGATCCAGGGCAGCCGCGACGACATGCATCCGTTCTGGGTCTGCTGGATGTTCAGGGCCGGGCGCTCCTGCTTCAGCGTCGCCGCATCCGCTGCGGGCAGCAGGCCCTCCTCGACCATGTTGTCGAGGATGTAGCCGCGCCGAGTGTCGTTGCGCTCGAGGTTCTCCTCGCGGTCGAGGCGCAGCGCGTTCGGGCTCTGCACGATCGCGAGCAGCGCCGCGGACTGGTTGGCGTCGAGCGCGCTCGCGTCGACGCCGAAGTAGTAGTGCGCCGCGGTCTGGATGCCGTAGAGGTTGTTGCCGAAGGTCGCGATGTTCAGGTACGCGGCGAGGATCTGCTCCTTCGTGTACTCCTTCTCGAGGGCGATCGCGTAGCGCACCTCCTGCAGCTTGCGGGCCGGCGTCGTCTCGGTCGCCTCGGTGAAGAGCCGGTCGGCGAGCTCGGGGTCGGTCTGCACGTAGCGCTGCGACTCGGCGACCAGCTCGTTGCGCACGAGCTGCATCGTGATGGTCGATCCGCCGGCGTCGTCGTTGCCGGCCAGCACATCGGCCGTGGCGCGCAGCAGCGACGGCAGGTAGACGCCGTTGTGCTGCCAGAAGTTCGGGTCCTCGGCGGCGATGGCCGCGTCGAGCGCGCTCTGACTGATGCCCTCGTACTCGACCTGCTCGCGGTTCTGCTCATAGATCGAGGCGATCTGCACGGGCTCGCCGTTCTGCGTGGCGAAGATGCGGGTGCGGTTCGACTGCTCGCCCAGGGTGATGTAGTCGGGCAGCACATCCCAGTACCCGACCGCGCTGCTGGCGACACCGGTCGACACGGCGATCGCGGGCATGCCGAGCGCGGCGACGAGCGCTCCGGCGATCACGCTCATGCCCAGCAGTCCGGCGATCGCGCCGAACACACCGCCGATGCGCGGTTCTTCTTCCATCGAGTACTGCTCCCCCATCGTTCAACGCGGCGCGTGGCCCCCGTCACGCGTCCGACCGAGCACCAGAGTACGGCGCTCAGCTGCGCGATCGATGACCGTCGGGCGTGCGCGAACCCGGGCAGCCGCTCAGCGCGGATCGGATGGGGGCAGCAGCGTCCTCCGGCGTCGCAGCGAGCGGCCCGCAGGTGCGCCGAGCTCAGCCCCGGTCGTCCTCGCGGCGCGGCTCGTAGCGCTCGTAGAACTCGATCTCGGCCTCGAGGTCGGCCAGCTGCTGCTCGGTGCTGCGGGTGTCGGCGCCCATGGTCGGCGCCGGCTCGCTCGGCCGCTCGGGGCGGCCTCGGCCGTCGAGCCCGAGGGCCGCGCGCGGGCTGCCGCCCGACCACTCGCGCCCGATGATGAGCCAGAGCGCGCCGCCGAGCAGCGGCAGCAGGGCGACGATGATCGCCCAGGCGACCTTCGGCAGGTGCTTCACCTGGCTCTCGTCGCGCGTGATGATGTCGATCAGCAGGCCGATCGTGATGGCCAGGTAGACCAGCGAGACGACGATGTGCACGGTGAGCCCCCATCCGTTCCGTGCCGCCAGCCTAGAAGACGCCCAGGTGCTCCAACAGGATCTTGAGGCCGATGCCGATCAGCACGAGGCCGCCGATGATCTCGGCCGGCTTGCCGAGCCGATCGCCGACCCGGTGACCCAGCCAGGTCGCCAGCAGGGAGACGAGCAGGGTCGTCGCGCCGATCACGGCGATCGCCACCCAGATCGACAGCGGCATCACCGAGAGGCTCACGCCCACGGCCAGCGCGTCGACGCTCGTCGCGACCGAGAGCACCAGCAGCGCGCGCAGCCCGGGCACGGTGGGCTCGTCGTGCTCGCCGCCGCGGAACGCCTCCCAGAGCATCTTGCCGCCGATGAGGGCGAGCAGTCCGAAGGCGATCCAGTGGTCGAAGTCCTCGATGTACGTCATCACGCTGGCGCCCAGCGCCCAGCCGATGAGCGGCATGAGGGCCTGGAACGCACCGAAGAGGCCCGCGACCAGCAGCGCACGGCGCCAGTCGAAGGCGCGGCGCATCGCCACGCCCTGCGTGAGCGCGACGGCGAAGGCGTCGGCGGAGACGCCCACGGCGATCAGCAGCAGCTCGGCGACGGGCACGAGGGGCCTTCCGTTCGGGGCCGCGCGGCGGGGCTCGTCGCGCCGGCGCTGGCTGCCCCGTCGGGTGCTCGGGACACCCCATCCTGTCGGCCTCGAGGCCCGCGAATCCAACGATCCGGGGGTATTCGGCATGCCGAATCACAGACGGAGGCGACCCTCGCCGTCAGAGCTGGGCGGCCCGCTCCAGCTCCTCGAGCGACGCCTCCGCATGAGCCAGCCGGTCCGCCTCCTCGCGCTGCCACCAGGGATCGCCGCGCTCCCCCAGGCCGCGCTTGGCGAGGCCCACCCGCTCGCGCGCCGCGGCGAGCGCCGCGTCGTCGCCGTCGCGCTTCGCGGTCCGCACGGCCGAGCGGGCGCCGCCCAGCTGCGACTGCAGCGCCTCGACCAGCGGATGCGGCAGCGACGGGTCCGTGCGCCGCCACCGGCGGCCGTCGATCACCAGCCAGCGGTCGGGGTGCTCCGGGTCCTCGGTGATCTCCCTGCTCATCCGCTCCTCCTGCTCATGACGAGGGCCGGCGGAGCATCGCTCCGCCGGCCCTCATCGTCGTCGTCGGGCTCAGTCGCCCTTGACGGCGTTCTTGATGTCGTCGCCGACCTTCTTGAGCTTCGCGCCGGCCTGATCCTGCTTGCCGTCGTTCTCGAGGTCGCGGTTGCCGGTCGCGGATCCGGCCGTCTCCTTGAGCTTGCCGCCCAGGTCCTCGGCCTCGTGCTTCGCCTTGTCGCTCATGCGATGTCCTCTCTCTCGGTTGCCGGCAACGCTGCCAGCCTGGCCCGCATGGGCCGTGGGCACCGCCTGCGAACTGCCTCAGTCCTCGTCGGCGGGGCCGGGGCGCACCGCGGCGTCGTCGGTCCAGTCCACGCGGGTGGCGCCGTCGGTGCCCTCGCTGAGCTCGATGCGCTCGTTCGCGTCGTCGGGCACCGCCTCCGGTGCGGTCGTCAGCTGCTCCTCGCGCTCGGCGGGGTCGGTGATCCTCTTCGGCTCGGTCATGCACCGAGCGTGCGCCCGCCCGCTGCCGGGCGGCTGCGCCGGGTCTGCACGCCGCGTGAAAGAACCGCGCCGCCGCCGGACATACTGCAGGCATGGACCGCTCCGCCTTCGACGCCTTCGTGCGCGAGGTCGCCGATCCGCTGCGCCGCTACCTGCTGCGGCGCACCGACCCGGCGACCGCCGACGACGTGCTCGGCGACGCGCTGCTGGTCTGCTGGCGCCGACGCGGCGACATCCCGGCGGATGCGCTGCCCTGGGCCTTCGGCGTCGCGAAGGGCTGCCTGCGCAACGCCGAGCGCGCGCAGCGGCGGCGCACGCGCCTGGAGCTGAAGCTCGTCGCCCAGCCCGCCCCGACGGAGGCCCCGGACCTCGACCTCTCGCAGGCGCTCGCGCGGCTGCGACCGGCCGACGCCGAGCTCATCCGGCTCTGGGCCTGGGAGGAGCTGCAGCCGCAGGCCATCGCCACCGTGCTCGGCATCACGGCGAATGCGGCGAGCATCCGCCTGCACCGGGCGAAACGGCGGCTGCGCGAGGAGCTGGGAAAGGATCGGGCGGATGCCGGACATGACGGGGAGAAGGGAGGGGACCGATGAGCGCGCAGCACGATGACGACGACCTCGCCGCACGGCTGCGAGCGATCGACCCCGCCCGGAGCGCAGCCCGTCTCACCGAGCAGGAGTTGATCCGCATGTCGAACCAGAGCACCGCATCCGTCCGGCGCAGCCGCCGTCCCGTCGTGATCACGATCGGCGCGATCGCCGGCGCGGTCGCCGTGGGCGCCGTCGTCTTCGCCCTCACCGCGCCCGGGCCCGTCGAACCGGTCGCCCTGACCCTCACCGAGAGCGACCCGGCGACGTCGATGTGCATGGCCCTCTCGCCGCAGTCCTTCGACGGCGCCGATCTGGCCGTCGACGCCGTCGTGGTCGAGGTGGGCGACGGCCTCGCCACCCTCGACGTGACCCGCGGCTTCACGCCCGACGCCCCGACGCGGATCACCCTGCCGGTGCCGGATGCGATGGCGACCGACTTCTCCTTCACGGGCTTCGAGCAGGGCGGCCGCTACCTCGTCGCCGCGAGCGACGGCGTCGTGCTCTCCTGCGGCGCCAGCGGCGAGTACTCGCCCGAGCTCGAGCAGCTCTACGACGAGGCGTTCTGACGCGCGAGGTCGGTGCCGCCGGGTAGCGTTGACCCTGCCCGGCGCGCCCCGATGCGCGGGCGTGAGGAGCGGTCGTGGCCCTGGGTCGGCGCAAGCACGAAGACGAGCAGCCGCCCGCGCCCATCGCGAACGCCGACGTCGACCGGCAGGTCGACGAGGGCATGCTCGTCGTGGCCGCCGCGCTGCGGATGAGCGCTAAGAATCGGCTCATCGTGGGCGTGCTCCGCGACCGCGGCACGTACGACGAGAGCGGGCTGGCGGATGCGGTGCGCGACGAGATCGACGCGCTGATCGCCGAGAAGGAGCGCACCGCCGAGCGGCTCATCGCCGTCGTCGCGCGGGCGTCGAACCGCCGCGGCGACGCGCTGCACCAGAGCGACTACCGCCGCGCCGACGCCGGCGCGATCGAGCTGCGCCGCTCCATCGAGCTCGCGCTCGCCGACCGCCTGCGCGCCGCTCGCGACGACGACCAGGCCGTCGAGGCCATCGTCGACGAGGCCCGCGGCTCGGCGATGGAGGAGATGTTCCGCCCGCGCTACCTGGCGAGCGCGCCCCGCGACGCGGAGCCCGACTACGCCGAGCGCCGTGATGAGCGGATGGGCCTGCTCGCCGACGATCTCGCGATGCTGCTCGAGCGTCCGGTCGGCGGCGTACCGGAGCAGCCCGTCATCGAGGTGCCGGCGAAGCGCAGCTGGTGGCGCACCTTCTTCAGCTGGGAGTGAGCCTCCCGGCACGCTCGGCGGGCAGGATGAGGGCATGGATCTCGGACTCGCAGGCAAGGTCGTGCTCGTCGTCGGCGGCAGCGGACTCATCGGCAGGGCCACGGCCCGCACGTTGATCGAGGAGGGCGCCACCGTCGTGCTGGCCTCTCGGGGCGGCGAGCGGCTCACGACCGCTGCGGAGGAGCTGGGGGCCGGGAGCGTCGCCTTCGACGCCCGCGACGCCGACTCGGTCGCGGCGGGCGTCGCCGAGGCCGTCGCGCTGCACGGGCGGCTCGACGCCGCCGTGATCACCGCGGCGCCGTCGGCCTCCACCCTCGACACCGCGCGCGACCGCGACCCGGCCCAGATCCTCGAGGCGCTGGACGGCAAGGCGCTCGGCTTCCTGCGCGTCGCCGAGGCGGTCGCCCCGCACCTGCACGCTGGCGGCACCGGGCGCATCGTGGGCGTGAGCGGGCAGAACGCGCGGCTCACCGCATCCGTCACCGGCGCCGTGCGCAACCAGGTGCTCATCACGATCGCGAAGATCCTGGCGGATGCGCACGCCGGCACCGGCACGACCGTCAACGTCGTGAACCCCGGCCCGGTGCGCGAGGACGCGGCGCACGGCCGCCCCGGCACGGCCGAGCCGGGCGACTCCTCGCCCGAGGAGGTCGCCGCGGCGATCGTGTTCCTGCTCTCGCGACAGGCCGCCGCGATCAGCGGCGAGCAGATCGCGCTCGGCCACCGGTTGCGGGGCGTGCAGGGCTGAGGCCCGCAGCCGCTCGGCGTCCGCTCAGCGCGGGCCGAGCAGCACCGGCCCGGTGCCGGGCAGCTCCACCGCGCCGAGGCCGAGCCACGCCGCCGTGCGCTCCATCGCCGGTTCGAGCTCGGCCATCACCCGCGCCGGGTCGGTGCCGTGCTCGATGCCGACGCGGTGGGCGCGCAGCACCCCGGTCTTGCGATCGCTCTTGATGTCGACGCGGGCGACGAGCTCGTCGCCGAGCAGGAACGGCAGCACGTAGTAGCCGTGCACGCGCTGCTCGGCCGGCGTGTAGATCTCGATGCGGTAGTGGAAGTCGAAGAGCCGCTCGGTGCGCGGCCGGAACCAGACCAGGTTGTCGAAGGGCGTCAGCAGCGTGCTCGCCTCGATGCGGCGGGGCCTGCGGGCCTCGGCGTGCAGGTAGGCCGGGTCCCTCCATCCGCTCACCTCGACCGGCTCGAGTTCGCCGGCCGCGACGAGCGCCGCGATCGCGGGCGCCGTCTCGGCGCGCGACATGCGGAAGTAGTCGCGCAGGTCGGGCTCGGTCGCGATGCCCTGCGCTCGGGCGGCGAGCCGCACGAGCTCCAGCTGCGACTCGGCGGCCGGGCGCTCGACGAGCAGCTCGGGCGGGGCGACGCGCTCGACGAGGTCGTAGTGCCGCTCGAAGTTGATGCGGCGCGCTGCCGCGACCTCTCCGGCCCAGAACAGGTACTCGGCGCCGGTCTTGCCGAGGTGCCAGTCCCACATCTCGCGCTGCTCGCGCGGCGCGCGCTCGTAGCCGAGCTCGCTCGAGCGCAGCGGCCCGCGGTCGGCGATCTGCGAGCGGATGGACGCCAGCGCCTCCGGGTGCTCGCTCGGGAAGCGGCGGATGGACCCCCACGCCTGATCGCGCACGAGCCGCTTGCGCCAGCCGAACTGCGCGTAGGCCTCTGGGCTGAGGATGGACGCCTCGTGCGCCCAGTACTCGAGCAGCTCGGGCTTGCGGCGGCGGGGCGCGTGCGCGGTGAGCCGGTCGAGCAGGGCGCGGTCGTAGGCGCCGAGCCGCGAGAAGAACGGCAGGTAGTGCGAGCGGCTGAAGACGTTCACCGAGTCGAGTTGCACGACGGCGAGCCGGCGCATCGTGCGCCGCAGGTGCCCCAGGTTCACGGCGTCGGGCTGGGGGGCGCCGAAGCCCTGCGCGGCGAGGGCGATCCGGCGCGCGGCGGCGATGCTCAGGCGGGGCATGGGGTCGATCTTCGCAGGCGCCGCCGACATGCGCATCCGCTCGCCGCACCGATCCGACCGCGAGGATCGCGCCCCCTTGACGGGGGCCATCGGCTCGCCTACTTTTCTCGGAAAGCGTTTTCCTT
>Ga0265798_10003265_pt1 | contig 23168 bp, 23 predicted proteins | sample P3T30metagenome_FD_192430 | JGI IMG/M metagenome (GOLD analysis project Ga0265798, IMG submission 192430) | Plant litter microbial communities from East Loma Ridge, Irvine, California - P3 T30 | ecosystem: Environmental > Terrestrial > Plant litter > Unclassified | place: USA: California... | reverse complement strand
ATTTCCAGAAGAATCGGAGCCTGTCACCGGTTTTTTCTCGTGCGGGCCCGATTTCAGCAATGGACGCAGCCGCGCCGCGTTGTGCGGTATGCTGTACGAAAGCCTCTCGGGCGAGAGGGTATTTCACCCAGATGGGAAGTCGTGCCGTGCCAGAGCAAATGTCCGAAGAACGCCGCGCCCACGTGCGCCGGCTGCTGCAGGTCGATGCTTTCGTGACCACTGAAGGGCATGAAGGGCAGTGGCGCGCGCAGATCATCGACATTGCCCGCATGGCAACGGGCTTCATCACCGCCGAGGAGTTGCCGGAACGGCCCCGCTATCGTCTGCAGTTCCGCTTCCCCGGCAGCGACATCACGGACGAGGTCGAAATGACGCTCGTCTATTGCCATACCGTCGGTACACAGGGCCGCTTCCATTACGGCGCGCGCATCCTTGCCGTGACGCAGGAATGCGTCGATCGGATCGTCGAGTACGTTACGCGCGGGAATCCGCGAGCGCGCTAGCGGCCCGTTACAAACGCTGACAAGTTCTTTGCGGCCCAGCCCGCCTGGCCCCGTAAAATCGTTTTCATGAACCGGCGCGCCGACACCTCCACCGCGGAAAAGCTGCATATTGCCCTGCTGACGAAGGAAGCATTCGGCCTGGAAGCAGCCGAGCGCTACATGCGCTTTTCCGGCCTCGATCCGCGCCAGCTGAACGACGTGCTGGCGCGTGCCGCAGAGAAGCGCCGGGCCGCCACCGCACTTGGCAACGCCCATCCCGACCGGCGCACGCGCCCGCGCTGACGGTTCAGAACGCGTACCGCTCGCCGTCAGCGGGCACCAGCATGCGACTGCTGTCTTTCCCTCCTCGGCGATGTAGTCGCGCAACTCCTGGGGCGTCGGCATTGCATGGTTGACCGCCTCCATGTGTACGCCGACGATGCGCACATCCGGCGTCAGGTGACACGCCCAAGTCTTCCTTGCTCATGATGATCGCGCCGTCCATGCCCCGGCACGCGCGCGTAGCCCGTGCTGAGCACGATGATCTCCGGCCGATACTGCCGGATCGCTGCCTGGTCGAAGTTGTCGTGCAGGAGGCTGGATTCCAGACGGCGCCGTCGCTGCGGCAGCACTTCCGCAACGCCCTGCACACGCTGCCAACGGCTTGCCGCAAGCAGTTCCGGCCGGCATAAGCCGTTGCCCCACTCCCCTTGTTCCTCAGTAAAATGGCGGATTGAACAAGCGGGAGCATCCATGGCCGTCGGCCGCCTTGCAATATTGTTGATCTGCTGGCTGGCCGCGACCACGACCTGGGCCGCCGTCCAGCCAGATGGCCTGACACACGAGCGGCGGCGCTGGACGCAGGCCGACGGCGCGCCGCAGCAGTCGTTCCGCATGACGCAAACCGCTGACGGCCTGCTGTGGTTCGGCTCCCCTGCCGGCCTGTACAGCTTTGACGGCGTGCGCTTTCGCCAGGAGAGCCGCGTGTATGGCCATCCGCTGGCGTCGGCCAGTGTCGCATCCGTGCTGGCGTTGCCGGACGGGGCGCTGGCCGTCGGCTATCACTACGGCGGGCTCAGCATCTTCAGCCGCACGGGCGTGCGCCATTTCGTTGGCGGCCAGGGCTTTCCGCCCGGTTCGACGCTGTCGCTGGCGCTGGATCGGCAGGGTGTGCTGCACGCGGCCACCAGCAGCGCCCTCGTCCGCCTGCGCAACGGTACATGGGAGCGCATCGGCCAGGACTCGCTGCCGCCTGGCGTACTGACGGCCATCGTGTTCGATCGCGACGGCACGCTGTGGGCCAGCATCGCCGCGAAATATTATGCCCGGGCGGCCGGCAGCGACCGGTTTGTCGAGGTCATCGACGCGGACGACCTGTGGCTGACGACCGTCGGCGGCGTCGTGCATACCGTGCTGCGCGACAAGGGTCTGGTGCGGTTGCGGCTGGGCTCGCCAGTCGAACCCGTCCGGATGGAACGGCCACCCACCCCGGCGCAAGCGCAGCTGTATGCCAACGGCATGTTCGACGGCCCCGACGGCAGCCTCTGGTACCAGCGCAGCGATGGCGTCGCACGCATGGTGCCCGGCTTTGACGGCGTGCTGCATGCCGCCGAGGTCTTCCCCGTCGATGGCAACGGCGCGGTGCCCCATTCGGGCATGGTGGACCGCGAGGGCAATATGTGGCTGATCTCGTTCGAAGGCGTAGAACGCTACCGGCCGCACCGGTTCCGCCGGGTACCCACGACGGACGAGAGTTTTTACTGGCTGGCCCAGCGCGGCATGGACGACGAGTTGTGGCTGGGCTCGATGGAAAGCCCCATTGTCCGGCTGCGTGCCGACGGCAGCCAGCGCAAGACGGGCGCGGTGGCGCCTCAGGCGGTCGTCAGGGTGGCGGCGGACCACGTCTGGGTCGGTACGGCAACCAGGCTGTGGGAATTCCACGGCGACACGGAACGGTCCTGGCCTCTGCCGCCCGAATTGGGCAAGGGCCACGATATCCAGAGCATGACGGTCGATGGCGCCGGGCGCCTGCTGGTGTCCATCGTCCGCAGCGGTCTGTGGCTCTTCGACAATGGCGACTGGCGACGCGACGAGCGCCTGCGCGCGGTGCCCGAACCGACGCCGCTGAGCATGCTGACGGACAGCACCGGGCGGACCTGGCTGAGCCTCGTCAACGGCCGCTTCGGCGAGCTGACGGCCGGCGGTTTCCGCCCTGTCGCGCTCGACATCGGCACGGTACTGGCCATGCTCGACAGCGGCGGCCGCCGCCTAGTCGGCGGCGAACGGGGCGTCGTCTGGCTGGACGGCACCACGGTGCGGCCGCTGCGGCTGGCCCGGGGTGAAGCGATCCACCGGGTGACCGGCCTGGCCGTCGACGGGCAAGGCGCCCTGTGGGTCCACAGCGACGACGGGCTGCACCGCCTGGACGCGGCGGCGCTAAGACGGTTCTGGCAGGCACCGGACCAGCCTGTCGAGGCGGAACTGTTCAATTTCGAGGACGGCGTGCGCGGCCTGCCGACGCAGGTGCGGCCGCTGCCGTCGCTGACGGTGGCCCATGGCGGACGGCTGTACTACGCGACCGTGGCGCAGGTAGGCTGGATCGGTACGGGCGAGATCCGGCGCAACCGGCGTGCGCCCGACGTGCTGATCCAGTCGCTGCACTCGGCCGGCCACGATTACGAGCCGGCTGCCGGCCTGACGTTGCCGCAGCGGACAACGACAGTCGATCTCGCCTTCACGGCGACGGCGCTGTCGGTGCCCGAGCGGGTGCGGCTGAAATACCGGCTCGACGGCGTGGATGCCGACTGGCGCGAAGTGCGCCACGAACGCAGCGCGCAATACACCAACCTGGCGCCGGGCAACTATGTCTTTCACGTGATCGCCGCCAACGAGGATGGCGTCTGGAACGAGACGGGCGCGCAGCTGCCGTTCACCATCGCGGCGGCGTTCTGGCAGACGTGGTGGTTCCGGCTGGGCTGTGCCGCCGCCGTGCTGCTGGCGCTGGCACAGCTGTACCGCTGGCGCGTGGCGATCGTCCGCCGACGCGCCGAAGAGCGGACCGCGATGCGGCTGGATGCGACGATGCAGGAGCGCCAGCGCATCGCCCGCACGCTGCACGACAACCTGCTGCAGGCCGTGCAGGCGCTGATCCTGCGTTTCCACGTGGTGCAGACGCGGCTGCCGCAAGAGCCGGAACTGCAGTCGATGCTCGACAAGGTGCTGCGCTACGCCGAAAAACTGGTCGACAACGCCCGCGACGAAGTGCTGGCGCTCAGAAAAGCGCCGCCGTGCGACGAGCTGCTGGCCGAACTGCGCACGGCGCTGGCCAGAGCCGTGCCGGACGCGCAGGGTTTGCTGGACTTTGCCGTCGAAGGCGAGCCGCGCCCGCTGCGCAGCGATACCGCCGTCGAGATCCTTTACGTGCTGCGCGAAGCCGTCGTCAACAGCGCGCGCCATGCCGACGCCACGTCGATCGTCGTGCGCCTGACCTTTGGGGCCGACGCGCTGGCGGGCGCAGTGACCGACGACGGCGTCGGCATCGATCCGGTCGTCGCACGCACCGGACGGCCCGGGCACTGGGGTCTGGTGGGCATACGCGAGCGCATCGGGCGCGTGGGTGGCACGCTGACTGTTGCCGCTGCAGATGACGGCGGCACGGTGGTGTCGTTCAGTGTGCCGGCTGCGGCGGCTTATGGGGCCGCGTAACGTGCTGCCGCATCACGCGCTGGCGGCCCGCAACCAGTCGCGTCCGCGCGCATCCAGCGCCCAGGCAATCACGTCGGGCGGCAACGTGTAGACGGTGGCCCAGCTGGCGCGGCCGTCCACGGTATTCGACGGGAAACTGGCCGTCTCGATGGGCCAGTGATATTTGCGTTTCAGCGCGCGCACGATGGCCGCCAGGGTGACGCGGCCGCGCAGCGGCTCGGCGCCCGTCTGGTCGGCGTTCGACAGCAGCACGGCAAGAACGACACCGCGCGCCGTGCGCGGACCGGGGAAAACAGGTGATTTTTTGACAGGCATGGCGCCATTCTAGCGGCACAGCGCCTGCCGCGCCCGCGCCGCATGAGCTCGTGTCCATGTCGGGGTGTGACCCCAGGGTGGACACGGGCTGGGCTTTGGCAAGCGATGACAATTGTGCTAACTTCGCGTCAGTCCAGCGGAGGATACGATGACAGTCAATCATGCATTGCTGCAGGTGCTGCAAACGCGGTTCGACGGCAACATGGGGCGCCATCGGGGCGTCGCGTGGGCGGACGTCATGGCCCGGCTCGAAGCGAGCCCCGGTGCGCTTGGCGCCCTGCGCGCCATGGAAGCCACAGGCGGCGAGCCCGACGTCATCGGCCGGGACGCCGCCACCGGCCGCATCGCGTTCTGCGACTGCGCGGCCGAGACGCCGACGGGCCGGCGCAGCCTGTGCTACGACGGTGCCGCGCTGGATGCGCGCAAGGAAGCAAAGCCGGTCGGCAATGCCGTCGACACGGCGAAAGAAATGGGCATCGAACTGCTGACGGAAGCGCAATACGGCGCCCTGCAGCAGCTGGGCGAGTTCGACCTGAAGACGTCGTCCTGGGTCCTGACCCCGCCGCAGATCCGCCAGCAGGGCGGCGCCCTGTTCTGCGACCGCCGCTACGGCCGCGTCTTCACGTACCACAACGGCGCTCAGTCGTACTACGCGGCGCGCGGCTTTCGCGGCACGCTGACCGTATGAATGACGCGCGCCGCCTGCAGGAACTGATAAGGCTGCGCCGCGTGCGCGACCGCATGGACCGCGAGTATGCGCAGCCGCTCGATGTCGAGGAACTGGCCCGCGGCGTGGACATGTCGGCCGGACACCTGAGCCGGCAATTCAAGCTGGCCTATGGCGAGTCGCCCTACTCCTACCTGATGACGCGCCGCATCGAGCGCGCGATGGCGCTGCTGCGCCGCGGCGACATGAACGTGACCGATGTCTGCTTCGAGGTAGGCTGCTCGTCGCTGGGCACGTTCAGCACGCGCTTCACGGAGCTGGTCGGCGTGCCGCCGTCGGTCTACCGCAGCCAGTGCGGCGACGCGACGCTGGGCATCCCCCCGTGCGTGGCAAAACAAATTACGCGGCCGATCAGGAATGAAGAAGCGGCGCCCGAACCGCGTCGCTATGCTGGCGTCTCCCGCTAACGAAACCTGAGGAGATTCACGATGGACATCTCGATACACTCGACCTTCCTGCCCCACACGGACGCCGAAGCCTCGCTGGCGTTCTACCGCGACACGCTCGGCTTTGAAGTGCGCAACGACGTTGCCTACGGCGCGCTGCGCTGGATCACCGTGGGTCCGAAAGGCCAGCCGGGCACGTCGATCGTCCTGTCGCCGCCGGGTGTCGCACCGGGCACGACTGAAGACGAGCGCCGCACGATCACGGAAATGATGGCCAAGGGCACGTATGCGATGCTGCTGCTGGCCACGAAAGACCTGGACGGCACGTTTGAAAAGCTGCAGGCCCGCGAAGTGGACATCGTGCAGGAGCCGACTGACCAGCCATACGGCGTGCGCGACTGTGCGCTGCGCGATCCGGCGGGGAACATGATCCGGATTCAGCAGGTCAAGGTGGCGATTGCCGCGTAAGGTCAGCGGAACAGGCGGCGCCACAGCAAGCGTGGCGGACCGCCCTGCCCTGCCGCGACGGGGCGGCCTCTACGCTAGCGGTAAAATGACCGTTTGCTGCGCTATCGAAATCCATGAATAAAGCACCAGTCTTCGCTCTCGCAGGCGCCGCCCTCGCCTGCTCCATTGCCACCGCCGCAAACCCCGTGCCGCGCGACATCAGCCGTTTTATCGTCAACGCGGACAACTGCGAGCATCTCGCCGGCGAATTCGACAACAGCCTGCCGGAAAGCGAACAACGGCGGATCGAGCGCGACGTGGCCCGCTACTGCGCGGCGGCGCGTAAACAGTTGAGTACGCTTAGGAAGAAGTATCGCGGCAACGCGGACATCGAGCGGGTACTGTCCGAGCATGCCAACGACACCGTGACCGCCTCCAGCAAATAACACCCCTACAGGCTTTCGTGCCTGCCGTCGTCGCGGACGCACAGCACGCTGGTCAGGAACCACCGCCCGCTCGCCCGTTGCAGTATGTAGTCGAAATCGTGGTCCGGCGCGGCGCCGCGCGTCCTGACGAGGCACGTGTCGTCCACGTACTCGACGCCCGCGACGTGCTCAAGCGCGTCATGCAGCGGGACGGCACTCAATGTTACCGGTCGCGGCTCCAGATCGGGCGGGCAGTACTTGCTCAGCAGGAAGCGATACGCGTGCTCCGCCGCGGTCAGCCCCGCACTGCGGTCGCGCTCGAAAGCCTGCCACGCATACGCGGACCATGCTTCGTGGTCGGCAATAAAGGCGCGGATCAGCGGTTCCGGCTCGAGCAGCGCAACAGGCCCGGAGACGGGCGTGTAGGCGATCATTGTTGGGGCTGCGGTGCCGGCGCGGGCGGCGCTGGCGCCGGCTCGGCCGCCGTCGGAATCTCCGTCTCCGGATCCGGCACGCCAGACAGAATGGTCACGGCCACGCGCCGATTGCGCGCCCGGCCAATGGGGTCGTTGTTGTCCGCGACCGGGTGATTCGACGCATGGCCGACAGCCGTCAGCCGCTCCGGTGCCACGCCCGATTCGATGAACAGCCGCACGACGGTGGCGGCGCGGATCGACGACAGTTCCCAGTTCGACGCGTACATATTGCGGATGGGCTGGTTGTCCGTATGGCCTTCGACCTGGACCGCATGCGGGTCGTCCTTCAGCAAGGTGGCGACGGCCTGCAGCGCTTCGCGCGACTCTTCCGTCAGCTTTGCTTCGCCCGGATCGAACAGCACGGAGGCGTTGATCTCGACGGAAACGCCGCGGCTGTTCTGCGTCACCCGCACCTTGCCTTCCTTGACCAGCGGCGCCATCGTGGAAAGCAGGTCCTGCGCCAGCTTCGTCATGCGCACTTTTTCCTGCACGATCATGGCGCGGCGGCGGATGGCCTGGGGCGTGGCCTGCGGTGTCGTCTGCACTTCCGTGTTCTGCACGATCGCCGCGCCGGCGCCGCCGAAGGCATCGCCCAGCGCGTCGGAAAAGACCTTGTACTTGCCCGTGTTGACCACCGAGATCGCGTACATCACCACGAAAAACGCGAACAGCAAGGTGATGAAATCGGCGTACGAAATCAGCCAGCGCTCGTGGTTTTCCGGCTCTTCGTCGTACGGTCGGCGGGCGCGGCGATACTGGGTCATAAATGCGGTGTCATGACGTCAATGGTCGCGCATCAGGGTGGCGATGCGCTCGTCCATGATGCGGGTGAAGTCGCCCGTGGCGATGTCGTGGAACACGGCGGCGGCGATTTCCTGCTGGTGCACCTGGGCCGTGACGATATTCTTGAGCTTGTTGGCGATCGGGTAGAAGAACAGGTTGGCGAGGCCGACACCGTAAATCGTGGAGACGAACGCGACGGCAATCCCCGGGCCCAGCTTGGCCGGGTCCGACAGGTTTTCCATCACGTGGATCAGTCCCAGCACGGCGCCCAGGATGCCGATCGTCGGCGAGTAGCCGGCGGCCGATTCCCACACGCGCACAGCCTGGCGCTCGGCGGTTTCAAAGGCGGTGATTTCCGTGTCCAGCAGCTGGCGCAGTTTATCCGGCTGGATACCGTCGATGATCATGCGCAGGCCCTTGGCCATGAACGGATCGGTGGCCGCGGCCATATGGCGCTCCAGCGCCAGCGGACCGGCGCGGCGCACCGTCTGGTTCCAGGTCTGGATGTCTTTCTTCAGCGCGGCGCGGCTGTCTTCGGGCGGGCGGATCACCCAGCGCAGCATGACGATGCCTCGCCGTAAGGTGGCCGCGCGCGTCTGCAGCAGCACGGCGCCAAACGTGCCGATGACCACGATGGCAAACGCGGCCGGCTGCACGAGCGAGGAGAGCTTCCCCCCCTCCAGCGATTGTCCGACGATCAGGCCGGCCAGCGCCAGCAGTATGCCCGCTACGCTGGACCAGTCCATGCCTGCTCCCTCAAGGTGGCGCGCAGCCGCGCGACGGCCTGCGTATGCAACTGCGATACGCGCGATTCGGAGACGCCCAGGACGGCGCCGATCTCTTTCAGGTTCAACTCTTCCTCGTAGTACAGGCCCATCAGCAGCTTCTCGCGCGGCGGCAGGTGATCGATCGCGTCGATGACGGCCTGGCGGAAGTCGGTGTCCATCAGTGCCCGTAGCGGATCGGCATCCTCGTCGTGCGCGTAGCGGTCGAGGAAGCTGTCGCTGCCGTCCTCGTTCTTGAAGTCCTCGTAATACACCAGCTGGTGGCCGCCGCCTTCGGACAGCATTTCCTGGTAGTCGGCCAGCGACAGTTTCAATGACTTGGCGACTTCCGATTCACTCGGTGGCCGCCCCAGCTTCTGCTGCAGCGCCGTCATCGCCGTTTCGATCTTGCGCATGTCCTGGCGCATCGTGCGCGGCATCCAGTCGCTGCTGCGCAGCTCGTCCAGCATCGCGCCGCGGATGCGCATCACCGCATACGTCTCGAACTGGGCGCCGTGCGTTTCCTCGTAGCGTCCGATTGCGTCGAGCAGGCCGATCATGCCCGCCTGTACCAGGTCATCGACTTCCACGCTGGGCGGCAATTTTGCCTTCATGTGGTGGGCAAGGCGCTTGACGAGAGGCATGTGCTCTGTCAGCAGCGAATCCTTGTTCACCTTCCCTTTGACCGTGTACATAAATTGTTCTATTTGTTATCGGTGCATTCAGTTGACGCTCCCCGCGAACCCGGCTGGCGCGCCGGCCAGCGCGAACCGGCCCGCCATCTGGCGGAACGCCACCGAGGCACCGGCCAGCGGAAACGCATCCACCACGGCACGACCCAGACGTGCGGCACGGTGCAGATACTCATCGGCAGGCACGGAACCCATGGACACAAGATTGACCGCCAGGTAACGGCTTGCCGCCTGCGCCATATTATCGTAAACCACCCGTGCCTCAGCTTCCGATGCACCAGTGACAACAATGCCGAACGGGCGACGGCCCAGCTCGTGGTTCAGGCGCTTGATCATCATGTAGGCGTTCTTGATCGACGTGGCGCTGTTCGATACCTGGATCACGATCTCCGAGCTGGCCATGACGGGCACCGGGAACGCTTCGCCGTCGAATTCGCCGTCGACGAGGACGATGCCTGCCTGGGCCGCCATCACGTCGAACGCCTTGGCCAGGCGGCGGCTTTCCTGCGGGCCGTTGCGCGCTTCGCCGCGCGTCATCGACACCACGTTGAAGCCCTGCGGCACCTGGTGCACGACCTGGTTCAGGCCGCATTCCTGGCGCGCCACGTTGAGCAGGCTGGCGCCGTTGTCGACGCCGAGGCGCGACGCGACACCGTGCGCGCTGGCGCAGGCATCGACCAGCAGCACGTCGTTGCCGTTGCGGGCCAGCGACGCGCCCAGGTTGACGAGCATCGCACCCTTGTCGTCCTGCGGGGTGGCGGACAGGAACGTCACGATACGGGGCCGTGGCGGCCCCGCCAGCATGCGGCGAAGGCCTTCGGCCTGGTCGAAATTGAAATTAGCCAAGGTACACCTCGCGCGTTGCATTGTTGCCGGCCGCTGCCATCAGCATCGGCAGGTCGCTGTCGGCAAACTGGCTGACGTCCTTCTTCGAGCGGAATGCCCGTTCGATCAGCTCGTCCGGCTTGGCCAGGTGCAGGTCTTCCGGCACGCGCTGGCCGTTCGATACGTAGAACAGGTTCAGCTTCTGGCGGATGACGACGTCCAGCACGTTGCCGATCGATGCCGCTTCGTCCAGCTTCGTCATGATGGCGCCGGCCAGGCCCGTGCCCTGGTAGGCGCGCACCACTTCCGTCAGCGTTTCCTGCGTCGACGTGCTGTTCAGGCACAGCAGGCGTTTGACGTCCACGTCGGTGCCTTGCAGCATCGCGACCTGTTCCGTGACCATCTGGTCGCGCTGGCTGACACCGACGGTGTCGATCAGCACGGTGTGCTTGTTGCGCAGTTCCTTCAGCGCGATGCGCAGGTCCGCTTCGTCCTTGACCGAATGCACCATCACGCCCAGGATCTTGCCGTAGATGCGCAGCTGTTCGTGCGCGCCGATACGGTAGGCATCCGTCGTGATCAGGGCCAGCTTTTCCGGGCCGTGGCGCATGACGCAACGGGCGGCCAGCTTGGCGGTGGACGTCGTCTTGCCGACGCCGGTCGGGCCGACCAGCGCGAACACGCCGCCCTTTTCGATCAGCGCGTCTTCGTTGGCAATCACGTTCAGGTTGCGCGCCAGCACGGTACGGATCCAGCGCAGGCTTTCCTCGGCGGAGCGGCCGGCCGGCATTTTCTCGATCAGCATCTTGGCCAGCGTGGCGGAGAAGCCGGCGCCCAGCATTTCGCGCAGGACCGCCGCTTTCTGCGGTTCGCGTTGTTGCGACGAGCCCCACGACAGCTCAGCCAGCTGCGTTTCCATCATGCCGCGCATGGCGCGCAGTTCCGTCATCATCGTGCTCATTTCCGCGGCCGCGTTGACCTTGGCGGAGTTGACGGCATCGGCCACCATCGCCGAGATGCGGTCCATGTCCATGGCAGGAGCGGCGGGAGCGGCCGGGGCAAAGCCGGCAGCCGGACGGGCTGGCTGGCTTGGGGCGGCCGGTGCGAAGCCTGGCGCCGGACGGGCCTGGGCCCGCGCCTGCATGCGCGCTTCCATATTCGCCTGCGCTTCCGCTTCCATCTGCGCTTCCATCTGTGCCTGCATGCGCGCCTTGATGGCGTCCTGCATCTGCTGCGCGGACGGTTGCGGACGCGCAGCGGCGCGCGGGGCTGGCGGCGCCATCATCGGCGACGGCGTATAGGTGTCTTCGATTTCCAGCTCGGGCATGGCCGGCACAGCGTCGTCGGCCGGTTGCGCCAGCGATGCGGCGTCGTCATTGGCCAGCGCCAGGATCTCGACCACGCCGTCCATCGGACGGTTGGACAGGATCACGGCATCGGGCCCCAACGCTTCACGCACTTTGCGCAGCGCTTCACGCGACGTTGGTGCGGTAAATTTTTTGACGTTCATGCTGCGGCTCCTGGCGAGAATTTTCTCTGATGGGGTAGATTATTGACGATGCCATGAGGAAATCATCCGGGGAAAAGGACGGGAAAAGCCCTGCAATTCGCTGCCGACCCGTCCGGGGACACCGACTTGCAGCTTTGTCACTATCCGTGCGAAGATGTGAATGATAATAATTCGCATTTGCGGCGCGTGGTCGCAACGTGCGCCACCCTGAGAGAACATCACCATGACATCGAACAAGACCCCGCTGGCGCTGGCCGTCCTGGCCGCACTGGCCGCGCTGGCCGCCACCCGTTTTGCCCATGCCGCCCCGGTCGACGAGGCCGACGCACCCGTCAGCGTCGTGACCGTCACCGGTGCGCGCAGCGAGCCGTACAACCCGACCTCGGCCATGACCGCCACGAAGATCGACGCGCCGTTGCGCGACATTCCGCAAACGGTGAACGTCATTCCGGAACAGCTGCTGCGCGACCAGTCCACGGGGTCGATGGAAGACGCGATGAAGTTCGTGCCGGGTGTCGGGCTGTCGCACGGCGACGGCCAGCGCGACCAGGTCACGCTGCGTGGCTTTTCCGCCATTTCCGACCAGTTCGTGGACGGCCTGCGCGACGATGCGCTGTATTTCCGCGACCTGTCGAATATCGAACGCATCGAGGTGCTGAAGGGGCCGGCCGCCGTGCTGTACGGACGCGGTTCGTCCGGCGGCCTGATCAACCGGATCACGAAAAAGCCGGGCGCCAACCAGCGCGAGGTGACGGCCAAGGTGGGCAGCGACAACCGCCGGCGCGGAGAGCTCGACCTGGCGGCCACGGAAGGCAATATGGCATTCCGCGTCACCGGCGCCGTCGAGCGTGCCGACAGCTACCGTGACCAGCAGTTCCTCGAACGCGACGCCGTCGCGCCGTCGCTGCAGTTCCAGCTTGGCGCGGCCACGACGCTGCTGCTGCAGGCCGAGCACCTGTCGGACCGCCGCGTGACGGACTTCGGCGTGCCGTCGTACAAGGGGCGTCCCGTGAACGTGCCCGAAAGCACCTACTACGGCGCCGCCAACGCGCGCGACGTGGACTACTCGCATGCGGAAGTGACGGCGCTGGGCTTCACATTGGAACACCGCTTCAGCGACACGCTGGCGCTGCGCAACGCCTACCGCCACTACGACTACACGCTGGCGCGCTACAACACGCTGGTCGGCAGCGTCAACGAAGCGGCGCTGACGGCTTCGCTGAACCGTACCAACCTGCGCCGCGAGGAGGACGGCTGGTTCAACCAGACGGAGCTGACGCAGACCGCGCAGTTCGGCGGCATGACGCACAAGCTGCTGTACGGCATCGAAGTCGGCAAGCAGAACAAGGATCAGGTGAACCGGTCGCAGAACAATGTCGCCACTGTGGCGCTGTTCAATCCCGTCCTGCCGGTATTGCCGAAAACCCTGAACGTGGCGCCGGGCACGGACAACTTGGGCATCATGAAGACGGCCAGCGCCTATGTGCAGGATCTGGTGGCGCTGTCCGAACAGTGGAAAGCCCTGGCCGGCGTGCGCTATGACCACTTCGAGCAGCGTACTGTCGAGCGTCGCGCCGGTCAGGCCAGCCTGGACCGGACCGACGTGGCGTGGAGTCCGCGCGCCGGGCTGGTCTGGCAGCCGTCGGCGGTGCAGTCGTATTACGTGTCGTTCAGCAAATCGTTCCAGCCGTCGGCGGAGAACTTCCCGCTGGCCGCGAACAATGCGCAGATCGAGCCGGAAAAGACAACCAACAAGGAAGTGGGCGGCAAGTTCGATTTCCTCGGCGGCGCTCTCTCCGCCACGGCATCGCTGTTCCGGCTGGAGCGCACCAACATCAAGGCGACCGATCCTGTCACCAACCGCCTGATCCCCATCGGCGAGCAGCGCACGGACGGGCTGGAGCTGACGTTGACGGGCCAGCTGCCGCAAGGCTGGCAGGTGTGGGCGGGCTATGGTTATCTGGACGCGACGGTGACGTCGTCGCCCGCGCTCGACAACAGCGACAACGTCATCAAGGGCGTGCCCGTGCAGGGCAAGCGCGCCACGTTGACGCCGCGCCACAGCGGCAACCTGTGGCTGGCAAAATCGTTCGGCAACGGCCTGCGCGCGGGCGCCGGCGTCAACGCGGCCAGCGTGCGCTTCGCCAACCCGGGCAACACGGTCGCCCTGCCCGGCTACGCCACCGTCGACGCGATGGCGGGCTGGAAGCTGGGCCGCGTGGACCTGCAGCTGAACGTCTACAACCTGCTGGACCGTTCGTACATCGTCTCCGGCCACGGCAGCTCGCCGAACCTGAGCCTGCCGGGCCCGCCACGCTCGGCAGCGCTGACCGCGCGCTATCAGTTCTGATGCAAAAAAACCGGTGACAGGCTCCGGCTTATTCAATCGGAGCCTGTCACCGGTTTCCAACTGACTCTGCCAAGTGCCAGCGTCCGGCGGCACATACGACGCATCACAAGCTCCGACAAAAAAACCGGTGACAGGCTCCAGTTTTGATAATCGGAGCCTGTCACCGGTTTTTGGTTGATCAGGTATTGCCCACCAGCGCGGTGACGCGGATCGTTTTCGATTCCGGAATCTCCGCATGCGACAGCACTTTCAGCTGCGGCAGCGCGCGGCGCAGGAAGCGCGACAGCAGTGGGCGCAGCGGGCCCGGCACCAGCAACACCGGCGTGACGCCCAGCGCTTCCTGCTGCTGCGACGCTTGCGCGGCCTGCTGGGCGATCGTGTCGGCCAGGCCCGGCTCGATGCCGGCACCGTCGGCGCCGCCCGTTGCCAGGGCCTGCATCAGCAGGCGTTCCAGGCGGTTGTCCAGCGTCATCACCGACAGTTCGCCGTTGCCGGGGAACAGTTGCTGGACGATCGCACGGCCGAGGGCGATACGCACCAGTGCCGTCAGCTCGCTCGGGTCCTGCGTGTGGGCGGTGTGCTCGGCCAGCGCTTCGATGATCGAACGCATGTCGCGGATGTGCACGCCTTCGCTCAGCAGGTTCTGCAGCACTTTCTGCAACGCCGACAGCGAAATCATCTTCGGCACCAGGTCCTCGATCAGCTTCGGCGCTTCCTTGCCCAGGTGATCCAGCAGCGCCTGCACTTCCGTGCGGCCCAGCAGTTCCGACGCGTGCGTCGTGATCAGGTGGTTCAGGTGCGTCGCGACAACGGTGCCGGCATCGACCACCGTGTAGCCCATGCCCTGCGCCTGGTCGCGCAGGCTGGCGTCGATCCACGTGGCGGGCAGGCCGAACGCGGGGTCCGTCGTGGCCAGGCCCGGCAGGTTGCCGCTGGCCATGCCAGGGTTGATCGCCAGGAACTGGCCGTTGAACGCTTCGCCGGCGCCCACTTCCACGCCCTTCAGCGTGATGCGGTAGGCGGACGGTTTCAGTTCCAGGTTGTCGCGGATATGCACCGGCGGCGCCAGGAAGCCCACTTCCTGTGCGAACTTCTTGCGGATGCCCTTGATGCGCTTGAGCAGCTCGCCGCTTTGCGCCTTGTCCACCAGAGGGATCAGGCGGTAGCCCACTTCCAGGCCCAGCGTGTCGACGGCCTGCACGTCCGACCACGTCGCTTCTTCGTTCTCCGCCGGGGTACCGGCCTGGCCGCCCGCCGATGTGCCGCCGCTGGCTGCCGCACCGCCACCGCTACCGCCGCCCCCCGGCCGGTCCGCCGTACCGTTGGCTTCGGCTTCCTTGCGCTTCTTGTCCAGCATATAACCCGTACCGCCCAGCGCGGCGCCCAGCGACAGGAACATGAAGTTCGGCATGCCAGGGATCAGGCCCATGCCGCCGATGATGCCGCCCGTGATGTACATGACTTGCGGCTTGGCGAACAGCTGACCCACCATCTGCGTACCGACGTCGGTATCGCTGGCAACGCGCGAGACGATGATACCGGCGGCGATCGAGATCACCAGCGATGGAATCTGTGCGACCAGGCCGTCACCGATGGCCAGCAGCGTGTAGACCTTGGCCGCTTCGCCCACGGCCATGTCGTGCGACAGGATACCGATCAGGAGGCCGCCGACGACGTTGATGACGGTAACCATGATGCCGGCCACGGCATCGCCGCGGACGTATTTCGACGCACCGTCCATCGCGCCGTAGAATTCCGCCTCCTGGGAGACTTCGCTGCGGCGCTTGCGGGCATCCGCTTCGCCGATCAGGCCGGCGTTCAGGTCGGCGTCGATCGCCATCTGCTTGCCGGGCAACGCGTCCAGCGCGAAGCGGGCGCCCACCTCGGCGATACGGCCCGCACCCTTCGTCACGACGACGAAGTTGATGATGGTCAGAATAATGAAGACAACGATACCGATCGTGTAGTTACCGCCGATCAGGAAGTGGCCGAACGCCTCGATGACCTTGCCGGCGGCGGCGCCACCGGTGTGGCCTTCCGTCAGCACGATACGGGTGGAAGCGACGTTCAGCGACAGGCGCAGCATCGTCGAGACCAGCAGCACGGCGGGAAACGCCATGAAGTCGAGCGGCTTGACCGTGTACAGGCTGGTCAGCAGCACGATGATCGACAGCGCGATGTTGAAACTGAAGAACAGGTCGAGGACGAGTGCCGGCAGCGGCAGGATCATCATCGCCAGCAGCATGATGATCAGGATCGGCGCGGCCAGGCTCTTCGAGTTGGCGCCGCCCATACCGCTCATCCATGCCGGGAGTTTCAAACTGTTCATCAGTGCGTTCCTTCAACAGGTGGGATTGTTCCCGGATGTTGAGATTATTGATGATGCAGTGGGGAAACGATGCGGGGAAAAGGATGGGGAATACCCCGTTATTCGTCAACGGGCCATGAATACCAACGTCGGCGACGGACACCTCGCAGAGGTGCCCGTCGCCAGGCTTACGTCGGCTTTTTCTGCGACGCCGGATTGTTCGGGTCCATGTCGGCCGGCACTTCCAGCTTCGTCGGACGGTCCGGATAGCGGCCGCCCGGGCGGTAGGCGCGCAGCTGGTAGACGTAGGCCAGCACTTCGGCGACGGCGGCGTACAGACGGGCCGGGATTTCGTCGCCGATCTCCGTGTGCTTGTGCAGCGCACGGGCCAGCGCCGGCGCTTCCAGGATCGCGACCTTGTGCTCTTTCGCCAGTTCGCGGATCTTTGCCGCCACCTCGTCCGTACCCTTGGCCACCACCTTCGGTGCGCCGTTCGAGCCGTCCGCATACTTCAGCGCCACCGCGTAGTGGGTCGGGTTGGTCACGACCACGTCCGCCGTCGGCACGTCCTGCATCATGCGGCCCTTGGCCATCTCGCGCTGCATCTGGCGGATCTTGCCCTTGATCTGCGGATTACCGTCGTTTTCCTTCGACTCCTGGATCATTTCCTGACGCGTCATCTTCAGCTTGTTGGCGTAATGCCAGATCTGGTACGGCGCGTCGATGACGGCGATGAAGCCCAGCGCGCCGACAAGCCACAGGAAACTCATTGCCATCATGTCCAGCAGGTGCGCGCTGCTTTCGCGCAGCGGCTCGTTGGCCAGGCCGAACATCGCGTCCTTGTGCTTCATGATGACCATGTACGCCACGGAGCCGACAACGATCGTCTTGACGATCGCCTTGAACAGCTCGACCAGCGAGTTCTTCGACACCATATTGGTGATGCCGCTGATCGGGTTGAGCTTGCTGAACTTCGGCATGAATGCCTTGGCACTGAACAGCCAGCCGCCGACAAAGATGGGCGAGATGAGCGCCACCACCATCACGGCCAGGCCGATCGGCAGGAACGTGATCAGCACGTTGACGATGTCCGTCAGGATGCGGGTGATCAGAATGTCGGGGTTGTAGACCTGCTCGCGCGTCAGCGACAGGCCGGACTTGAGCGTGGCGCCAAGACGGTCCGCCATCGACGAACCCATCATGTACAGGCCTGCGCCCGCCGCCATCAGCACGGTAAACGTGGCAACTTCACGGGACCGGGGAACGTCGCCTTCTTCACGCGCCTGTTGTAGTCTTCTGTCTGACGCGTCTTCTGTCTTCTCGGCTTCGCTGTCTTCTGCCACGCGTTGCTCCCGGTTGATTAACAGCTGCCATTATTACGGACGGCACGCCACCGTCATCGACCGAACAGCGGGACGATGCCCGCCTTATTCCGATTTCTCAGCGGCAACCTCGGCGACCGGCGGCACGTAGCCTGTCGGCCGTACCGTCTGGTCGATCGCACCGAAGATGGACTTGCCGTCACCGTCCAGCATCTCGATGCGGATCGTGTCGCCGAACGCCATGAACGCCGTTGCCGGCTTGCCGTCGGCAATCGTTTCCAGGCTGCGCTTCTCGGCGATGCACGAGTAACCCTTCTTCGCATCCTTGTTCGACACCGTGCCGGAGCCGACGATCGTGCCCGCCCGCAACGTACGCGTCTTTGCCGCGTGGGCGATCAGCTGGGCAAAGTTGAACGCCATGTCCTTGCCAGCGTTGGGCTGGCCGACCAGCCGGCCGTTCCACGACGAGCGCAGCGGCAAGTGAACCTTGGCATCCTTCCACGCCTCGCCCAGTTCGTCCGGCGTGACCGCAACCGGGCTGAACCCGGTGGCGGGCTTGGACTGGAAGAAACCGAAGCCCTTGGCCAGTTCGTCCGGGATGAGGTGGCGCAGCGACACGTCGTTGACCAGCACCAGCAGCCGGATTGCCTGGTGGGCGTCGTCCGGCGTGGCGCCCATCGACACGTCGTCCGTGACGACGGCCAGTTCCGCCTCGAAATCGATGCCCCACTCTTCGCTGGCGACAACGATATCGTCCGTCGGCCCCAGCAGGTCGTCGCTGCCGCCCTGGTACAGCAGCGGCTCCTTCAGGAACGACGCCGGCATCTCGGCGCCGCGTGCCTTGCGCACCAGCTCGACGTGGTTCAGGTACGCCGAGCCATCCGCCCACTGGTACGCGCGGGGCAGCGGCGCCATGCAGCGGCGCGGGTCGAAGTCGAAGCTGCGGCGCGCCTTGCCATCATTGAGCTGGCGCGACAGCGCGTCCAGCTGGGGCGCGATGAACGCCCAGTCGTCCAGCGCGCGCTGCAACGTGGGGGCAATGCCGTCGGCAACCACGGCGGTCTTCAGGTCGCGCGCGACCACGATCAGCTGGCCGTCGCGCGTGCCATCATTCAGTGTTGCAAGTTTCATGGATGAAAGGTAGTGTTTCGTCTGGACGAGACTGTAGCAGATGGCCCTGCTGACGTGCGCGGGTTGCCGGACTGTTATGTTAAGTTGTCGCTGGAGGCGGAAAGATCGTGAACAAATACTCAGCAACAAAACGCAAGGCCGTGGACGAGTTCTGGAGCACGCAACCGCCTTGCACCCACTGCCTGCAGCTGTACGACAGCGATGCGGCACTGCTGGACGCCCTGGAAGGTTTCATCGCGACCGGCATCCGCCAGGGCGATGCCATCGTCGTGATCGCCACCCCGTCGCACCGCACCGAACTGGACCGCCGGCTGGCGTATGCGGGCTTCGACCCGGCCGCGGCGGCCCAGCGCGGCCAATACCTGCCGCTTGACGCCGCCGAGCTGCTGGCGCAATTTACCGACGATGGGGTGCCGGACGAAGCGCGCTTTCGCCGCGTGATCGGCGACCTGCTGGTGCGTGCGCGCAGGCACTATCCGTCCGTGCGCGCATTCGGCGAAATGGTGGGACTGCTGTGGGCCGACGGCCATTACGCCAGCACGGCCCGGCTGGAAGAAATGTGGTCGCGCGTCTGCCACGACAACGACCTGGCGCTGTTCTGCGCCTACCCGAAGGCCGGGTTCGATGCCGCGCCGGCGTTCGCGGCGCAGATCGAGGCGGCCCACTCGCAGGCCTGCCCGTTCTGACTCAGGATGCTGCCAGCAGCGCCAGCTGCGCCTCATCGAGGTAGCACCACTCCCCTTCTTCCAGTCCCAACGACGCCAGTTGCAGCCCGCCAATGGCGGCGCGATGCAATGCGCTGCAATGGTTGCCAGCCGCGGCCAGCATGCGCTTGACCTGGTGGTACTTGCCCTGCTCCAGCACGATTTCCAGCAGGTTGTCGCCGCGCTTCTCGCAGACCAGCGCCGCCAGCGGTGCCGGCTCGTCGTGCAGTTGCACGCCCGCCAGCAGTTGCGCGATCAATTCGTCGGTGACGGGTTCCGCCGTGGTGGCGTGGTACACCTTCGGCACGTGCCGCTTCGGCGACGACAACGCATGGATGAACGGACCGTCGTCGGACATCAGCAGCATGCCCGTCGTGTCGTGGTCGAGCCGGCCGACGGGCTGGACGTCGCGCCATGTGAACTGCTCGGGCAGCAAGGTCAGCACACCAGGCCGGTGGCTCGGCTTGCGCGAACACTCGAAGTTGGCCGGCTTGTTCAGCGCGATATACACGTGCTCGCGGTAGCGCCACTCCTCGTCGAACACGGTCAGCACGAGGTTGTCCGTCTCGACGGAAGTCTTGTAGTTGTCCTGCACAGCGCCGTTGACGGCCACTTCGCCGTCTTCGATGAGGCTGCGGCAATACTTGCGAGTGCCGAAACCTTGCGATTGCAGGATGCGATCCAGGGATAATTTGCTCATGGGCCGGCATTCTACCGGATTCCATTCCGTCGCCTCGACGCGCTTTGATGCATATCAAGCTGCACGGAAGGGCCGTTGTTAAACTGAAATTGTAGTAGGAATCTACTGAACAGCTCGCTCGGATTCCTAACCCGGCTGTACGGCGCCTGGCGGCCGATGCCGCAGTCTTTGTCGCTCATTTCCCTGGGCTGTGTCGGTCCTTGTCCTGGACTGGTACCCGACAGCGATACGGCGACGATGGCAAAGCCGATCGGATGGTGACCGCGCAGCCAGGCACAGCCAGACGCAGCCAGACACAGCCAGACCCGCAGTTCGCGACACTCCGACCGATCAATGCACAATTTACCGCAGGAGAAGGTGATGACGAACGAAACGCCCCGCCAAGGAATCGCCCCGGCCAGCGCGCGGGCCCGCCCCCCCGTCGGCCGGACTGCCCGCTCGACGGCACGGGCTGCCAGCCATGCCACCCGGATCGCCATGGCGCACCGCAGCGCGGCCCAGCTGGCGGCAGATCTGCTGGTAGACCGCATACGTGCGCGTGCCGGGCGCGGCTGGGAAAGCGCCCTGTGCCCGGAGATGCCCCAGACCGGCTGGCTGGCTGCCACGGAACATGATCTGATGGCATGGCTGGATGCGGGAGGGTTTGCCGCCGGCGAACGAGCGCTGGCGGGCGCCCAAACGAAAACAGCGGCCTGAGCCGCCGTTTTCTTGTCCCATCACAGGACATGAACGAGGAAATGAATTCTCTCTGGTCCGCATCGTCGATGCAGTTGGGTAGTTCCACTTACGCAAGTGAATGCGAGTAATTGAGACTGGTGCAACAAGTTTCGTCCAGTTACCGCCTTCGAGATGACTGCGTTGGTTGACTTCGCCCTCCCTTGGAATGAACTACACGCTTACTATAGTCCAAGCGAGAGATTTATCAAGAAGTTCGCGAAGAAATCGTATTCACACACTGCTGTCGCGCTAACCGCCGCCACCTCCAAGGGAGGCGGCAGCGCTTGGCTTTACTTGACCGAGACGCGTCCGGCTTCGCCCACTGCCGCCTTGAACGCCCCGCTGCCCATGGCGGCACCGAATTTCTTCAGGACGCGCTCCGGCAACCCTTCATGCTGGGTGTAGTCGATGATGTCCTCGGCCTTGACGACGTCGCGCGCGACGCTGTCCACGCTGCCGAAATCGTCCGCCAGGCCCATCTTGACGGCGCGGGCGCCCGTCCAGAACAGCCCCGAGAACATTTCCGGCGTCTCATGCAGGCGCGTGCCGCGGCCGGCGCGCACCACGTCGATGAATTGCTGGTGGATTTCGTTGAGCATTTCCTGGGCATGCTCCTTGTGCTTCGCGGACTGCGGGCTGAACGGGTCCATGAAGCCCTTGTTCTCGCCGGCCGTCAGCAGGCGACGCTCGACGCCCAGCTTTTCCATCGTGCCCGTGAAGCCGAAGCCGTCCATCAGCACGCCGATGGAACCGATGATGCTGGCCTTGTTGACATAGATGCGGTCGGCCGACGCGGCAATGTAATAGCCGCCCGAGGCGCAGATTTCATCGACGACGGCGTACAGCGGCTTGTCCGGATAGCCCTTGCGCAGGCGCTGGATCTCGTCGACGATCATGCCGGCCTGGACCGGGCTGCCGCCCGGGCTGTTGATGTGCACGACGATGGCAACCGAGCCCTCGTCCGAGAACGCCTTGTTCAGCGCCGGGATGACGACGGCCGCGGCGCCGCTGCCTTCCGATTCGATATTGCCTTCGATCTCGATCAGTGCCGTGTGGCGACCCACTTCCGTGTCGCCGCCCAGGATGCTCAGGTTGAAATAGCTGGCGATGGCCACGAAGACGAGCACCAGCAGGAATACCTTGAAGAAGATGCTCCAGCGCCGGTTGGCGCGCTGTTCCTTGATCGTGGCGAAGACGAGCTTCTCCAGCACTTCCCGCTCCCAGTTGATGGGCAGTTGCCCGGGCGCGAGCGCAGGCGGGATGGGAGGCTGGGTTGGGGGAATATTGTCACTCATGGATAAAGGTCGATGGTGAAACGCTGAAGGAGATAAACGGCAAATAAGCGACGTCAGGCGCGCGCCGGGCGGACGAAATCGTCCGGCTGCCAGTACAGCTTGCCGTCGCGCTCGGTCACGACGATGGGCCGCAGCCGCCCGCCCCGGCACGGCCCGCCCGCGCACTGGCCCGTCGCGGGAATATACACGGCGCCGTGGGTCGAGCACATCAGATACATCTTGCTCGACTCAAAAAACTCGCCCGGCGCCCAGTCCAGTTCGATCGGTACGTGGGCGCAGCGGTTCAGGTAGGCATATGCCGTACCGCCATGGCGGATGACAAACGCGGTCGCGTCCTCGCCGCCGGCCGTGACGGGAAAGCGCACGCCCAGGCCACTGTCGACGACAGCGTCGGCTGCGCAGATCAGGATCTCGTCGTTCACGGCGTCAGGCATTCGCGTCCAGCCAGGCGTGCAGCTCGGGCACGTTTTTGGCGGAGAAAATCGGCTGGCAGGCGTACAGCTGATCGACCGGGTGCGCGCCATACTCGACGGCGATACCGGCCGAGCCCGCGTTCTGGGCCATCAGCAGGTCGTGCGTCGTGTCGCCGATCATCACGGTGCGCTTCAGGTCCTGCCCCAGCTCGCGCGTCAGTTCCTGCAGCATGGCCGGGTGCGGCTTGGAGAACGTCTCGTCGGCACAGCGGGTGGCGGCAAACGTCGTCAGCAGTTTGGCGGCGTTCAGTGCGCGGTTCAGGCCGACGCGGCTCTTGCCTGTCGCCACGGCCAGGAAATAACCCTGCTGCGTCAGCGCTTCCAGCATTTCCGGCACGCCGTCGAACAAGGTCAGCTCGTGATCCTTCGTCAGGTAGTGATAACGGTAGCGCTCGACCATGCGCGGGTAGTATTTCGGATCGACGTCGGGCCCCAGCACGGCCTGCATTGCCTCGGCCAGGCCCAGGCCGATCACGTGCGATGCCGCCTCCCGGCTGGGAATCGGCAGGCCGAGGTCGCGGGCCGCCGCCTGGATGGACTTGACGATCGTTGCCGTGCTGTCCATCAAGGTGCCGTCCCAATCGAAGACGATCAGGTCAAATTGCTTTCTTGCCATGTAATCCGGCTGCGC
>Ga0265798_10003262_pt1 | contig 23187 bp, 18 predicted proteins | sample P3T30metagenome_FD_192430 | JGI IMG/M metagenome (GOLD analysis project Ga0265798, IMG submission 192430) | Plant litter microbial communities from East Loma Ridge, Irvine, California - P3 T30 | ecosystem: Environmental > Terrestrial > Plant litter > Unclassified | place: USA: California... | reverse complement strand
GCAGAAGGCAAGGCTGTGACCCTGGGTTACACCTACACCCTGTCGAAGCGCACCAACGTGTACGCTTCGTACGCCAAGCTGCGTAACAACGGCACCGGCCTGTTCTCGCTGACCTCGCCATCGGGCACCATCGCCCTGCCGGCGACCGCGTTCGGTTCGGACCCACAGGTGTACAACGTCGGTCTGCGTCACTCGTTCTAAGCGACGCTGCTCAGGGTTGGACGCGTGGACGGCATAGCCGTCCACCCTACGAGCCCTTGGCGCAAACAAAAACGGCAAGCCCTTGGGCTTGCCGTTTTTGCTTTCAAGCGCCGTTCAGGATCGATCAGGCGGCGCGCGGCAAGGCGGTGATCAGGCCGATTTCGTCGGACTGCATCAGGGCCTCGATGTCGAGCAGGATCAGCATGCGGTCGTCGATCGTGCCCAGGCCGCGCGGGTGGCCGGCGCCCTGCGACGCGCCCATGGCCGGGGCGGGACGAATCTGCTCTGGCGTGAGCGTGACCACGTCGGAGACGCTGTCGACCACCATGCCGATCGTGTGGTGGGCGATGTTCAGGACGATCACCACGGTGAGCGCGTCGTAGGTGGGCGCGGCGACGCCGAACTTGATGCGCATGTCGACTACCGGCACGATGCTGCCGCGCAGGTTGATGACGCCTTTCAGAAAGTCGGGCGCATTGGCCAGGCGGGTCGGCGCCTCGTAGCCGCGGATTTCCTGCACCTGCAGGATGCTGATGCCGTATTCTTCCTTCGCCAGGCGAAAGGTAAGCACTTCATTGTCGTTGACGACGTGTTCCATCATTGAATCCTCATTACTGGTCTAAAGAAAACGGCAGGCCGCGGCCTGCCGTCTGGTCTACTCCGGGGCGGTTCAGAATTCTTCCCACTCCCCTGCTTCCACGGTGGCCTTGGCCATGGCCGGTGCCAATGTGGCCACCGGCTTGGCCGGCGTGCTGGCCGCCACCCGTACCGGGGCAGCCGGCCGCGCCACGGCGGGCAGGCGCTGCGCACCCGGCGCTGCCGCTTGCGCGCCTTCGATGCGGAACACCGCCACTGCCTGCGCCAGCGTCGCCGCCTGCTCCTGCATCGCGCTCGAGGCGGCGGCGGCCTGCTCGACCAGGGCCGCGTTCTGCTGCGTGCCCTCGTCCATCTGCGCCACCGCCTGGTTGATCTGCTCGATGCCGGCGGTTTGCTCCACGCTGGCGGCGCTGATCTCGGCCATGATGTCGGTCACGCGGCGCACGCTGTCGACGATCTCCTGCATCGTCTCGCCGGCCTGCGACACCAGGCGGCTGCCGTTGGCGACCTTGTCGCTCGAGTCGCCGATCAGGCCCTTGATTTCCTTGGCCGCCGCCGCCGAGCGCTGCGCCAGGTTGCGCACTTCGCTAGCCACGACCGCAAAGCCGCGTCCCTGCTCACCGGCGCGCGCCGCTTCCACCGCGGCGTTCAGCGCCAGGATATTGGTCTGGAAGGCGATACCGTCGATCACGCCGATGATGTCGTTGATCTTGCTCGACGATGCGTTGATCTGGTCCATGGTGCCCACCACCTGCTGGATGACTGCTCCGCCGCGCGCCGCGACACCCGACGCCGATTCGGCCAGCTTGTTGGCCTGGCGCGCATTGTCCGCGTTCTGTTTGACGGTCGAGGTCAGCTCTTCCATCGAAGACGCGGTTTCTTCCAGCGCCGACGCCTGCTGCTCGGTGCGGCTCGACAGGTCATGGCTGCCGGCCGCCACTTCAGCCGCGGCCACCGCGATGGTATCGGTGCCGACCCGTACGGAGCCGACGGTGTGCGCCAGGTTGTCGTTCATGCGCTTGAGGGCCTGCAGCAGCTGGCCGGTCTCGTCGCGCGAGCTGACGTCGATACGGCTGGTCAGGTCACCCTCGGCCACCGTGTTGGCTACTTCCAGCGCGCGCACCAGGGGCCGCGTGATCGAGCGCGTGATCCACCACGCCACCAGTGCCGCCAGCATGAGCGCGACGACGCCCACGGTCTCCATCAGCAAGGTGGTGCTGCGGTAGGTCTCTTCGGCTTCCACGCCCGCGCTCACGCTGCGGTCCTTTTGCAGCTTGATCTGTTCGGCGGTGGCGCCCTTCAGTGCGGCCAGGCGCGGACGCAGCGTACCCGCCAGATAGGTTTTCGATCCATCGACATCGCCGGCGGCGATCAGCTTGAGCAGGTCTTCCTGGCCGGCCAGGTAGGCGGCATTCGCACTCGCCATGCGCGCCAATACCTCGCGGCCCTGCGGGGTGTACAGGGTGGCGTCGAGTTCAGCCAGCATCGCGTCCATGACCTTGCGCGACGCCATGATCTGGTCAACCTGCTTCTGGCGGTCGGCCGCGTCTTCGTTGAGCATCATATTACGCAGCGCAAGCGCGATATTGTTGTTCTCCGACTCGAGGCGGCTGGTCATTTCGATCGCGGGGATGCGGTTGGTGACCAGCAGGCGGGTGCCGTCGTTGACGCGCGCGAGCATAATATTGCTCAGGATGAGCATCCCGACCAGCATCAGGCCGACGGCGCCGAAGCCCAGGCCCAGCCGCTTGCCGATATTGAGGTTGTGCAGGTTCATGTATAAGCCGACTTTATAGAGGTATAACGTTAGTTTCTAAACTGAAACTTGGTTACGGTCGGCGGGTGACGCACGCGATGTCGAGAACCTAACAAACCGCGATGACTGGTCGAATCGTCTGTTTTACTGGACGATATGCATTATTTTGCAACCCATGCGGAGCGGCGGGCGAAAAAAAGGCAGGCCGCAGCCTGCCTTCCATGCATCCCGATCAGGATCAGAACTCTTCCCACTCGCCCACATCGCTGGCGGGCTTGTTCTTGCCGCTTGCAGGACGCAGCAGCGGCGCGGCGGCCGGCGCACGCGCCGTGATCGCTGGCCGTACCGGCTGGGCCGCGCGCACCGGCGCAACTGGCTGGCTGACGGCCGGCGCGCGCAGCGGACCGGCGACCGAGGCGCTCGACGCCGCCCGCATCTGCTCGCCGTCGATCTGGAACACCGCTACCGCCTGCGCCAGCCGGGTCGACTGCTCGCGCATGGCCGCGGCGGCGGCTGCCGCCTCTTCGACCAGGGCCGCGTTCTGCTGCGTGCCCTCGTCCATCTGCGCCACTGCCTGGTTGATCTGCTCGATGCCGGCGGTCTGCTCCAGGCTGGCCGCGCTGATCTCGGACATGATGTCGGTCACGCGGCGCACGCTCTCGACGATCTCGCGCATGGTGTCGCCCGCTTCGGCCACCAGCTTGCTGCCGTTGGCGACCTTGCCGCTCGAGTCGCCGATGAGCCCCTTGATTTCCTTGGCCGCCGCCGCCGAGCGCTGCGCCAGATTGCGCACTTCACTGGCCACGACCGCGAAGCCGCGCCCCTGCTCGCCGGCGCGGGCCGCTTCCACGGCCGCATTGAGCGCCAGGATATTGGTCTGGAAGGCGATGCCGTCGATCACGCCGATGATGTCGTTGATCTTGCTCGACGAGGCGTTGATCTGGTCCATGGTGCCCACCACCTGGTGGATCACGTCGCCGCCGCGCGCCGCCACGTTCGAAGCCACTTCGGCCAGCACATTCGCCTGGCGCGCATTGTCGGCGTTCTGGCGCACGGTGGCCGTCAGTTCTTCCATCGAGGATGCCGCTTCTTCCAGCGCCGACGCCTGCTGCTCGGTGCGGCTCGACAAGTCCTGGCTGCCGACCGCCACCTGGCCGGCCGCCACCGCGATGGTGTCGGTGCCGACGCGCACGGTGCCGACGGTGCGCGCCAGGCTTTCGTTCATGGTCTTGAGGGCTTGCAGCAGCTGGCCCGTTTCGTCAGTCGACGTCACCTCGATATGGCTGGTCAGGTCGCCCGCCGCCACCGTCGTGGCCACATCCAGCGCGCGGCCCAGGGGACGGGTGATCGAACGCGTGATCCACCATGCCACCACGGCGGCCAGCGCCAGCGCGATGGCGCCCAGGCCCCACATCAGCATGCTGGTCTGGCGGTAGGTCGCAGCGGCGTCCTGTGCGGCCTGGGTGGCGATGTCATTCTGCAGCGCAGTCTGGTCGGCGGTCGCTTTCTTGAGGCGCACCAGCAGCGGACGCAGCTCTTCGCCCAGCAGCGCGCGCGCCTGGTCCTTCTCGCCGGCGGTGATGTGCTTGATCATCGCGTCCTGGCCGGCCTTGTACAGGGCAGTCTCTTTCTGCATCTGGCCGAGCAGCTCGAGCGCCTGCGGGTTTTGCAGTGCGTCCTTGAGCTTGGCCAGGATGCCGTCCATCGCGGCGCGCGAGGCCATGATGTCCTGCACCTGCCGGCGGTGGTCTTGCGCCTCGTCGCTGAGCATCATATTGCGCAGCGCGATCGCGATATCGTTGATCTCGGCCTGCATCTGGTTGGTGAGCGCGATGCGCGGCATACGGCCGTTGACGATTTCGTCGGTGCCGGCATTGATCCGGCCCAGCATCGCATTGCTCATCACGATCATCAGCACCAGCATGGCGCAGATCACGCCATAGCCCAGCGCCAGGCGCTTGCCGATCTTCAGGTTGGTCAGTTTCATGGTGTCTTTCTTTACGCTGCACGCGGCAGGGCCGCCACCAGCCCGAGCTCGTCGGACTGCATCAGTTGGTCGATATCGAGCAGGATCAGCATGCGCTCGTCCACGGTGCCCAGGCCAAGCAGGCAGTTGGCGTCCAGCGTGGCGCCCATCTCGGGCGCGGGGCGGATCTGGTCCGGGCTCAGGGTGACCACGTCGGACACGCTGTCGACCACCATCCCGATCACGTGGTGCGCGATGTTCAGGACGATCACCACGGTAAAGGCGTCGTACACCGCTTCGCCAATGCCGAACTTCAGGCGCATGTCGACGATCGGAACGATGTGGCCGCGCAGGTTGACGATGCCCTTGAGGTAGGCCGGTGCGCTGGCCAGCCGGGTCGGTTGCTCGTAGCCGCGGATTTCCTGCACGTTGAGGATGCTGATCGCGTACTCTTCCCTGCCAAGCCGGAAGGACAGCACTTCGTTCTGGTTGCTTGTTTCCATGGTATCGAAAGGCCTCAGTCCTGTGTTCGGATTTATCGAATTCCTTAAAAGAAACAACCTTACAAGCGACAGCTATGGGTGTCGATGGACAATTGTTAATTTACGGTGAATTTTGCTTCGATTCATGTCACGCTATGGCGCGGTTGCAACGGGTTTGACCCGCACCTTACTCAACTGACATAAATGTTGGCATAAATTGTGCTTAGGAAAGCATGACATGCGGCGCCTGACGCCGCATGGTGCATCGACCATTTGCCCAGGAGCTTCCATGATCATCCGCCGCCTCGATCCCCGCACCATTGCCACCTTCCGCGAACAGTTGGCGACCCTGCTGCTCGACGCCGTCGCCGACGGCCATTCACTCGGGTTCGTCAATGGCCTCGATCAGGATCAGCTCGACGCCTACTGGCAGGCAGTCGCGGACGAGGTCGGCGCCGGCAAGCGGGTGCTGCTGGCCGCAGAGCGCGACGGCCAGCTGGTCGGCAGCGTCCAACTCGACCTGTGCCAGAAGCCCAACGGCGCCAACCGCGCCGAGGTGCAGAAGCTGCTGGTACACTGCACGGCACGGCGCCAGGGCATCGGCGCCGCGCTGATGCAGGCGCTCGAAATCGAAGCGCTAGCGCTGCGCCGCGGCCTGCTGTTCCTCGACACTGCGGCAGGTTCCGATGCCGAGCGGCTGTATTGCAAGAACGGCTACCAGCGCATCGGCGAGTTGCCCGAATACGCCTGCACCCCGAACGGGCGCTGGCATGCCACGGCGATCTATTACAAGACGCTGTTCACGCGTACCCGCCACTAAGTGCCCGCGTCGCGTCTGCCACACGCTATAGTGAGCATGAGTGTGTGCTTACCCGATTGCGCGTAGAATCGCGCCATTGAAAATTCTTGGAAGCAATGTGACCGGCGCTTCGACCACCATGACCCGCAGACCGCTGCGGGCCTACCTGCTCTGGCTTGTCCTCGCGACCCTGTTGCCGGGCGTGGTAGGCGCGTCGCTGCTGTTCATCCATCAATACGAAAAGAGCCGTTCCCAGTTCGAACGCAACACCATGCAGACGGTGCGCGCGCTGGTGCATACGCTCGACAGCAAGCTGCTGCAGGCCCAGGCGATCGCCCAGACCATCTCCACCTACGATGCATTGCAAGAGCGCGACTTCGCACGCGTGCACCGCCAGGCGCGCGAAGCCTTGCTGCTGGCCGGCGCCGGCATGAGCGCGGTACTCCGCGACCGCAACGGGCAGCAGATCCTCAATACCAGCATGCCATATGGCGCGGCGCTGCCGCTCGACCCATCGCGCGAGCTCGATGACGTGTTCGCGCTCGGCCGCCCGACGATCTCGAACCTGTTCATCAGCCGCGTCACCAAGGGGCCCGCGGCCAGCATCGACGTACCGGTGCGGGTGGATGGCCGCGTCGCCTATGTCCTGAGCGTGCGCATTGGTCCCCGGTATTTCGCGGACATGCTCTCGCCGAAGTCGGTGCCCGAGGGCGCGCGTGCCTCGGTGTTCGACCGCAATGGCGTGATCTTCGCCCGCAACCTGAACCCCGAACTGTTCGTCGGCAAACGCGTCACCGCGCCGCTGTACGAAGCGATGGCGCGCGCCAAGGAAGGAGCGACGCGCTCGATCTCGCAGGAAGGCGCCGAGCTGCGCACCTTCTATTCCGCTTCCCAGCTCAGCGGCTGGTCGGTCGGTGTGGGCGTGCCGCGCGCCAGCCTGAACCAGGCGCTGTTCGAGCCATTGTCGGCGCTGCTCATCGGCGTCACGCTGCTGTTCGCGATCGGCCTGTGGCTGGCGTGGCAGATCGGCGGCCGGCTGGCGCGCTCGGTCCAGGCCCTGCAGGCGCCGGCGATCGCGCTCGGCAAAGGCGAGACACCGCCACGCTTCACCCAGGTGCACGTCAAGGAAGCCGCCGAGGTGGCCGAGGCGATCGGCGCCGCGTCAACGTTGCTGGGCGAACGGGCCCAGGCCCTGGCCGTCAAGGAAGCCGAGCTGCGCGACGCGCACCGCATGGCGCGCTTCGGCACCTGGCACCTGACGCTCGCCACCGGCGCGGTCGACGCGTCGGAGTCGGTCCAGTACATCTATGGCCGCACCCTGCCGCCGTATGGCGAGCAGCGCGGGACCCTGCTGCCCGAGGAGTCGTGGGAAAAGACCGAGGCGCTGCAGCGTGAACTGGTGCGCGACGGCGGCAGCGCCAGGATGCAGCTGCAGGTGCTGCACGCCGACGGCCACCGGATCTGGATCGACCTGCACTGCGAGGCGGTGCAGGATGCCGATGGCCGCGTGACGGCGCTGCGCGGCACCATCCAGGACGTCACCGACCGCGTCAACGCCGAAGAAGCCTTGCGCCAGGCCGACCAGCGCAAGAACGAATTCCTGGCCATGCTGGCGCACGAACTGAGAAACCCCCTGGCGCCGATCGCCTCCGGCGCCCAGCTGCTGGGCCAGGACAACCTGGACCCGGCGCGCACGCGCCAGATCAGCGCCATCATCGCGCGCCAGGCGCGCCACATGGCCGGCCTGGTCGACGACCTGCTCGACGTGTCGCGCGTGACGCGCGGCCTGGTGGCGCTCTCGAAGAGCCGCATCGACATCAACGAAGTGGTGCTGGAAGCGCTGGAGCAGGTGCAGGAACCGCTGCGCCAGAAGCGGCAGGTGCTCGACCGCGCGCTGCTGCCGGCGCCGGCCTACGTGATGGGCGACCGCAAGCGCCTGGTGCAGGTGGTGGGCAACCTGCTGCACAACGCGGTCAAGTTCACCGGCGCCGGCGGCCATCTGCGTGTCGCGCTCGCGCTGCACGAGACCACGCTGGAGATCGTGGTGGCGGACGACGGAATCGGCATGCTGCCTGAGGAACTGGAGCGCGCCTTCGACATGTTCGTGCAGGGCGAGCGCACCCCGGACCGTACGCAAGGCGGCCTGGGGATCGGGCTGGCGCTGGTGCGCAGCCTGGTGCAGCTGCATGGCGGCAGCGCGCGGGTGGTGAGCCCCGGACCGGGCCAGGGCAGCACGTTCACGGTCACCTTGCCGCGCTGCGCGAACCGCTCGAGCGGCGTGGCCGATGCGGCTCCCGCTGTGGACGGCGCGGTGCGGCCGTTGAAGGTGATGGTGGTGGACGACAACGTCGACGCGGCCCAGGTGCTGGCGATGTATGTCGGCGCAGCCGGCCATGAGGTGGCGGTCGAACACGATCCGTTTGCTGCCTTGATCCTGGCTGAGCGCTTCGCGCCCGACGCCTGCCTGCTCGACATCGGCCTGCCCGGCATGGACGGCCACGAGTTGGCGCGCCGGCTGCGCGCGCAGCCGGCTACCTCGCAGGCGCTGCTGGTGGCGGTGACCGGCTATGGCCAGGCCCAGGACCGCGAGGCCAGCCTGCAGGCCGGCTTCGACCATCACCTGGTGAAACCGGTCGACATGGTGGCGCTGGAACGGATCCTGGCCGCCGCCGCGATCGCCGGCGGCCAGGTGGGCGTCAGCGCTTGACGCTGCCGAAGGCTTCGCCCTTCTTCCAGGTCGGCATGGCCGGCGCATTCGCCACCGCATAGCCGAGGTTCAGCGTGAACTGGGCCTGCTGCACCATGCCCGACAAGTCCCAATCTGCCCGATACTCGTCGCTGACCTGGTGGTAGTGGTTCTTGAAGCCCTTCATGTTCGCGCTCGAATCGTGCTGGTGGTGCTCGAACTCGAAGTGGCCGTCGCCCGAGAACACGGCCGAGCCGACGTTGAAGGCCGGGACGCCCGCTTTCGCGAACGCGAAGTGGTCGGCGCGGAAGTAGGCGCCGGACAGGTCCGGCGTGGCCGGGGCAATCTTGAGGCCCATCGACTTGGCCACCTGGCTTGACGTCTCGTACAGCGAGCTGCGCTCGGCGCCGGCGACGCCGATGTCCTTGGTGCGGCCGACGAAGTTCAGGCTATCGAGGTTCAGGTCGGCGGCGGTCTTTGCCAGCGGCACGACCGGGTTGGCGACATAGGCGGCGGCGCCCAGCAAGCCCTGCTCTTCGGCGGCCGGCCACAGGAAGATCTGGGTGCGCTTGGCCGGCTTCTTGACCGCTTCGGCAGCCATCGCCAGCAGCGCAGCGGTGCCCGAGGCATTGTCGATAGCGCCGTTGTAGATGCGGTCGGCCTTCGGGTCATTGGGGTTGGCTTCGGCCATGCCCATGTGGTCCCAGTGCGAGGAATACACGACCGCCTGCTCTTTCAATTTCGCATCGCTGCCGGGCACGATGCCGATCACGTTGAACTGTTCGACCGGGCGGATCGTCGACTTCAGCTCGACGTGGCCGGCGACCTTCAGTTCGACCGGGCGGAAGTCGCGCCGCTCGGCCTGCGCGCGCAATTTGTCGAGGTCATGGCCGCCTGCGGCGAACAGTTCGCGCGCGGTGTCCTCATGCAGCCAGCCTTCCATCGGATTGCCTGGGCCCTTGAGGCCGAAGCGCTCGTTGCCGAAGCCATTGGCCGGCACGCTCCACGGATAGGAGCTCGACGGCGTGGTGTGGATCAGCAGGACGCCGGCGGCGCCGCGGCGCGCGGCTTCTTCGAATTTATAGACCCAGCGGCCGTACCAGGTATAGGCCTTGCCGGCGAAGCGGTTCGGTTCTTCTGCGGTTGGCTGGGGATCATCGACCATCATGACCAGGATCTTGCCCTTGGCGTCGAGGCCCTTGTAGTCGTCCCAGTTCTCTTCCGGCGCGGCGGCGCCGTAGCCGACGAAGACGAGGGGCGCGTCGAAGGCGATATTCTCCTTGCCGCTCTTGGTGCCCATCACGATGCCCTTGCCGAGTTCCGGCGTGATGGTCTTGCCACCAGCGCTGAAGCGCGCAATGCCCTGCAGCAGCTTGCTGCCTTCGATCTCGACCTTCTGGCGATAGCCACCGCCAGGAATCGGCTTCAGGCCAATCAGGGCAGCCTGGGTTTCGAGATAGCGTACGGTAAGATCGCCGCCGCGCTGGCCAGTGCCACGACCTTCAAGCAAGTCGTCAGCAAGAAACGAGAGATGTGCACGCAGCGCGGTCTCGGAAACGGCGGACGGCTGCTGCGCGAGCGCTACCTGGGAGAAGGACAGAACGGCGGCGCTGGCGGCCAGGGCGAGAGGATGAAGTCGCATCAAGATTCCATGACAGGATAAAAAACCATCTTAACCCAGCTTGGATACCTTGCGCCAAGTAGCGAAAGCCAATGCTTGGCAGCACCAACAAGCCCCGATACTACCCAGTCCGCTCGCCCCCTTGACACCGTCATCGCACCCACCCGCTCCCACTTGACCAGAACCTATTATCTCCACTCAATTCCCCACTAGGGTCAGAGTAGAATTACCGAGCAATTCCTCAAAGTTGTCAAACAATTCGACTCTGACCCTCATTAAGATTTCCCGAGCTCTATTTCAGAATAATTAGGGTCAGAGTAGAATTAATGAGCAATTTCTCGCGATTTTGAGGGCATTATTTCTCACCCATATTAAAAATCGGTTCGACCTCGATCTGGTGCTATGAGGATGTATAGCGAATGCACTTAAATCTCTGGATGAAACAAAATCAAGCCGGGGGAGAAACGATTAATGAGGGTCAGAGTAGAATTACTGGGCAATTCCTCAAAGTTGTCAAACAATTCGACTCTGACCCTAATTTAGATTTTAGGAAAGTCTTGCAAATTAATTAGGGTCAGAGTCGAATTAAATGACAACAGTCGAATGTTGTCAAAGAATTCGACTCTGACCCTAATTATTTTAAAATTGATTATGGGCTATTGGCCGAGCCAGAGGCGGTAGCCGACGCCGGTTTCGGTCAGGAGGTGGCGGGGTTGCGTGGGGTCGGGTTCGAGTTTGTGGCGCAGGTGGCCCATGTAGATGCGCAGGTAGTGGCCGCTTTCGGCGTGGCCTGGGCCCCAGACGGCGCGCAGCAGTTGGGGGGCGGTCATCACGCGGTTCGGGTTGCCGGCCAGGACCGAGAGCAGGCGGTATTCGGTGGGGGTCAGGTGGATGTGCTCGCCGTTGCGGGTGACGGCGCGGGCTTGCAGGTCGACGGCGACCTCGCCGAAACGAATCGCGCTGTCTGCGCCAGGGGCGGGTTGGCGCTGGCGGCGTAATGTTGCGCGCACGCGTGCTAGTAGCTCGCCGGTGCCGAAGGGCTTGGTCAGGTAGTCGTCGGCGCCGGCGTCGAGGGCGCGGATTTTTTCGGTTTCGGCGACCCGCGCCGAGAGCACGATGATCGGGACCGCCGACCATTTGCGCACGTCGTGGATGAAGTCGATGCCGTCGCCGTCGGGCAGGCCGAGGTCGAGGATGACCAGGTCGGGACGGCGTGTGCCGGCGTCGATCAGGCCGCGGCCCATGCTCACTGATTCGTGCACCTGCCAGCCTTCCTGCTCCAGCGCGGCGCGCACGAAGCGGCGGATGTGTGGTTCGTCTTCCACCAGCAAGGCGCAGGGGGCGTCAGTCATCGGGGTGTTCCATCGAAAGCAGATCGAGTTCGGGTGGGGTGCCGGCGGGGAGCGAGAAGACGAAGCTGGCGCCGCCCAGTGGCGAACCGCCGGCGTCCGCCCGGATCGTGCCACCGTGGGCTCCGACGATGGCGCGGCAGATTGCCAGGCCCAGGCCGACGCCGGGTAGCGCGGACTCGCGTTCGCCGCGCGTGAATTTTTCGAAGATCGTTTCTTCGCTGCCGGGACGCAGGCCGGGGCCATCGTCGCGGACGGCCACATCGATCCAGTCGCCGCGCCGCTGCGCGCCAACCTCGATGCGCGAACCGGCTGGGGTGTATTTTGCGGCATTCTCGAGCAGGTTGCACAGCACCCGTTCGATCAGCACGGCGTCGAAGCGCAGCAGCGGCAGGTCGGGCGGCAGGCACACCGTCACCGTATGGTTGCGCAGCGCCGCAGCGCAGGCGCGCAGCGCGCTGCCGATGACTTCTTCCAGCGCTTGCCACTCCAGGTTGAAGCGCACTTCTCCACTCTCGATACGCGCCATGTCGAGCAAGTTGGCGACCAGCGTGGCCATGCGCACCGCCTCATCGTGCAGCGACTGGGCCAGCGCCTGCGGGCCGTCCGCCAGCGCGGGGTCGCCACGCAGCAGCGATTCGGACAGGCCGACCAGGGCGGTCAGCGGCGTGCGCAGGTCGTGCGACAACGCGGCCAGCAGCGAATTGCGCAGGCGCTCGGATTCCATGCTCACCAACGCCGCCTGCGCTACCTCGACGTAGTGCACGCGTTCGAGCGCGATCGCGGCCAGTGCCCCGAGGGCGTCGAGCTGGCCGCGCTGTTCGGGGGCCAGCACCCAGCGCCCTCCTTCGGGCGCGATTGCCAGTACGCCACGGGTGCGCATCGGCGCTACCAGCGGCAGGTAGAACAAGGCGCTGGCCGGCAGCGTGTCGGTGCCCAGGCCGGCCGGCTGCGCGTGGTCGAAGGCCCATTGGGCCACGCCAGGGTCGACGTCGGCAGGCGTCGGCGCGGACGGGCCGCCGTCGTCCGCAGGCGGCATGCCGAGTCGACCGTCGGCATCCGGCACCAGCAGCGTGGCGCGCGCGCCGAACGCGTTCTGGATCACTGCGCGACTCGATTCGAATACCTGCGAGGCCGCCAATGCGCCGGACAGTTCACGCGCGAGTTCGTACAGCGCGCGCACGCGCCGTTCGCGCTGGCTGGCGGCGCGCGCCTGGAAACGCAGGCCGGCGGTCAGGTGACCGGTGATCAGGCCAACCGTCAACATCACGCCGAAGGTCACCAGGTACTGGACGTCGGTTACGGCGAAATCGAAGCGCGGGGCGACGAAGAAGAAGTCGAAGGCGGCCACGCCGACGCAAGTGGCGGTCACCGACGGCGCGCGGCCGAAGCGCATCGCGACCAGCAGCACCACCAGCAGGAACAGCATGACGATATTGACCGGGTCGAACCAGGGCCGTAGTGGCGTGGCCAGGATCGCCGTCAGCAGGCTGGCGCCGGCGGCCCAGGCGTGGGACGCAAGCGCCGGTCGTGGTCGTGGCGCCACCACCGGCGCGGCCGCATTCGACTGCGTGGGCGACACCGCCGGCTGGCCAATCTCGACCAGGTCGATGCCGGGCGCCTGGCGCGCCAGGCGGCGCGATGTGCTGCGGCGCCAGGGCCAGCGTGAGCCGACCCGGCCCAGCGCGATGCGCGACAGGTTGTGGTCGCGCGCGTAGTCGAGGGTAGTCGCGGCGATGTCGTCGCCCGCCAGCACGACGGTGGTGGCGCCCAGGCTCTCGGCCAGCTTGAGCGTATCAAGGGTGCGCTGGCGCACGGCATCGGGCTGCCGGGCCAGGCGCGGGGTCTCGACGTGGATGGCGTGCCAGCCGGTGGACAGCTGCGACGCCATGCGCGCGCCACTGCGCACCACGTGTTCGGCCATGGCGCCAGGACCGACGCAGACCAGCAGGCCGGCGCCGGTTTTCCAGATCGCGTCGATCGATTGTTCTTCGCGCCAGGCGCGCACATCGCCTTCGACGCGGTCGGCGGTGCGGCGCAGCGCCAGTTCGCGCAGCGCGATCAGGTTGCCCTTCCTGAAGAAGTTGCCGGCGGCGCGCTCGGCCTGCAAGGGCTGATACACCTTGCCTTCTTTGAGGCGCGCCAGCAGCGCATCGGCCGGCAGGTCGACCATCACCACTTCGTCGGCGGCGTCGAACACGCGGTCCGGCACCGTCTCGCTGACGCGGATGCCGGCGATGCCGCCGACCACGTCGTTCAGGCTTTCCAGGTGCTGCACGTTGATCGTGGTGAGCACGTCGATGCCGGCCGCCAGCAGTTCTTCCACGTCCTGCCAGCGCTTGGGATGGCGCGAACCGGGCGCGTTGGAGTGCGCCAGCTCGTCGACCAGGATGACGCCAGGTGCGCGCGCCAGCGCGGCGTCGAGGTCGAATTCCTCCAGTTCGCGGCCGCGGTGTTCGATGCGCCGGCGCGGCAGCAGTTCGAGTCCCTCGAGCAGGCGCGCGGTCTCTTGCCGCCCGTGGGTTTCGACGATGCCGACCAGCGGCGCCTGCCCTTCGGCCTGGAGCTTGCGCGCCTCTTGCAGCATGGCGTAGGTCTTGCCCACGCCAGCCGAGGCGCCAAAGTAGATACGCAGGCTGCCGCGCGCGGCGCGCAACTCCTGCTCGCGCATCTGCGCCAGCAAGGCGTCGGGGTCGGGTCGCTGTTGGTCGTGCGGCATGGTCTAGCGAGTATGCCCGCTTTCGCTGTCCAGGGCCAGGTTCAGCCCCAGCACGTTCACGCGCGCCTCGCCGAACAGGCCCAGGAAACGCCCCTCGGCATGCTCGCCGACCAGGGCCTCGACCCGCTCGGCAGGCAGCGACCGCGCTCGCGCGACCCGCGCCACCTGGTACTGGGCGGCGGCCACGCTGATCTCGGGATCGAGACCGCTGGCGGACGCCGTGACCAGGTCGATCGGCACCGGGGCCGCGTTGGCCGGGTCGAGCGCCCGCAGCGCCGCGACGCGGCCTTTGACGGCTTCCTGTAGCGCCGGGTTCAGAGGGCCCTGGTTCGAGCCGCCCGAGCCGCCGCCATTGTTCGGCATCGGGCCGGTGGCCGACGGACGGCCCCAGAAGTACTCGGGCGTACTGAACGACTGGCCGATCAGGCGCGAGCCGACCACCTGGCCGTCCCGTTCGACCAGGCTGCCGTTGGCCTGCGCCGGAAATGCGGCCTGGGCGACGCCGGTGATGGCCAATGGGTACAGCACGCCGCAGACCAGGGTGAGCGCTGCGAACAGCACCAGTGCGGGGCGAAGAATCGATTGCATTGAGAACTCCCAGGTCAGGTTAACTGCAGCGCGGTGAGCGCCACGTCGATCAGCTTAATGCCGGCGAATGGCAACAGCAGGCCGCCGAGGCCGTAGATCAGCATGTTCCGGCGCAGCAGCGCAGCCGCGCCGATGGCGCGATAGCGCACGCCGCGCAGCGCCAGCGGGATCAGGAACACGATGATCAAGGCATTGAAGATCACCGCCGACATGATGCTCGACGCGGGGCTGGTCAGGTTCATGACGTTGAGCGCATTCAGGCTCGGATAAGTCGCCACGAACATCGCCGGCACGATCGCGAAATACTTGGCGATGTCGTTCGAGATCGAGAACGTGGTCAGCGCGCCGCGCGTCATCAGCATCTGCTTGCCGATCTCGACGATTTCGAGCAGCTTGGTCGGGTTCGAGTCCAGGTCGACCATATTGCCGGCTTCCTTCGCCGCCTGGGTGCCGGAGTTCATCGCCACCGCGACGTCGGCCTGGGCCAGCGCCGGGGCGTCGTTGGTGCCGTCGCCGGTCATTGCCACCAGTTTTCCTTCGGCCTGGTAGCGGCGGATCAGCGCCAGCTTTTCCTCCGGCGTGGCCTCGGCGATGAAGTCGTCGACGCCTGCTTCGGCCGCGATCGCCGCCGCCGTCAGCTTGTTGTCGCCTGTGACCATCACGGTCTTGACGCCCATGCGGCGCAGTTCGGCGAAGCGTTCGCGAATGCCGCCTTTGACCACGTCCTTGAGTTCAACGACACCCATCACACGCGCGCCGTCGGCCACCACCAGTGGCGTGCTGCCGCGGCGCGCCGCGTCGTCGACGCTGCGTTCGACCTCAATCGGCCATGGCGCGCCCAACGCTTCCAGATGGCGCCGGAGCGCCGATGCCGCGCCCTTGCGCAGCTGGCGCGAGCCCAGGTCGACCCCGCTCATCCGGGTCTGGGCCGTGAACGGCACGAATACCGCGCCCATCGCCTCCATCGCCCGTTCGCGGAGATTGAAGCGGTTCTTGGCCAGCACCACGATGCTGCGGCCCTCCGGGGTCTCGTCGGCCAGCGAGGCAAGTTGCGCCACGTCGGCCAGTTCTTCCTCCGTCACGCCCGGCGCCGGCAGGAAGGCCGCGGCCTGGCGGTTGCCGAAGGTGATGGTGCCGGTCTTGTCCAGCAGGAGCACGTCGACGTCGCCGGCCGCTTCCACCGCGCGGCCCGAGGTGGCAATTACGTTCGCCTGCAGCATGCGGCTCATGCCGGCCACGCCGATGGCCGAGAGCAGGCCTCCGATGGTGGTCGGGATCAGGCACACCAGCAGCGCCACCAGCGCGGTGATGGTGACTGGCAGGCCGCTGCCGGAAGCCTCCACTGCGAACAGAGAGAACGGCAACAGGGTCACGGTCACCACCAGGAACACGATGGTCAGTGCCACCAGCAGGATGGTCAGCGCGATCTCGTTCGGGGTCTTCTTGCGCGCCGCGCCTTCGACCATGCCGATCATGCGGTCGAGGAAGGTCTCGCCCGGATTGGCAGACACGCGCACTACCAGCCAGTCCGACAGCACGCGGGTGCCGCCGGTCACGGCGCTGAAGTCGCCGCCCGACTCGCGGATCACGGGCGCCGATTCGCCGGTGATGGCGCTTTCATCGACCGAGGCGACGCCGTCGACCACGTCGCCGTCGACCGGTATCACGTCGCCGGCTTCGACCAGGAACAGCATGCCCTTGCGCAGCTCGTCGGACTTGACCGCCTGCCACGGGGCGCCATGCCTGGGTGTATCGAGCATCTTGGCCGTCACGCTCTGGCGCAGGCTGCGCAGCGAGGCGGCCTGCGCCTTGCTGCGGCCCTCGGCCAGCGCTTCGGCGAAGTTCGCGAACAACACCGTGAACCACAGCCAGACGGCGATGGCCAGGATGAAGCCGGCACTGGTTTCGCCGCGTCCGGCCAGCGCCTGGCCCCACAGCAGCGTGGTGATGATGCTGCCGATGTAGACGACGAACATCACCGGGCTGCGCAGCTGGGTGCGCGGGTGCAGCTTGCGGAAGGCGTCGATCACGGCCGGCTTCACCAGCGTCGCATCGAACAGGCCCAGGGAGCGCCGTGGCGCCTGTACTTCTTGAGGAATCGAATGTTCCATATCATTCTCCGAACAGCTGGAGGTGCTCGACCACGGGCCCCAGGGCCAGGGCCGGCACGTAGTTGAGGACACCGACCAGCACGACGACGGCGGCGAGCATGCCGACGAACATCAGGCCATGGGTAGGCAGGGTGCCGGGAGTGGCGGCCAGGCGCTGGCGGCCCGCCAGCGAGCCGGCAATGGCCAGCACCGGCACGATCACCGCGAAGCGCCCGAACCACATCGCCACGCCCAGCAGGGTGTTGTAGAACGGCGTATTGGCGGACAGGCCCGCGAATGCGCTGCCGTTGTTGTTGGCGGCGGACGTCGCGGCGTACAGGATCTCGGAGAAGCCGTGCGCGCCGGGATTGGCCACGCCGCCCTTCCCGGCGGCCACCGTGACGGCCAGCGCGGTGCCCAGCAAGACCAGGCAGGGCGTGACCAGGATGACCAGCGCGGCCATCTTCATCTCGAAGGCCTGGATCTTCTTGCCCAGGTATTCCGGCGTGCGGCCGATCATCAGGCCGGCGATGAACACCGCCAGGATCGCAAACACCAGCATGCCGTACAGGCCCGAGCCGGCCCCGCCATAGACCACTTCACCGAACTGCATCAGCACCATCGGCACCATGCCGCCCAGCGGCATGAAGGAATCGTGCATGGCGTTGACGGCGCCGCACGAGGCGGCGGTGGTCACCACCGCGAACAGGCTCGATGCCGCGATGCCGAAGCGGGTTTCCTTGCCTTCCATATTGCCGCCCGCCTGCAGGCTGCTGGCCAGCTGGTCGACGCCCAGCGGCGCGAGCAGCGGATTGGCCTGCTGCTCGGCGGCGAAGGCGGCTACCGCCGCGATCACGAACAGCAGCGTCATCGTGCCCAGCACCGCCCAGCCCTGGCGGATGTCGCCGACCATGTGGCCGAAGGTGAAGCACAGCGCGGTCGGGATCAGGAGGATGGCGACCATCTGCACGAAGTTGGTCAGCGCGTTCGGGTTCTCGAACGGGTGGGCCGAGTTGGCGTTGAAGTAGCCGCCGCCGTTCGTGCCGAGCATCTTGATCGCCTCTTGCGATGCGACCGGGCCCATCGGGATAACCTGGGTGTCGACCCGCACGTCGGTCGCCTGGCCGCCGTCGACCGCCGGCGCCGAATACGTGACCGGCTCGAGCAGGCGCGCGTCAAGGTGGCCCGACATGCTCTGCACCACGCCCTGCCCCGCCAGGAACACCGCCAGGATCACCGACAGCGGCAACAGCACGTACAGCGCCGCGCGGGTCAGGTCGACCCAGAAGTTGCCGATCGAGCTGGCCGAGCGCGAGGCAAAGCCGCGGATCAGCGCGAACGCGACCGCGATGCCGGTGGCGGCCGAAAAGAAATTCTGGCCGGCCAGCGCCACCATCTGGGTCAGGATGCTCATGGTCTGCTCGCCGCTATAGCCCTGCCAGTTGGTATTGGCGACAAAGCTGATGGCGGTGTTGAAGCTCGAGTCGGGGCTGACATTGGCCATGCCCTCGGGATTGAGCGGCAGCCAGCCCTGCACCCGCTGGATCGCATAGACAAAGACCGCGCCGACGGCGTTGAAGGCGATCAGCGCCAGGGCGTAGGCCTTCCAGCCCTGCGCCGCGCTGGCGCCAGGGCCGGCGAGCCGGTACAGCGCGCGCTCGATGCCGGCGGCCCAGCCGAAACCGGGGACGGCTTCCTGGCTGCCCGCCTGCGCGACGCGCGCCATCAGTTTGCCGAGCGGCCAGCCCAGCACCAGCAGCACGGCCAGCAGGGCCGCGAGAAGAAGGAGGAATTCGGTCATCACACATCCTCCGGCTTGAACAGGGCCACCAGCAGGTAGACCAGCAGCGCGCCAGCGGCCAGGCCGCCGATCACATAGGAGAGGTTCATGGCTTGTCTCCCAACTGCCCGCAACCGGCCACCAGCAGGCTGGTCAGGCGGACGAAGATCAGGAGCGCGCCGAGATAGATGAGGTCCATGGACGTTCGCTTTCAGCGTTGTTGTAGGTCGAGCGTAGCGGCATCGCCCTAAAGACGGGATAAAAAGAGGGCGACGCCGTGTAAACGCGATGTATACACGTGTCTTAGAAGGTGCGGCTGACGCTCAGCTGCAGCGCGTCGCGCCCGGTGAACTTGCCGTTCACCGGCGAGGTATAGGCCGACTGCCTGGCATTGGTGCCGATGTAGGCGACAGCAACGGTGGCCAGCGCGAACGAGCGGGTCAGGCCGATCTTCCAGTCGGTGTAGTCGGAGGCGGGATTGTTCTTCACCTCTTGCCGGCCGGCGTGCAGGTTCAGCGTCAAGCCGTTGCCGACGTCGAGATTGGCGCCGAGGTCGAGGTAGCCGCTGTTGTCGCTGTCGACGAAGCCGAACAGGTTGGTCATCGCGTGCGAGTACTTAGCATAGGCCGGGCCGTAGCCCAGCTGGGCGTAGACTTCGGTCGTGTGGGCATTCACCCAGCCTGGCAACTGGCCCAGGCCGTTATCCGGATAAAAGTAACGCAGCACGCCAACGTCGTAGGACAGGCCGGGCGACAGTTCGCCCCGTTTGCCGCCGTATGCGTCGATCTCGACGCTGCCATCGCCGCCCGCGTCCTCGACCCACTTGATGGTCGAAGCCCAGGCGCCGGCGTACCAGCCATCCGGACGGACGTAGTCGACGCCGCCCTGCAGCGCCGGGCGCAGGCGGGTCTGGGAGATGGCGCGGTAGCGGTAGTCGGTGGTCACTGCGGCGTTCCAGCTGACGCTGGACGCGATTGGCGCGGCCTCGGTTGCTTCGGTCGCCTGGGCGTGGGCGTGGGCGGTGCCTGCCAGCGCCAGGAAGGCGGCCAGCGCGTGAATCGGTGCTTTCATGGTTCCCTGCTCGTGGTTGTTATCGACGCCATGCGATGCGTGGGGACGCCGCATGGAACACGAGCAGGTTAGCGATTCAGGCGTAAAAAGCGGGTATAAAGCCGGGGCCCCGCTGTAAACGCCGCATATACATCAGCGCGCCGGTTGGGCGCGCAGCCAGTCCATATATTTCGCCACGCCGGTCGCCACATCGGTGAACGGCTCGGTGTAGCCCACCGCGCGCAGGGCCGCAATATCGGCCTGGGTAAAGCTCTGGTACTTGCCCTTCAATTTATCCGGGAACGGCAGGTATTCCAGCAGGCCCTGGTCGACAATCTGCTGCAGCGACAGCGCCGGCTTGCCCTCGTTGGCCAGCGCATTGACGGTGGCCACGGCCAGGTCATTGAACGGCTGCGCGCGGCCGGTGCCCAGGTTGAAGATGCCGCGCTGCTCCGGATGATCCAGGAAGAACAGGTTGACCTTGACCACGTCCTCGATATACACGAAGTCGCGCATCTGCGCGCCGGCCTCGTAGCCATCGTTGGCGCCGAACAGCCTGACCTTGCCATCCTTCTGGAACTGGTGGAACTGGTGGAACGGCACCGAGGCCATCGTGCCCTTGTGCCCTTCGAGCGGACCGTAGACATTGAAATAACGCAGGCCGACGACCTGGCTGCCGGCATCCTTGCCCTTGGCCTGCCAGTAGCGGCGCAGGTACTGGTCGAACAGGAATTTCGAGTAGCCGTAGACGTTCAGCGGGCGCTCGAGCGGACGCTCCTCGCGGAACACCGTGCCGCCGCCATACACTGCGGCCGACGAAGCGTAGATGAAGGGGATATCCTGGCGCTGGCAGAACTCGAACAACGCGACCGTGTAGTCGTAGTTATTCTTCATCATGTAGCGCCCGTCCATCTCCATCGTGTTGGAGCAGGCGCCCTGGTGCAGCACGGCGCTGAACTTGTTGTCGAATTCGCCGGCCTTCAGGCGTACCAGAAAGTCCTCTTTGTCCGCATAGTCCGCGATTTCGGCGTCGACGATGTTATGGAATTTTTCGGGACGCGACATATTGTCGACCGCGAAGACGCTGAACGGCTCGCGCTGCGACAGCGCGTGGACCAGGTTCGCGCCGATGAAGCCTGCTGCGCCGGTTACCAGAATCATGATGGAATCCTCTTCAATAGTTCAGTGTGCGGCCGCGCGTCAGGCGGCGGCCAGCATGGGTTGCAGCGGCTGCCACACGGCGGCCGGGAGAATCTGCTTCATGCAGTTCTGGTGTCCCAGCGGGCATTCGCGCTGCTGGCAGGGCGAACATTCGATGTGCAGCCACAGGATCTTGGCCAGCGCAGACAAGGGCGGCGTATGGCGCGGATCGGTCGGGCCGTAGATCGCCACCACCGGCCGCTGCAGGGCGGCGGCGATGTGCATCAGACCCGAATCGTTGGTCACCACCGCGGCGCAGTGTGAGATCAGGGCAATCGCTTCGCTCAGCGACGTCGATCCGGCCAGGTTGTGCGCCTGCGGCACCACCGCCATGATCTCGTCGCACACCGCGCGGTCTTTTGGAGAGCCGAGCAGCAGGATCTGCGCATCCGGGCAGTTGGCCAGGATGGTCTGCGCCAGCTCGGCGAAGTACGACGACGGCCAGCGCTTGGCGGGACCGAATTCGGCGCCCGGCGCGAAGGCGACGTAGCGGCCGGCCGGCAGCTGCAGGCGCGCCAGCGCGGCATCGACCTCGCCCGCCTTTACCGTCATCACCGGCTCGGGCAGGCGTTCGGGCCGCGCCAGGTGCCTGACCGGCGCATCGGCCAACGCCTGGTAGAACTGGGCCATCGGACGCGGCGCGGTCTTGTCGTCGTGGTGCATGACATTGACCAGGCCATAGCGCATCTCACCCTTGTAGCCGACCCGCTTCGGAATCCCGGCCAGCCACGGAATCAGGGCGAACTTGAGCGTATTGGGCAGGACATACGAATCTGCGTAGCCGCGCGCCTTGAGCATGTTGGCGAACGCCTTGCGGTCCTTCCACTGCAGCGAGCCGTGCTTGAACGGCGACTCGATCACGCTGTCGACTTCCGCCATCGCGCGCCACACCGGCGCGACCCAGGTCGGGGCCAGCACGTCGATCGGGCGCTCCGGCTGCAGCGCCTTGAGCCGGCGCAGCAGCGGCTGCGCCATGACGGCGTCGCCGATCCAGTTCGGAGAGATCACGAGGGTGCGCAGCATGGTGTCGTTCAGGAAGCCTATTTATCCGGTAGCCCTGGATTATAGCAATCGCGGGGAAGTCCGACCGCGTCCCGCCACTGGCGCGGCAGCTCTGCCATCGTCCAGATGGCTCATGCGACGCGGCTGGATGAGAATAGCGTCAGCTGGACACCGCGCAAGCGCGACACCGCAGTGTGGGACATATTGCCCCACCCGTGCGCGCCGCTGCGCCAGCAGGACTATAATTTTCACATGCACAGGCTCAGAACAACCCGCACGTTCTATGGCTGGACCGTCCTCCTGGCGTTCCTGTTCGGCCTGTTCGCGCCTGCGTTGTCGCATGCCATGGCCCGCGCCAGCGATCAGCAGGCCACCGCCTGGATGAGCGAGATCTGCAGCGCCAGCGGCGCGCGCCACGTGATCATCCTCGACGATGGCGCGGCGCAGTCCACGCCGAGCGTGCCGGACATGTCGCACTGCGACCTGTGCTGCCCGCAACAACATGCCTCGCTGGCCCCGCCGCCGCAGGCCGACGCCGCGCTCCTGTATGCCCACGAGCGCGATCCCTACCCGCCCCTGTTCTACCACGCGCCACGTGCGCAACACACCTGGACACCTGCGCAATCGCGCGGACCGCCCGCTTCGCTTTCCTGATACGCCCTCCGTTCCGGTGACGCGCCCGCGCGCGCCGCCGGCGATTCATGCGTGACGCCTCACGAAGGCCGCGTCACGCCGACAGGAAACGCAATGAAGAACCATCAACTCGTCCGGCCGCACCGGCTGGCGCTCGCTCTGGGCTGCGCTTTCGGCGCCGGGCACGTCCAGGCGCAAACCATCCCCACCGTCGAAATCACGGCCGAAGCGCCGCGCGCCAACGGCCTGCTCAAGCTCGATACCGCCACCGACACCGGCAGCCGCCTTGCACTCACACCGCGTGAAACCCCGGCCAGCGTCACCGTGGTCGACCGCGCGCTGATCGAGGTGCGCGGCGCCCAGGACACGCAAGAGATCCTGCGCGCCATCCCGGGCGTGACCGCCCACAATGCGCCGGGCAGCATTGGCGTGAGCTACCGCGGCTTCGGCAGCGGCTCGGTCAGCCAGCTGTTCAACGGCATCAATGTGCAGTACTCAATCGCCGCGCGGCCGGTCGACAGCTGGATCATCGACCGGGTCGAAGCGATCGGCGGGCCGTCGAGCTTCCTGTTCGGTTCGGGCGCCGTCGGCGGCTCGATCAACTACATTACCAAACTGGCCGAGGCGCGCGAATTCTCCGAGGGCCAGCTGCGCATCGGCGCCGACGA
>Ga0265798_10003261_pt1 | contig 23188 bp, 22 predicted proteins | sample P3T30metagenome_FD_192430 | JGI IMG/M metagenome (GOLD analysis project Ga0265798, IMG submission 192430) | Plant litter microbial communities from East Loma Ridge, Irvine, California - P3 T30 | ecosystem: Environmental > Terrestrial > Plant litter > Unclassified | place: USA: California... | reverse complement strand
GTCGCCTTTCTGCGGATCGCTCTCGTTCTGCGCCGGCGGGGACGGTCAGTCGCAGGTGAGGAACGAGCACACGTCGACCGGGGAGAAGCCGGACGGTTCGCTCCTCCCCCGCGCGGGTGCTTCGGGCGGTTGTCGACAGGGCGCGCCGGCGTCGTCTCGCGAGGGTGCCCGCCTCGGCACCCTGACGGGATGGACGATCTCCTCCTCCGCTCCCTCGCCCGTCACGACGGACTAGCCAGCCGACGTCAGCTCCTCCAGGACGGCATCAGCCAACGGATGCTCGACCTGGCCTGGCGTTCGGGTCGACTCGTACGAGTCCGACACGGCGTCTACGCCACACCCGGACTCGCACGGCCGCTCGTGCGTGCCGCCCGCGTGGGCGGAGCCCTCGCCGGCCCCTCAGCGACGACGCTCCTCGGTGGCTGGTGCCCTCCCGGCGACGTGCTCTTCGTGAGCGCGCGCCGGAACGACCACCGCCTCCGCGATCCGGACGACGCCGGAAGGCTCCTGGACCAGCACAGTCCCCACGTCTCCGTCATCCGTGATCTGCACAGGCTGGACGCGGCGACCGAGAGGCTCTGCGCTTCACCTGTCACGGCCGCCTCCCAGTGCGTCCGCCATCTGCCCGAGTGGGAGGCGATCGCCGTCCTGGACTCCCTGCGACGCGCGGGGCACCTCCTCGATCCCGTCGACATGGAGCTCGTCCGCCGGGCACTGCCGAGTCGCCTGCGCCCTGTGATCGACCTCGTCGACGCGCGGGCCGGATCCGGGACGGAGTCGATCATGCGAGTCCGCCTCCGGGCAGCAGGCATCGCCACGCTCGTCCAGCCACAGGTCACCGCCGACATCAGGCCCGACCTCCTGATCGGGGACCGGCTCATCGTCGAGTGCGTCAGTGTCGAGCACCACTCGTCGCCCGAGGAATACAACAAGGACCGGCGTCGGATCGCCCGCCTCGTCGTCCTCGGCTACACCGTGCTCGAGTTCCCGTATCCCGAGATCTGCTTCAACTGGCCCGCTGTCCTCGAGACTGTCGAGTCGGCCATGTGGACCCTCGGCATCGCAAAGGGAGAGCAACCGCGCATCAGGACGCTGAGGTGAGCGGGCTCTGCCGCCCCGATGCGCGGGAATGCTCTCAGATTACGAGCAACGAAGTCGAGACGAGAGGAACCCGGGGCGGGGCGGCCGATGCGCGGCGCGGGGCGGGCGCGGGTCGGCACGGGCGGGCGCCCAGGTCAGGGTGGCGCGAGCGCGCCAGCGGGCGGCGCGCAGCGGCCGGGGCTAGCGGAAGTTGACGAACTGGAGGTCGACGTCGAGGTCGGCCTTCTTCAGCAGCGCCATCGTGGCCTGCAGGTCGTCGCGGCTCTTCGACTGCACGCGCAGCTCGTCGCCCTGGATCTGGCTCTTGACGCTCTTGGGCGCCTCGTCGCGGATGATCTTGCCGATCTTCTTCGCGGCGTCCTGCTCGATGCCCTGCTTGAGGTCGGCCTCGATGCGGTACTCCTTGCCGCTGGCGTAGGGCTCGCCGGCGTCGAGGTGCTTCAGGCTGATGCTGCGCTTGATGAACTTCGACTCGAGCACGTCGAGGACCGCCTTGACGCGCTCCTCCGTCGACGCCTTGAGCAGCAGCTTCTCGCCGCTCCAGTCGACCGAGGCGCCCACGCCCTTGAAGTCGTAGCGCTGCTCGATCTCCTTCTGCGCCTGGTGGAGGGCGTTGTCCGCCTCCATCTTGTCGACCTTGCTGACCACGTCGAAAGAGCTGTCTGCCATGCCCACCAGCTTAGCCACGAGCTCGGACGCCGGTGTCGCCCGGCCGCCACCTGCCCCTCAGACGACGACGCGCCTCCTGCGGTCAGGACGCAGGAGGCGCGGGTCGGCCCCCGAGAGGAGGCGGAGGTCGGTCAGACGGTCGCGGTCGCCCCGTCGGCGGGCTCGCGGGCGTCGCGCGAGACGCGCACCATCTCGTCGCGGGGCACGACCTTCACGCGGACGCGCTCGTGCTCGTGCTGTGCGCCGAGCGACTGCTCGTGCTCGTCGAGGCGGTGCCAGCCCTCGAGGTCGGTGTACTCGACGCCGCGCTGCTCGAGCAGGGCCGGGATCGCGCCCTCGGACGGGTCGGCCGGCTGCCACCAGCTCGCCTGGTCGTTGATGACGTGCTTGACGGTCTCCATGGCGTCGGACTTCGTGTGGCCGATGAGGCCGACGGGGCCGCGCTTGATCCAGCCGGTGGCGTAGACGCCGGGGACGATCTGGTTGTCGTCGTCCATCACCTGGCCCTCGTGGTTCGGGATCACGCCGCGACGCTCGTCGAACGGGATGCCGTCGAGGGGCGAACCGAAGTAGCCCACCGCCCGGTAGATCGCCTGCACCGGGACCTCGCGGACCTCGCCGGTGCCCTCGACGCCGCCCTGGCCGTCGGGCCGGGTGCGCTCGTACCGGAACGCGGCGACGCGCCCCTGCTCGTCGCCGACGACCTCGAGCGGCTTCGCGTAGAAGTGCAGGTGCAGCCGACGCGACGCCGTGCCGACCTCGCGCTCGCGCCACTGGTTCAGCACCTTGTCGATGACGAACACCTGCTTGTTGGTGGCGATCGCCGTCTTGCTGGCCTCGTCGTGGTCGAAGTCCTCGTCGTGGACGATCATGTCGACGTCGCGCACCTCGCCGAGCTCGCGCAGCTCGAGCGGCGTGAACTTGACCTGCGCCGGCCCGCGACGGCCGAAGACGTGCACGTCGGTGATCGACGACTGCTTGAGCCCCGCGTAGACGTTGTCGGGGATCTCGGTCGGCAGGAGGTCGTCGGCGTGCTTCGCGAGGATCCGCGAGACGTCGAGCGCGACGTTGCCGACGCCCACCACGGCGACCGACTGCGCGTCGAGCGGCCACGTGCGGGGGAAGTCGGGGTGCCCGTCGAACCAGCTGACGAAGTCGGCCGCGCCGTAGCTGCCCTCGAGCTCGATGCCGGGGATGTCGAGGTCGGCGTCCTTGATGGCGCCCGTCGAGAAGATCACGGCGTTGTAGTGCTGGCGGAGGTCGTCGAGGGTGATGTCCTCGCCGTACCGCACGTTGCCGAAGACGCGGATGTCGCCGCTGTCGAGCACGTCGCGCAGCGCGTTCACGATGCCCTTGATGCGCGGGTGGTCGGGCGCGACGCCGTAGCGGACGAGGCCGTAGGGCGCGGGCAGCTGCTCGAAGAGGTCGATCGACACGTCGAAGGCCTTCTCGGCCTTGAGCAGGATGTCGGCGGCGTAGATGCCGGCGGGGCCGGCTCCGACGATGGCCAGTCGCAAGGTGGTCACGAGTTGTCTCTCTCCTGGTGTGCGGCTCGGCGGTGCCGGCCGTGCGGGCGGTGCGGTGTCTGTGGTGCTCGGTGCTCGGGGGCCGTCGCGCCCGGCGGGCGGGGCAGGGCCGAGGAGGCGCGTCGCCGGTCAGGCGGACCGCTCGACGACGCGGTCGGCGAAGCGGGTGAGCGCCTTCTTGACCGGCCCGGCCGGCAGGGCGTCGAGGGCGGCCAGCGCCTCCGAGGCCCAGCGGTGCGCCTCGCGGCGCGTGCGATCGGTCACCTCGTGCTCGCGCAGGCGGCGGACGATGTCGGCGAACTCGGCCTCGTCGACCGGGTCGCCTCCGTCGTCGACGGCACGCGTGGCGGCGACGACCTGGTCGATGACGCCCAGCAGGGCCGCCGCCTCCATGTCGGTCCGCGCCTCCTGGCGCAGGTAGAGCAGGGGCAGCGTCACGACGCCGGCGCGCAGGTCGGTGCCGGCGCGCTTGCCCGTCTCCTCCGCCTGGTCGGAGAGGTCGATGACGTCGTCGATCAGCTGGAACGCGATGCCGATCTTCTCGCCGAACTCGGCCACCGGGGCGAGGTACTCGCGGGGCGCGCCCGAGAACATGACCCCGGCGCGGGCCGCGGTCGAGATGAGCGAGCCGGTCTTGTCGCCGAGCACGTCGATGTAGTGCGCGATCGGGTCGTCGTCGTCGCGGGGGCCGACGGTCTCGTGCAGCTGGCCGAGGCAGAGGCGCTCGAAGGTCTCGGCCTGCAGCAGGATCGCCTCTTGGCCGAGGCCGGACACGATGGTGCTCGCCCGGGCGAACAGCAGGTCGCCGGCGAGGATGGCGACGTTGTTGCCCCACACCGTCTGGGCGCTGGGCACGCCGCGGCGCATCTGCGCCTCGTCCATCACGTCGTCGTGGTACAGCGACGCCAGGTGCGTGATCTCGGTCGCCTGGGCCGACGCCACGATGCCGGGGGTCGCCCCGTCGCCGAGCTGCGCGATGAGCAGGGTCAGGGTCGGGCGGACGCGCTTGCCGCCCGCGGCGAGCAGGTAGCGCGTCGTCGCGTCGGCGATCTCGTCGGCGAAGGCGATCTCGCGCAGCAGGCCCTGCTCGACGAGCTCGAGGCCGTCGTCGACCGACTGCACGAAACGTCGCTCGGAGGGCGTGGCGAAGAGCTTCTCGCCGAGGCCGAGCGACGAGCTCAGGGAGCTGCTGCGGCGGGTGAGCGGCACACTCGGGTTCACGGGGTCACCTTTGTCTGGTCTGGTCGACCGCCCGGGGGCGGGGGCTACTTCTTCTTCGCCGCGGAGTCGCGGGTCGACTGGTCGACCGGCTTGCGGCCCCGGTGCAGGGCCACGATGCCCATCGTCAGGTCGCGGTGCGCCACCCGGGTGAACCCGGCGCCGCGCAGCCACTGGCTCAGCACCTGCTGCTCGGGCCACGCGTCGATCGAGTCGGCGAGGTACGAGTAGGCGGGCGTGTTGCTGCTGACCGCCCGGGCGAGCACCGGCATGCCGAAGCGCAGGTACGCACGGTAGGCGGCGCGCAGCGGGGCGAACGGCGGGGTCGAGAACTCGCAGATGACGAGCCGGCCGCCGGGCTTGAGCACGCGGTGCATCTCGGCGAGCGCCTGCTTGGGGCGGTTCACGTTGCGGAGGCCGAACGAGATGGTGACGGCGTCGAAGGTCGCGTCGTCGAACGGCAGCTGCTCGGCGTCGCCCTCGACGAACTCGATCTCGGGGTGGCGCTCGCGGCCCACCTCGACCATGCCGTGCGAGAAGTCGAGCGCGACCACCTCGGCGCCCCGCTTCGCGATCGCGACGGAGCTGGTGCCGGTGCCCGCGGCGATGTCGAGCACGCGGTCGGCGGGGCCCGCCCCGATCGCCTTCACGGTCGCCACGCGCCACAGGACGGCGTTGCCCGCGGAGAGCACGTCGTTCGTGCGGTCGTAGTGGCGGGCGACGCCGTCGAACATGGACGCGACCTCGTCGGGTTGCTTGTTCATATCGGCCTTGGTCACGATGGTCGATCCTACAGGCGACCCCGGGACGAACGCCGAGTGCCGAGTAGGGTCGACCAGTGGAATCCCCGATGTCCCGCACCCCGTCCCTCTCGGTCCGCACCACGCGGATCGACCACATCAGCCCGCTGCTCGACGTCGTCGACCCGCGCAGGCCCCTCGTCTTCGTCCGGGGCGGCGCCGGCATGGCGGGCATCGGCGAGGCCCTGCGGCTCGAGTTCCGCGGGCCGGACAGGATGCGCGACGCCGCCGAGGCCTGGCGCGAGGTCGCGGCCCGCGCCTCCGTCGACGACGAGGTCGGCGTCCCGGGCACGGGCCTCGTCGCCTTCGGCTCCTTCGCGTTCGACGACGAGTCGGCCGACACCAGCGTCCTGATCGTCCCGCGCATCGTGCTCGGCCGCCGCGGCGGCACCGCCTGGATCACCCGGGTCGACGGCGCCGAGCTGCCGCCGGCGTCGCCCGTGGGGGCGTCCGCGACGGTGCGCCTCGTCGACGGCGAGCTGCCGGGGCCCGCCTACGCGGCCGCCGTCGCCGAGGCCGTCCAGGCGATCCGCCACGGCGAGGTGAGCAAGGTCGTCCTGGCCCGCGACCTCGTCGGCCGGCTGCCCGCCGAGGCCGACCTGCGCCTCGTCGCCGCCACGCTGCTCACCGCCTACCCCGACTGCTACGCCTTCGCGGTCGACGGCCTGGTCGGCGCCAGCCCGGAGACGCTCGTCCGCACCGAGCACGGCGAGGTCAGCGCGCGGGTGCTCGCGGGCAGCGGCGCCCGGGGCGTCGACGCCGCGAGCGACGAGGCCGCGGCCCACGCCCTCGCCACCTCGACGAAGGACCTGGACGAGCACGCCTTCGCCCTGCGCAGCCTGCTGCTCTCGCTCGCGCCGCACGCCGACGACGTCGTCACCGGCGAGCAGCCGTTCACGCTGAAGCTGCCGAACCTCTGGCACCTCGCCAGCGACGTCCGGGGCAGGCTCACCGACGGCTCGTCGTCGCTCGACCTCATCGCCGCGCTGCACCCCACCGCCGCCGTCGCGGGGACTCCCACGGCGCGGGCGCTCGAGCTGATCCGCCGGCTCGAGCCCTTCGACCGGGGCCGCTACGCCGGGCCGGTCGGCTGGGTGGGCGCCGACGGCGACGGCGAGTGGGCCATCGCCCTGCGCTGCGCCCAGGTGCACGACGACGGCACGGTCCGGGCCTTCGCCGGCGCCGGCGTCGTGGCCGAGTCGGTGCCCGAGCGCGAGGTCGCCGAGACGACCATGAAGTTCCAGCCCGTCGTCGGCGCCTTCTCGTCGTGACCTCGTCCGCGGCGCCCGGGGCCGAGGAGGCGGCGGCCGCGCCGCGCTGGTCGCGACCGGTGGCGCTGGTGGTCGCCGCCGCGTTCTTCATGGAGAACCTCGACGCCACGATCCTGTCGACGGCCACCGCCTCCGTCGCCCGCGACTTCGACGTGCAGCCGGCCCAGCTCGGCATCGCGGTGACGGGCTACCTCGTGGCGGTCGCCGCGTTCATCCCGCTCGGGGCGTGGCTGGCCGAGCGGTGGGGCGCGCGGCGGGTGTTCCTCGCCGCGGTCGTGCTCTTCACGCTCGCCTCCGTCGCCTGCGCGCTGAGCCCCGACCTCGTCGCGCTGACGACCGCCCGGGTCGTGCAGGGCGCGGCGGGCGCGATGATGGTGCCGATCGGCCGCCTCATCGTGCTGCGCAGCACCGAGAAGTCCGAGCTGGTGCGGGCGATCGCGTACCTGACCTGGCCGGCCCTCGTCGCGCCGGTGGTCGCCCCGCTGCTCGGCGGGCTGCTCACCGAGCAGCTCGGCTGGGAGTGGGTGTTCCTCGTCAACGTGCCGATCGGCGCGCTGTTGCTCGTCGCCGCGTGGCGGGTCGTGCCGTCGCCCGAGCCGGGCGACCGCCACCCGCTCGACTGGCCGGGGCTGCTGCTGGTCGTCGGGGCGATCGTGGCCCTCGTCGTGGCCTTCGAGCTGCTGGGCGAGCCGACGACGTTGCTCCCGGGGGCGCTCCTCGTCGTCGTCGCGGGCCTGCTCGGGGTGGCGGCGGGGCGGTGGTTCCGCCGGGCCCGGCACCCGCTGCTCGACCTCGCCCCGTTCCGCGTCGCGACGTTCCGCGTGACGACCCTGAGCGGCTCGCTGTACCGGGCGGTCGTCAACGGCGTCCCGTTCGTCGTCCCGCTGCTGCTGCAGGACGGCTTCGGCTGGTCGCCGGTCGAGGCGGGGCTGATGCTGATGTGGGTCTTCGTCGGCAACCTCGGCGTCAAGCCGTTCACCACGCCCCTGATGCGCCGGTTCCGCATCGTGCCGATCGTCGTCGTCGCGACGGTCGGCCTCGCGGCGACCTTCGTCGCGGCCGCCCTCGTCGGCCCGCAGACCTCGCCGGTGCTCGTGGCGGGCGTGCTGCTCGTCAGCGGGGTGTTCCGCTCGGTCGGGTTCACGGCCTACAACACCCTGCAGTTCGCCGACGTGCCCGCGGCCCAGATCGCCCCCGCGAACGCGATCGCGTCGATCACGGGCCAGCTCGCGATCGGCCTCGGGGTCGCCCTCACGGCCCTGGCCGTCCGCGTGGCGGACGGGCTGGCCGGATCCGGCGGCTCCCCCGCCACGGGCTACCAGGTCGCCCTCGTCGTGCTCGCGGTGCTGGCCCTGCTGAGCCTGCCCGAGGGGCTGCGCCTGCCGCGGGGCGCGGGCGAGGTGCTGCGGTCCCGCTCCTAGGTCGAGGCGAGGCGCGTGCGCTCGAGGTCGACGTCGAAGGAGGCGACGGGCCAGTCGAGCCCGCGGGCCGACAGGGCGTCGACGAGGAGGCGCTGGACGGCCACCCTCGCGTACCACTTGCGGTCGGCCGGGACGACCCACCACGGCGCCGCGTCCGTCGACGTGCGCCGCAGCATGGTCTCGTAGGCGTCCTGGTAGTCGTCCCAGACCAGGCGCTCCTCGACGTCGCCGGGGTTGAACTTCCAGTGCTTGTCGGGGCGGTCGAGCCGCTCGAGCAGGCGCTGCTCCTGCTCGTCCCGGGAGAGGTGCAGCATCACCTTGACGATGGTCGTGCCCGCCTCGACGAGCTCGCGCTCGAACTCGACGACGGCGCCGTAGCGCCGCTCGATCTCCTCGGGCGGCGCGAGGCGGCGCACCTTGCCGATGAGCACGTCCTCGTAGTGCGACCGGTCGAAGACGCCGATCATGCCGGGCCCGGGCAGCTCGCGGCGGACGCGCCAGAGGAAGTCGTGGGCGAGCTCCTCCTCGGTCGGCGCCTTGAAGGCGTGGTGGGCGACGCCCTGCGGGTCGACCGCGCCGACGACGTGGCGGACGATGCCGCCCTTGCCCGCGGTGTCGGTGCCCTGGACCACGAGCAGGACGTTGCCCTGCGAGCCGCCCGACCGGCTGACGGCGAACAGCTTCTCCTGCAGCTCGGCGAGGGCGTCGCGCCCCGACTCGAGCACCTGCGCGGCGTAGCGCTTGTCGCCGGGGAACCCAGGCGTCGAGCGCGGGTCGACGTCGGCGAGGCGCACGTCCGGTCCGGAGCGCAGGATCTCGGTGGGCTGGGTCGTCCAGGTCTTGGCCATGGGGCCGAGCCTACGGCCGCGACGGGAACGCCGCCCGGGCGCCGCACGCCCCGGCCGGGCCGCACGCCCTGCACGCCCCCGGCACCGCGGCGGACGCCCTCGGGTCGCTCAGCGCGAGAGCGGCACCTCGATCAGCACCGGGGCGTCCCACGCGCGGGCGAGCGCCTGGTCGAGCTCGGCCCGGGTCGCCGCCAGCACGTGGTGCCAGCCGTACGCCGCGGCCAGCCCGGCGAGCTGCACGGAGTGGGGCGTGAACTGCACGCGCCGCATGGCGTCGGCCGGTGCCGTCGCCGCGACCTCGAGGCCGTCGAAGATCGTGCCGCCGCCGTCGTTGCCGACGACGACCTGCAGCCGGGGCCGCGCCTCGCCGTCGCCGAACAGCAGCGAGCCGACGTCGTGCAGCAGCGTGAGGTCGCCGACGAGCACGCGGGTGACGCCGGGGGCCCGGTCGTCGACCTGGCTGGCGAGCGCGACGCCCGCAGCCGTGGCGACGGTGCCGTCGATGCCGGCGAGGCCCCGGTTGGCGTGCACCCGGATCCGCTTGCCCGGCACGACCTCGTCGACCTCGCGGATGAGCCGGGAGGCGCCGAGCACGAGGCGGTCGTGCGGCCACGTCACCCGCCACAGCGTCTCGGCCAGGGCGCGGCGCGTGACCGACCGACGCAGCAGGGCGACCTCGCCGCGGAGGAACTCGGCCCGGGCCGCGCCGTCGTCGCTGGTGGCCGCGTCGAGGTCAGGGGCGGACTCCTCGTCGCCGACGAGGCGACGGCCGGCGTGGACCCAGCGCCCCACCCAGGCGCGGTGCGCGCGGTCGTCGGGCGCGCCTCCTCCTGTCTCGACCACCTCGACGGCGTCGACCACGGTGGCGGACCGACCGGGGTCGTACGCCTCGGCGGCGGCGCCGCGCACGACGAGCACCTCGACGTCGCGGCGAGCCAGCAGGGCGGGCACCTGACGGGTGAGGGTGGGGTGCCCCAGCACGACCACGCGCCGGACGGCGCCGCCGAACTCGGGCTGGCCGAGCAGCGTGCGGTAGCCGAGGGCCAGGTTCGGCCCGAAGTGGGCGCCGCTCGACGCCTCGGCGACCAGGGGCGCGCCGAGGGCGCGGGCCAGCGCCTCGGCCTCGACGCCCGCGGCGTGGCCTGCCACGACGACCGTGCCCGGCTCGTCGTCGACCTCGACGCGGACGGCCGCGGCCCGGGCCGCGGCGGACCAGGACCCGGCGTCGACGTGCTCGGGGCGCGGAGCAGGCAGGGCGCCGGCCGCGGCCGACAGCGGCTCGCGGAGTGCCACGTTCAGGTGCACCGGGCCCGGGACCGCGGGGGCTCCCTCGTCACGCGCAGCGTCGGGGCCGCCGAGGGCGGTCGCCACCGCGGCGCGGGCGACGTCGCGGACGGCGGCGGGGTCGACCGGACCGTCGAGCGGGGCCTCGAGATCGCGGGTGAGCCGCGCGGCCACGCCGAACAGCCCGGGCTGCCGCGTGGTCTGGTTGGCGCCGATGCCGCGCAGCTCGACCGGCCGGTCGGCCGTCAGCACGATCATCGGGACGCCGGAGTGGTGCGCCTCGAGCACCGCGGGGTGCAGGTTGGCGACGGCCGTGCCCGAGGTGGTCACGAGGACGGCGGGGACGCCCGACTCGACGGCGAGGCCGAGGGCGAGGAACCCCGCCGAGCGCTCGTCGATGCGGACGTGGAGCCGCAGCCGGCCTGCCCGCTCGAACTCGGCGGCGGCGAGCGCGAGAGCCTGCGAGCGCGACCCAGGGCAGAGCACGACCTCGCGCACGCCCGCGTCGGCGAGGGCGGCCAGGGCGGCGACGGCCCAGTCGGTGGCGACGCTGCCCGTCGACCCGTCGGGGGCGGCGGCGGTCGACGACGAGTCGGCGCCGCCGGGGAGCTCGGACTCGGCCGCGTCGGGCGCTGAGGAGCCGGTCAGACCCGAGCCCGCGTCGTCAGGCGTTGTTCTTGCCGTTCGTGTCGTCGCCGTCGAGCTCGGCGAGTTCCTGTTCGAGGCGTCGGATGCGTTCGTCGGTCGTCTCCCGGTCGAGGTCGCTGACGGTCGAGCCCCGGCGGCCCGAGAACTCGGGGTCGTCGTCGGGGGCGACGAAGCGTCGCGCGTCGGGCTGGCCGCTCTTGCGGGCACGCCCCAACAGGAACCAGAGCACCGCGCCGATGACGGGCAGCACGACGATGATGAGCGCCCAGAGGGGCTTGTTGAGGGCCCTGAACCGCGACGGCTCGGCGAGGAGGCAGTCGATCAGGGCGTAGATGACGAAGGCAGACGCTGCGACGATCGCCACGAGCAGGAACTTCACCATGGACCGAGCATAGGCGGGCCACCAGGACGTCGCCTGATCGTCGGCCGGGAGGGCTCCCGCGACGTCGGGGAGGCGCGGGCGCCGCGCGTAGACTCGCCGGGTGAAACCCTGGGTCAAGTACACGATCGTCCGCCTCGGCGTGTTCCTCGTCGCGCTGGTCGTGCTCGTGCTCCTGCTGCCGAACCCCTACCTCGCCACGCTCGTCGCGGCGCTCGTGGCGTTCTGCGTGTCGTACCTCTTCTTCGCCCCGCTGCGGCGCCGCGTCGCCCTCGACCTGGCCGAGCGCCGGTCGCGGCCCGAGCCGCTCGACGGCGACAGCCTCGCCGAGGACGCCGAGCTGGCCGAGCGCGACGCCCGTGACGAGCGCGACGCGGGGCGCGCCTCCTAGGCCCCTCGCACCCCGGTCAGGCGAAGAGCGCGGCCCCGAGGCTGAGGCCGAACACGAGGGCCGTCAGCGACGAGAGCTGCAGCGCCAGGATCAGCTCGCGCGGCGTGCGGCCCGTGACGCCGATGACGGCCGCGGGCACCGCCGCGATCAACGTGAAGTACACGTAGGGCGCGTAGAGGTACAGCAGCCCGAAGTACGCCAGCAGCAGGAACGGCAGCAGCAGGAACAGCGCGTACAGGGCCCTCGCCACCGTGTCGCCCACGACGACGGCGAGCGTGCGCTTGCCGGCCGCCGCGTCCTGCGGGATGTCGCGGATGTTGTTCACCATCAGCACGGCGCAGGCGAACAGGCCCGCCGCGACGCCCGCCACCCAGGCGTCGGCGGGGAACCGGTGCACCTGCACGAAGGCGGTGCCGACGGTGGCCACGAGGCCGAAGAAGACGAAGACGAAGACCTCGCCGAGGGCGTTGTAGCCGTAGGGCCGCTTGCCGCCCGTGTAGTACCAGGCGGCGACGACGGCGGCCGCGCCGACCGCGAGCATCCACCAGTAGCCGGTGGTGACGACGACGACGAGGCCCGCCACGGCGGCCAGGCCGAAGAAGACGAGGGCGACGCGCAGCACCGTGCGGGGCCGCACGCTGCCCGAGCCCGTCAGCCGCGCGGGGCCGACCCGGTGCGCGTCGGTGCCGCGGATGCCGTCGGAGTAGTCGTTGGCGAAGTTGACGCCGATCTGCAGGAACACCGCGACGGCGAGGCAGAGCAGCGCCAGCGGGAGGTCCCAGCTGCCGTTCGCGCGGGCGACGCCGGTGCCGAGGGCGACCGGGGCGACGCCGAGCGGCAGGGTGCGCAGGCGCGCGCCGCCGATCCAGTCGCGAGCGGTCACGCGGCGCGCCGGCCGACGCCCAGGTCGGCCGCCCGGGCGGCCGCTGCGCTTGGTGTTCTTCTTCTGGGATGTCGTCGATCGTGCCACGGCACCGATCCTAGTTCCGGGCCGCGCCGTCGCCCGCGACGAGGGCCGTGAGGGCGCGGCGGTCGGGCTTGCCGCTCGGCAGCAGCGGCAGCTCGGGCACGACGACGAGCCGGTCGGGCGCCGCGGCCCGGCCCAGCACGGCGGCCACGGCGGCCCGCAGGTCGACGAGCTCGACGCCGGCGGCGGACCGACCGCCCGCGACGACCACCGGCACCTCGCCCCACCGGTCGTGCGGGGCACGGACGACCACCGCCTCCTCGAGTCCCGGCCGGTCGCGGACGACGCGCTCGACCAGGCCGAGCGACACCTTCTCGCCGCCCGAGACGACCACGTCGTCGAGGCGCCCGGTCACGGTGAGCACGCCCTGCTCGGAGACGCCGCCCGCGTCGCCGGTGCGGTACCAGCGCTCGCCGTCGCGCTCGACGAACGCCGCCGCGGTGCGCGCCTCGTCGCCGAGGTAGCCCACGGCCAGCGACGGGCCCGACAGCTCGACCTGGCCGTCGACGACCGCCACCCGCGTGCGCCCCACGGGCACGCCGTCGTACACGCAGCCGCCGCTCGTCTCGCTCGACCCGTAGGTGCGGACCACCCGGACGCCGGAGGCGCGGGCCCGGTCGACGAGGGACGCCGGCGTCGCCTGACCGCCCACCAGCAGCGCCGTGAACGACCGGACGGCCTCGGCCACGCCGCCGTCGCGGTCGGCGGCGTCGAGCACCGCCGCCAGCTGGGCGGGCACGAGCGAGGCGTAGCGCACGGGGTGGTCGAGCCGGCGCGCGGCGGCGGCGAAGGCGTCGGGGTCGAAGTGGCCCGGCGGCAGCAGCACCGGCTCCGTGCCCGCGGCGATGCTGCGCACGAGCACGTTGGTGCCCGCCACGTAGTGCGCCGGCAGCGCGAGCACCCACCGGCCGGGACCGCCGAGCGCCCCGTCGGCCGCGGCCGCCCCGGCGAGCAGGGCGTCGGCGCCGAGCATCACGCGCTTGGGCACGCCGCTCGACCCGCTCGTCTCGACGACGAGCGCGACCGGCTGCGGCACGGCGGCGGGCAGGTCGGCCGGCACGTGGTCGTCGGTGCGGGGCGCGACGGCAGGGCCGCCCGCCAGGGCGTCGCGCAGGGCGTCGAGCACGGCGCCCGGGCGTCGCCCGTCGACGGGGAGGAGGGGGCGGGTCACGCGCCGCGCCTCCTCGGGGCGGTCGAGGGCGCCGGGGCCGTCTCGCCCGGCGCGGCCGCCCGGGACGCCGGGGTCAGTACTGCCACGGGAACGGCGACCAGTCGGGCTCGCGCTTCTCGAGGAACGAGTCACGCCCCTCGACGGCCTCGTCGGTGCCGTAGGCGAGGCGCGTGGCCTCGCCGGCGAAGACCTGCTGGCCCACGATGCCGTCGTCGGTCGCGTTGAACGCGAACTTGAGCATGCGGATCGCGGTGGGCGACTTCGTGAGGACGACGCGGGCCATGGCCAGCGCCTCCTCCTCGAGGTCGGCGTGCGGCACGACCCGGTTCACGGCGCCCATCTCGTGGGCACGGTCGGCGCTGTATTCCTCGGCGAGGAAGAACACCTCACGGGCGAGCTTCTGCCCGATCTGCTTGGCGAAGTAGGCGCTGCCGTAGCCGGCGTCGAACGAGCCGACGTCGGCGTCGGTCTGCTTGAACCGACCGTGCTCGCGGCTCGCGATCGTGAGGTCGCAGACGACGTGCAGCGAGTGCCCGCCGCCGGCCGCCCAGCCCGGCACGACCGCGATGACGACCTTGGGCATGAAGCGGATCAGGCGCTGCACCTCGAGGATGTGCAGGCGGCCGGCCGAGGCCGGGTCGGCGACGTTCGCCTCGGCGCCCTCGGCCTTGTAGCCGTCGCGGCCGCGGATGCGCTGGTCGCCGCCGCTGCAGAAGGCCCAGCCGCCGTCCTTCGGGCTGGGGCCGTTGCCCGTCAGCAGGACGACGCCGACGCGGCTCTGCTGCCGGGCGTGGTCGAGCACGCGGTACAGCTCGTCGACCGTGCGCGGCCGGAACGCGTTGCGCACCTCGGGCCGGTCGATCGCGACGCGGGCCACGCGCCCGTCGACGTCGAGGTGGTACGTGACGTCGGTCAGGCCGTCGAAGCCCGGCACCTCGCGCCACTCGGCAGGGTCGAACAGGTCGGAGACGGCACGGGACATGCGCCCAGCCTACGACCGGGCGGGGCCCCGAGGAGGCGCGGCGTCAGAGCGAGGGGACGAGCCGACCCAGCAGCCAGACGAACACGAACGGGTTCGCCAGCACGCTGAGGAGCACCGCCGCGACGGCGGGCCAGCGCCCGCGCCGGGTGGCCACGGCGACGAGGGCGACGACGCCCGCGCCGATCGAGGCGAGCATGGTCACGAGCGCGATCGAGGCGGCGGCCGTCACGGCGTCGCCCGCGAGCAGGGCGATCGCGAGGCCGTCGAGCGCGACGAGCACGACGGCGAGCACGAGCACGACGATCCCGAGGCGCGGGCTGCGGGCCGGGACGTCGGCGTCGTCGTGGGTCTGCTCGTCGAAGATGGCGAGCCCCTCGGCGGCGTCGGGGGCCGCGGCGTCGGGGCGGGCGCCGGTGCCGGTGCCGATGCCGTCCCGGCTCGCGCCGTCCGGGCCGTCGGCCCGCGGGGCCACGCCCTCGGGACCGACCCCGTCGACGTCGCGGCGGGCCCGCACCGGGGCGTGGTCGGAGTCGTCCGGGCGGGGCAGATCGGGGGCGGCCATGGGCATCGACCCTACCGGGCGCGGTGCGAGACTGACGAGGTGACGACCCCCGCCGATCCCCTTCGCCCGGCCGCCGACTCCCCCGTCGCCGGCCCGCCCGTCGCCGACGTGTCGTCGCTCGACCTGCCGCCGCTCGGCCTGCCGCCGCTCGACGAGGTGCTGGCGGGCGCGCACGTCGTGCAGCTGCCGCTGCGCACCCGGTTCCGCGGCATCGACGTCCGTGAGGCGCTGCTCGTCGAGGGCCCCCGCGGGTGGACCGAGTTCAGCCCCTTCGTCGAGTACGGCCCCGACGAGGCCGCGGCCTGGCTGGCGGCCGCCGTCGAGTTCGGCTGGGGTCCCGAGCTCGTGAACCGCACCTCCCGCGTGGCCGTGAACGCGACCCTGCCCGCCGTCGGGCCCGACGCCGTCGCGGGGGTGCTGGCCCGGTTCCCCGGGTGCCGCACCGTCAAGGTCAAGGTCGCCGAGCGGGGCCAGGAGCTCGCGGACGACGTCGCCCGCGTCGCCGCCGCCCGCGAGCACGTGGGGCCCGACGGCCGCGTGCGCGTCGACGCCAACGGCGGCTGGACCGTCGACCAGGCCGAGGAGGCGCTGCGAGCCCTGGCGGCGTTCGGCCTCGAGTACGCGGAGCAGCCCTGTGCCACGGTGCCCGAGCTCGCCGAGCTGCGGCGCCGCACGGCCGGCCTCGGGGTGCCCGTCGCCGCCGACGAGAGCGTGCGCAAGGCCGCCGACCCGCTCGCCGTCGCCCGGGCGGGCGCCGCCGACGTGCTCGTCGTCAAGGCACAGCCGCTGGGCGGGGTGCGGGCCGCCCTCGCGATCACGGCTGCGGCGGGGCTGCCCGTGGTCGTCTCGAGCGCCCTCGACACCTCGGTCGGGCTCAGCATGGGGGCGCACCTCGCCGCCGCCCTTCCCGAGCTGCACCACGACTGCGGGCTCGGCACGGCCGCCCTGCTGGCGGCCGACGTGACGCGCGACCCGCTCGTCCCCGTCGACGGGGCGATCGACGTGCGCCGGGTCGACGTCGACGTCGACCTGCTGCGGCAGCACGCGGTGGCCGACGACCGACGCGAGTGGTGGCTGGGTCGGGTCCGCGCCTCCTGGGCTGTGCTCGAGGCCCGCTGAGCGGGCTCGGCTCGCGGCCCGCTAGGCGGGCTCCGCTCGCGGCCCGATGAGCGGGCTCGGCTCGCTGCACGACTCAGGAGACTGCCGACGACGGGTCCTGAGTCGTGCACGACTCAGGACCGCGGCTCCCCCCGGTGCGCAGACTCAGGAACCCCGTTCCTGAACGAGGGAGGAGGGGTCAGAGGCCCGAGTAGGCGTGCAGGCCCTTGAAGAAGACGTTGACGACGCCGAAGTTGAACAGCACCGCGCCGAAGCCGATGATCGACAGCCAGGACGACCGGGCGCCTCGCCAGCCGCGGGTGGCCCGGGCGTGGATGTAGCCGGCGTAGAGCACCCAGATGATGAAGGTCCAGACCTCCTTGGTGTCCCAGCCCCAGTAGCGGCCCCAGGCGCGCTCGGCCCAGACGGCTCCCGCGATGAGGGTGAAGGTCCACAGCACGAAGCCGACGAGGGCGACCCGGTAGGCCAGGTCCTCGAGGCGGTCGGCACCGGGCAGGGTGTCCATGAACCGCAGGCCGGTCAGCCGGGCCTGCTCGCGCTTGGTCTGGATGAGCTGGGCGATCGAGAGGCCCGCCGCGATGGCGAAGAACCCCGTGCCGAGGATGGCGACCAGCACGTGGATGACGAGCCAGGCCGACTGCAGCGCCGGCTGGAGCGGAACGACCTCGACGTAGTAGTTGACGCTGCCGATGGCGAGCAGCACGAGGTTGAGCCCCATGACGTACGCCCCGAGGAACGACAGGTCGACGAACCGGCCGACGACCAGGTAGACCGCGACGATGATGGCGGTGCCGGTCAGCGAGAACTCGAACATGTTCGCCCACGGCACGCGGTCGGCGGCGAGGCCGCGGGTCACGACGCTGGAGACGTGGACGAGCAGGCCGAGCACCATCATGGCGGTGGCCACGCGCTCGAAGGCCGAGCCGCGACGGCGACCGGAGGTGCCTCGGCCCGACGACGCGTCGCCGCGGCCCACGCCCGGGCCGACCGTCGTCGTGCTCGTCGCCGCGCGGTCGAGCACGATCGTGCTGCCGCCCGACGCCCCGCCCGAGGCGCGGGCCGCGCCGCGCACGGCGGCGCCGCCCGTGCCCGTGCCCGTCGTCGCCGTGGCGGACGGCGCCGGGGCCTGCTGCGCGTCGCCGGAGCGCTTCGCCAGGTCGAGGGCGAAGGCCACGAACGAGATCGTGTAGATCGCCATCGCCGAGTACACGGCGACGAGCGAGAAGTTGGCGAGGTCTTCGGTCACGGTCAGATCCTACGTCCGGCGCGGCCCGGCGCCTCCGTCGAGGGGGCCGGGTCGTTCGAGGTCGAACCGGTGGGTCGCGCGGAGGGGCCGGCGCCGCGTGCGGCGGGGCCGCCGCCCGTCGGCCCGTCGTCGGCCGGGTCGTCGTCGCTCGTCGCGTCGCGGGCGACGTCGGCCGGGACGCCGAGGCCGGCCAGGTGGGTGCGCGCGATGTCGCGCACGGCCCGGGCGAGCGTCGGGTCCTCGCCGCGCGCGAGCCCGGCGTACTCGAGCCGGACTCCCCCGTCGGTCTCGGTCGCCTTGACCCAGATGCGCCGACGCGGCACGAACAGCGCCGTGAGCAGGCCGGCGAAGACGAGGCCCGCGAAGAGCAGCACCCAGAGCTGCGACGGGTCGTGGTGCACGTCGAGCGACGCGAACCGCTTGACCTCCGACAAGGTGACGGTGCCGAGGCCGTCGGGCAGGTCGACCGTGTCGCCGGGCGACAGCTGCAGCGCGGGCTGGTCGGCCGAGGCGCCCGCGATCTCGGTCATGCCGTCGGTCGTGAGGGAGTAGACCGACTGCGGCACCCCGGCGTCGAGCCCGAGGTCGCCCTGGTAGACGTTGAGGCTGAGCACCGGGTTCAGCAGGTCGGGGTAGCTCGAGGCGAGGATGCCCGAGCCGTCGCCGGTCTCGACGGCCGACGGGTAGAAGAAGCCGATCATGCCGATCTGGTCGGACAGGCCGTCGGGCACCTTGATCACGCCCTGCGAGGTGAGGTCGGCGTTCTGCGGCAGGAACGGCACGGTGTCCCGGAACGCGGCCGTGCCGTCGGGCGCCGTGACGGTCACGTCGACCGCGTACCCGTTGCCGAGCAGGTAGACGTTCGAGCCGCCGATCGACAACGGGCTGTTGACCTTGATCTCGTGCTCGCTGGTGTCGCCCGACTGCGTCGTCGCGGTGACGTCGGCCGTGTAGTCGAGGGGCTGCCCCAGGGCGTCGGTGTTCGTCTCCTCGTAGGTGGTGGTGAAGCGGTCGAGGGTCAGGTTGAACGGCGACAGCTGGGAGTCCTGGAACCAGCGGCCGGGGTTGAACGAGTCGTACGAGACGAGGGCGTTGGTGAAGGTCTGCCCCTCGACGACCACGCGCTGGCCCGTGTAGCCGAAGCCGCCGCCCACGCCGACCGTGACGAGCACGCCGACGAGCGCCGTGTGGAACACGAGGTTGCCGGTCTCGCGCAGGTAGCCGCGCTCGGCGCTCACCGAGTCGCCGAACACCTGCGTGCGGTACCCGGCGCGCCTCAGCTGCGCGCGGGCCCGCTCGACGGCGGGGGCGGGGGCGAGCGCCGAGTCGGCGTCGCCTCCTGCGGTCTGCAGCGTCACGGACCGGTAGCCCGCGAGCCGCGAGAGGCGGGCCGGGGTCTTGGGCGGCCGCGACCGCAGGGCGTCGAAGTGGTGCTTCGTGCGCGGCACGATGCAGCCGATCAGCGAGATGAACAGCAGCAGGTAGACGGCGGAGAACCAGGGCGACGAGTAGGTGTCGAAGACGCCGAGCTTGTCGAGCACCGGGAACAGGTCGGGGTGCTCGGCGCGGTACTGGACGACGCCGTTGGGGTCGGAGGTGCGCTGCGGCACGAGCGAGCCGGGGATCGCGGCGACGGCGAGCAGCATCAGCAGGAACAGCGCCGTCTTCATGCTCGTGAGCTGCCGCCAGAAGAACCGCAGGTAGCCGACGAGGCCGAGCCGCGGCTGCACGACGTCGGCCGACCCCGCGCCCAGGTCGCCCGGCGTGCGGGCGGGGGCCGAGTCGTAGTGGTCGCTCGGACGCAGCGGGTCGGCCGAGACGTCCGTGACGTCGGCGGCGTCGTCGGCGACCGAGCCGCGGCCTTCGGGCTCAGACGACCGTGCCATAGCCCGCGATCACCGCCCCCAGGTGCGACATCAGCGAGGACCAGAGGCCCGTGACCATGAGCAGACCGATGGCGATCAGGATCGACCCTCCGACGATGTTGACGACGCGCATGTGGCGCTTGACGAACGAGATGGAGCGCGCCGCCCAGCCGAAGCCGAGGGCCACGAGCAGGAACGGCACGCCGAGGCCGACGCAGTACGCCAGGCCGAGCAGCACGCTCTGCGCCGCCGAGCCGCTCGTGAACGAGAGCGCGTAGATGGCGGTCAGGGTCGGGCCGATGCACGGGGTCCAGCCGATGCCGAACACGATGCCGAGCAGGGGCGCCCCGGCCAGGCCGGTCGCGGGGACGAAGCCGGGCTTGACCGTGCGCTGCAGGAACGTGAACTGCCCCACGAAGACCAGGCCGAGCGCGATCACCACGAGGCCCATCAGCCGCACGATCAGGTCGCGCCACTGGATCAGCCAGAAGCCGGCGGCCGAGAACGCGATGCTGCCGCCGACGAAGACGAGCGAGAAGCCGGCGATGAAGAGCAGGACGCCGACGACGACGCGGCGACGGTCGTGCTGAGGAGGCGCGGCCCCGGGGGCCTGGCCCGTCCCGCCCGCGCGACGGCCGCCTCCTGCGAGGCCCCCCACGTAGCCCAGGTAGCCCGGCACGAGCGGGAGGACGCAGGGAGAGAGGAACGAGATGAGGCCCGCGAGCAGCGCCACCGGCAGGGCGACGGCGAGCTGGCCGCCCGCGACCGCCTCGAAGAAGGGGTTGCCCTGGTACACCTCTAGGCCTGCTCGGCGACGGCGTCGCTGATCAGCGTCTTGAGGGTGCTGGGCCCGTCGAGCCCGCCGAGCACGCGGGCGGCGATGCGGCCCTGCTTGTCGAGGACGATCGTGGTCGGCACCGCGTTGGGCGCGATGGTGCCGGCCAGCGCGAGCTGCACGGCGCCGTCGTTCGTGTCGACGATGGAGGGGTAGGTCACGTCGAACTTCTCGGCGAAGGCACGCGCCGTGTCGGCCTGGTCGCGGACGTTGACCCCGACGAACTGGACGCCCTGGTCGGCGAAGTCCTCGCTGAGCTGCTGCAGGTCGGGCGCCTCCTTGCGGCAGGGCGGGCAGCTGGCGTACCAGAAGTTGAGCACGACGACCTCGCCGTCGTGGTCGGCGCGGGAGAACTCGTCGCCCTCGTCGGTCGTGCCGGAGAACTCGACCGGCTCCTCGCGGTCCGCCGCGGGCACCTCGGTGACCGTGCCGGCCCCGCTGATGTAGTTCTCGGTGCCGCCGGCCCGGTACTGCTCGGCGAGGGGGTCGGACTGCGACGTGCAGCCCGTCAGGATGAGCGCGAGCGCCGAGGCCGCGGCCAGCGCGCCGACGGCGAAGGAGGCGCGGCGCATCAGACGGCGCCCAGGTCGACGGCCCGCTCGAGCAGGTCGGCGGCCGGGTCCTGGTAGCCGACCTCGACGAAGCGGCCGCCGTGGCGCTCGAGCGTCGTGACGCTCGACAGCGAGCACCGACGGCGACGCGGGTCGTGGAACAGGCGGGCACCGGTGACGCTGCGGTGCACCATCCAGATCGGCAGCTGGTGGCTGACGAGCACGACGTCGCCCGAGTCGACGCTCGACCACGCCTCGTCGACGGCGGAGAGCATGCGCGCGGCGATGCTGACGTACGCCTCGCCCCAGCTGGGCTTGAGGGGGTTGACGATCCAGGGCCACTCGGCCGGGACGGCGAGCTGCTTGGCGACGGTGAAGTCGGAGCGGCGGCCCTCGTACTTGTTCGTGGGCTCGATCAGGCGCTCGTCGACCTGCACGTCGAGGCCGTAGGCGGCGGCCCAGGGCGCGGCGCTCTCGCGGGTGCGCTGCAGCGGGCTGGCGACCACCGCGGCGACGGGGGCGCCCTGCGCCTGCAGCATCGCGGCCGAGGAGGCGGCCATGCGGTGCCCGAGCTCGCTGAGCCCGAAGCCCTCGAGTCGGCCGTAGAGCACGTGGTCGGGGTTGTGCACCTCGCCGTGGCGCACGAGGTGGATCTGCTGGGCGGGCATGGGCCCCAGTCTAGGTCGGGCCCGCGGCGGCGCCTCCCCCGCGGGCCCCGGAAAGCTCGACGTCGCGGTAAAGTCTCGCCCTGTGATCGAACGCACCCTCATCAGCGACCTCTCGCCCCTCCCCGACGGCCCCGTGACGGTGTCCGGTTGGGTCGACACGGTCCGCGACCAGAAGAAGGTGCAGTTCGTCGTCCTCCGCGACGAGTCCGGCGCCGTCCAGCTCGTGCGGCCCCGCACCGCCGCCGACGTGCTCGCCGAGGCCGGCGAGACCGACGACATCGCCGACGCGATCTCGGGCCTCTCGCAGGGCAGCTTCGTCACCGTGACCGGGCGCCTCAAGCACGACGAGCGCGTCAAGCTCGGCGGCATCGAGGTCGCGATCGACGGCCTCGTCGTCGACAGCCTCGCCGACCCCGAGACGCCCATCGCCGCCGACAGCGGCATCGACAAGCGGATGGACTGGCGGTTCCTCGACCTGCGCGTGCCGCGCAACGCCCTGATCTTCCGCGTGCAGACCACGTTCGAGCACGCCATGCGCACCTACTGGGTCGAGCGCGGCTACGTCGAGGTGCACACCCCGAAGATCATGGCGTCGGCGAGCGAGTCGAACGCGGAGCTGTTCAAGGTCGAGTACTTCGAGGGCAGCGCGTTCCTCGCCCAGAGCCCGCAGTTCTTCAAGCAGATGGCCCAGTCGGCCGGCTTCGGGAAGATCTTCGAGATCGCCCCGGTGTTCCGCGCCGACCCGTCGTTCACCTCGCGCCACGCGACGGAGTACACGAGCGTCGACGCCGAGATCAGCTACGTCGACAGCCACGAAGACGTCATGCAGATGCAGGAGGAGCTGCTCGTCGCCGCGTTCACCGCGGTCGTCGAGAAGCACGGCGCCGCGATCAAGGAGCTCTTCGACGTCGACCTCACGGTGCCGACGACGCCGTTCCCGCGGATCCCCCTGGCCGAGGCGAAGCAGATCGTCGCCGACCGCGGCTACGTCGTGCCCCGCGCCGACGCCGACATGGACCCCGAGGGCGAGCGCCAGATCGCGGCCTACGTCAAGGAGACGTTCGACCACGACTTCGTGTTCCTCACCGACTACGACGCCTCGATCCGGCCGTTCTACCACATGCGCCACGAGGACGACCCGCAGCTCACGAAGAGCTACGACCTCATCTACAACGGCACCGAGATCACGACGGGCGCCCAGCGCGAGCACCGTGTCGACGTGCTCGAGGCGCAGATCCGCGAGAAGGGCATGAAGCCCGAGGAGCTCGGCGGCTACCTCGACTTCTTCCGCTACGGCGCCCCGTCGCACGGCGGCTTCGGCATGGGACTGGCACGCGTGCTGATGCTCATGCTCCACCAGCCGAACCTGCGCGAGGTGACGTTCCTGTTCCGCGGGCCGACCCGCCTCACGCCGTAGGACACAGGCCCTTCAGCGTCCGGCGACGGACGGACGACGGAGGCGCGGTGTAGGTCTGACCTGCACCGCGCCTCCGTCGTCCGTGCGCCGGTGAGCGGGGCGTCAGCCCAGCGCGCTGCGCAGGGCGGTGCGGAGCCGCTCGGGCTCGACGCGCCAGATGGTGTGCACGCGGTCGTCGAGGAGGACCACCGGGATCTCTTCCGCGTACTCGGCTCGCAGGGCCTCGTCGCCGAGGATGTCGGTCTCGGT
>Ga0265798_10003259_pt1 | contig 23201 bp, 23 predicted proteins | sample P3T30metagenome_FD_192430 | JGI IMG/M metagenome (GOLD analysis project Ga0265798, IMG submission 192430) | Plant litter microbial communities from East Loma Ridge, Irvine, California - P3 T30 | ecosystem: Environmental > Terrestrial > Plant litter > Unclassified | place: USA: California... | reverse complement strand
CTCGGCATCTGCGAAGGTTGCGGCTATACGAGGCATTGTTTTCGGTGGCGAGTGTGATGATGATCGGGAGGACAGCCAGAAGTAGCTCTTTCTTCGGCCGTTGAGCTTGATCAAACTCGCGACGGGCGACGGTCAAGATACTTGGCTCCTCGAGCGAGGAACGGATAAACTCTGGCACCGTCGGAGAGTTGTGGGTATCGAGAGCCTTCTTCATGCTCATGTAGTAAGCAACGCGTATGTTAAGCAAGTGGGGAGTACCGTGTACCTCTTTTCAAGTCTCGCTGCCAATCGCGGAAAGCTGATCCTGCTAGGAGTGGTACTGTGTGATTATTGGTCCTCAAGTGCTACATTACTCCTCGCATGAGAAGAGGACGGAGATACCAAACACCCCGCCTGAAGTGTTAAGCGATGATATTGCATATATGCCACAATTTCGCTGCATCTAGCAACCAAAATCGTGAATTGACAAGATCTATGCGTGGATAGAATCGCCCTCTCCCAGTACGATCTATCGACTGACCGAAATGCCAGTCTTTCAACGCCAAAAACGCCGCGCCTTCTACCCTAGAATACAACATTAAAAATATCAAATAGAATGTCGCTTCTGTAGTACGCCGTACAAATAATGTGAGGCACGATAAATAGGCGAGACGTAAGAATGAGTGCGCTGTTTCGCTCAACGAACGCCGTGTAATGCGAATCCAGTCTGCGCAACGAACGCAGTGCTCGGGAGCCATCGGTAGTGAGATCGAGCCGCAAGAAGAATCGACGAAGCACGAGGAGTCCTTCTAAAACCCCTCGTCTTTCTGATTCTTGCCCTGCTCTTTGGCCAGCGCCTCTTTCTCCGCCGCCGTCATCTTAATAAGATCCGCACCTTCCAACTTGAAGCCTTTAGCGTCTACAATATGTTCGTCTTGGGTCGTGAGGTACAGCTGGTGCAGTCTTGGCAGGAAATACTGCATGACCTGATCAGCAAGGTTCTTTGCTACCAAGCCCTTATCGACCCAGAAATGTCGCACGAAAACGCCCTTGCAGCCGCCGCGGTTTGCGGCCTCAGGCGCGCCGTTCGCCTCGACGCAGGGCAGGACGCGAATGTCGTCTGGTCGGTCGTAGTCGTAGCGCAGGTAATTACCAAACGCAGCCTGTTCGTGTGCCCAGTCTAGCTTCCACCTTGCGCAACCCTGGTATTTCGCCTCGGAGGGGCACTCTGCCCATGACTTGTACATTTCCTGCGTGCGTGCGCTTTGTCGCGCGATAACAAAGCCTGTGTTCAGATATCGGTTGCCCTTCTCATCGTAGTTCTGCGGCTCGTTCGGGTCGATGGACATCATGGCGAGGGTGTCGTCGGTCATGTTCCAGTAGTTCATGAGCCATTCAAGCGGAAGATGCGGGTAGTGGAACATGACGTCTGAGTCCATGAAGACGATATATTCGTGCGTTTTGAGGGCCTCCTTCATCATGGGCACCTTCACCCAGGTACCCCAGCGATCGGCGTAGTCGGGTGCGCGGATGAACTTGTAGTCGTATCCATGGATCTTCGCTGTACAAATGTTAGCCCAACTCGCACTACACCTGGTCTCCCCAGGCTCTTTCTCCCATGGCGCATCAGATGGAAGCCTTACCGAACATGTAATGGCTCAACATGCCAGCAGAAAGCGGCCGCATGCCCTTCCACTTCAGATTCGGGTTCATGAGTTGACCCTCGCCCGTCAATGGCCTGCTGTCAATGTCCAGTATGAGCACCTTCTTCCCCAGCTTCTCCTTGAACTTTGGCTCGCCATGTAGGCGGTATATGTCGCCGTCCTCGTCCGTGAAATTCGACGCGTCTACCGGGTGTAATATGGGGCCGTAGAGCGCTTTTATAATGGTGGGCATCGTGATGTCGTCAGGATCGAGTGAAACGTTCTGTGTATGTGGCGCATACCTGTCGCATTGTTAGCTGGGAGCATGCGCAACTGCCGGAGAGCCATGCTGTGAGGATTTGAAGCCACTTGGCATGTAGTTGTGCGGATAGCTATAGTATACGAGTGCGATAGCCATGGGGATCATGGCAATGAACAGCACCCGCCGCCACCGGCCCTGCGGGCCCATATTCGCGAGCGACTGGTACGAATATTCGGCCATGCCCATCGGTGCTGAGGATATACTCGAGAGAGCGTGGTCTCTTTGGGCGAACGAACTAGACACGGGAGCGGGTGCCTCGTAGGACGGCCAATCTTTCGGATGGGATGGAATGCGCAGAGGAGAGTGGCCTGAACTGCTGGTAGCAGCCTCCAACCAACAAGACGGCCGTGGAGTGTAAAGTGAAAGCGTCACGAGAAAAGGGTGTGTACAGCAAAGAACGGCAGAAAGGAGGATTCCAAAGATGGTAATAATGTGGCAGTGTCTCAGCTGGTCCACGGGAGTCCGCAGTACTCCTAGGCAAGAAAGGGTGGGGCTAGGCTTGAACCCTGGCCGACTGTGGTATGGCGGCCGCCTCAACTGTTCGGATGGCGTCCAAACAAAGTCAAATGTGTGTGGGCCTGGAATGCTCGACGCTTCTGAATTGAATGTGTCGCGCAGTTATGAATGTCGTCGAGCCAAAAGGAAAGACAATGTTGTGACAAGACGGCAAAATCCGGCAGTCGTCAGCAGCTCTCGGCGGTTTCTTTGTTGGTGCAGATCCTGCTTCGTACATTACTACATGTAGGTAGGGCTGAGGCGCTGACGCATCAGCGGGTATCTGAAACGTGTACTTTACCACCTCAAGACCATCATCATCCGTACACGCTGTAGACCGTCTTGTAGTGCATTCATATAATTAAACTACTAGGACAATTCTGATACTCAGACGCCGTCCTTCTGCATCAAACCACTGTTCCTGCAGGCACATTATTCTCCCGCACGTCGCATCTTCCTGTGTGCTCACGTCCTAGGGCACAAAATTCTTCTCATCTCTGTAGTCACAAATATACTGGCTCTCGCGATCAGTGAAGTAGCCCTTTCTCATGTATTCATTCTGGCCTTTCTGATTCCATGGCGGGTTCGGCTTCCAATCATCCAGGCAGAACTTGCGCCTGTTCTCCCGCCAATGCCATTCCTTCACTTTGCATTTCGTTAGCCATGCTTACACAATACACCGGGTACTCACTAAAGATCCAGTCGAGATCTACCCTTTTTGCTGTGCACGGCATGACGTGCTTGTCGTAGCATTTCCAATACTGTTCAGCAACGTCGCGGTTTTGGCAGAAACATCGCCCAGTAGCAGGGGCATTAGCGTCCGGCCATACTGGCTTGGGATCAATGCAGTTCCAGTCATGCTGCTGCTTGATCATGGTCTCGCACTTTATGCTAGCGTTGAACCGCGATTTGTCAGTGAACACGCTGGTCAATATCATCTGGCAAAGATATTTACGGCGCAGTCAGACAAGGCCAGCGATTCAGGTGATACTGATGGTCTCGCATATATAGCTGGGAGCAGGGCGACGGCGAAGGTGATGACGAAAGCGAAAGGAACCAATACATTTGCGTGGTGAAGCGTGGACATTGTCATTCATGGTCTTTTATAGCAGGTAATGCCAATTTTGCACTACGCTAACGTGGTAGGGAGAACGTAGTCTAATAATGACTAGTTAGCATCACTTCTGTGGACGGTCATCTGGGGAGCCGCCTTGTTCGAAGCTTAATGTGGACCTAGTCTATATTTTATACCATGGATCGTAAACAAGCACAACCACGTGAGCTGTTCACGCGGGCCAAACTTGTATCAACCTTTCACGCTATAAGAGACGCAGCAACTCTGCGTCTTTCGAGATCCCAGGACTGTCGCGGCCACAGCTCTCGATGAGCGCTATCATAATCTGCACCCATTCCTGCCATCCATCAGGCAGCGTGGCCCTCAGCTTTGGATCTGGGGATCGGGCCACCGCATGGAAGAGCAGCACCTGACCGAAGCATTGGCAGCACCAACCGAATTTAAGTGGCAGCGCTGATAGCATCTGCGCGCAGAGACCCATGGTCGTAGGCCAGTACATCCCTCCACGGAGCCCATTGCGAACTTCGTTGTATTCCGCATCATTAGTGAAATCTGGCGCATGTAATGCTTTGTACAAAAACGGCCGGCCGATGTGGAACTTGGCGACGAGGTATCGACAGCGAAGCATCGCTTTGGCTACGACGTGTGCAGGGCTCGGCGCATCGTCGACGCTCTCGTTGTCGTCGAACTGCAGGGGAGCTGGTAGATTTGCGCGCCATTGCTCAAGTTGATGATGCATCTCCGAGGTGATTCCTGCGCTTGGAAAGCCTTTCTTCTCTGCAAAGTAATAGATGCTTTGCGTTACGCGCGTGAGAATGATGCGATGCGCAGCTTGCGCTAGAAAGTGGAAGTTGAAGAAAGAGTCGTCTTTGTCTGTCAGCAGCCCTGCTATTGATGTCTTGGGCCGCGGACATGACGTGAATCTGGGCAATGGTACATGTGGCTCGAAATCAAGCAGCCCGCTGTGTGGCAAGTGGTCAAGCTCCTTTGTTATCACCGTCTCATACATCAGCGTGTTCCAGTACAGCCTGGAGAGCATGTCGCCCTCCCAATCATCGAAATTGATCGTCGTGGTACGACTCAGAACAGTAGTGCAGCAGAGGGCTGCTCGATTGACAGTGACCCAGGAGTCGAGAGGGCGCAGGATCTGAGAGTAGTATGACGTCGAGAGCATGTAGAACTGCCCAGCTTGCAGATCGGTCTGACTGAGAAATCCGGACCGCCTGCGAGCCTCATTGACAAACTTTAAGCCTGGAGGCTCATCTGATGTGAGTTCGTACCAGTCCGGGCGTACAAAACCTCGTGCCGAATCGACATCGACCCTCCGCGAAGGAAGAGCGAAGTCACCCTCTTCGTGCGCTTTGACGGCTAAACAACCAAGTGCGAGTACATTCAGGACCAAGCATGACTCAATGTCGTAGCCAAACTCGTTTTCGAATGCCACACCCAACGTGTTGGAATAGAAGAAGGATTTGTCGAGGATGGGCGTGATGCGATGGAAGACAGCAAAATAAGCATCAGCGAGGCCCTTCAGGACGGACTGCGGGAGACTCATCAACCACGAATTTGGCATGGTTCCACAAGGATGATCGATATGAACGGGTAGAGCAGCCCGCGCATTCTCAATCTCAGCTATGTAATCCTGAGGAAGCTCTGCGCGAGCTTGCGTGAATTCGGTAGGAAGAACTTGCTGTACTGCAGGCCAGAGTGCCACGCGATGTTGACTGAATGAGAGTACAGTGTTGCGAGGGCCTTCAGCCTGTACTTTGGCATTGGGCGGATGAGAATCCGATGCTCGTTCGGCCGCCGGACTTGTGGCGTTGATTGGGGTCGATGGTACGGCTGGTGTTGGCGCTCCAGGTGGTGGACCTCTTAAGGTTTGGACAGCCGCTGTCAGGTCCTCGATTTTGGTCTCTAGTCGGCGGATGGCGTTGATGGCGACAGTCATAGACTGGTCTTTCTTGGTAGCCCGCGGTGCTTGATAAGTGCACTCCAAGTGATTACTTCGGCAGTAGCCGCAGCGAGGTCTGTCTTCATCGCATCTACTTTTCCTCGAGCGACAGATATCGCAAGCCTGGAAACGTCAGCTATGAGAGCATGCCACAATATGTGTAGCCTCACAAGAGTTGCCATGAAACTCCGCGCTTTCTTCAATGATGAGCCATCTGCATCTTCCTGACTGCCAATGCCGTCCGCATCGTGAGACGCCTGTCGATCGGGTGGCTCAGAATATGTCGAGGCTGTTATGCTGTCGCGCGGGCGCTTGGTCATGTCATAGTACGAGTCGGATCAATATCGTGTATTTGTGAAGTGATTGCAGCATGTCAACGTGAGATGACGGATGCACATTTGCGCAGGTCGCTCGAAACGGAAAGGTCAATGGCACGCACGGACGGTAAACAAAAGTGACACACATCGCGGCTGCCTCTGCTTTTCCATCACACATTCTCGCCCACAACACGCTCTCGCGGACAACATCCTCGCGCTGCTCAGTTTTGCTCATGGCTTTGCAGTGTCTTGTCGTTGTCCGTGTTGTCACTTACAAAGCAGGCTGGTCCTCCAGTACCATCTCTTCTCACTCGAATACACACCGCTCCAGCTGCAGCTCGAGTTGGTGGTTCCCATGACGGCGACGAAGCGCGAGACGCTGCTATGGCTTTCTACGCCTCTGCAGCTCTTGTCTTCTGGTTCTGTCGTCGATACAGTAGCTCGAGGGTATACCGGAGTTCTTTTTCTCTCTCGGGCTTCATGCCGAAGCGATGTTAGCTGGCCCAGAAAACTCCGGTCTTTCACTTGTCGTTGATACATGCTTAGGCTCATCATGAAGGCTACTTTCCTTGTCAGCAGGTCTTGTAGGGCTTCACTCAATCGTCCTTCTCGTCGTCTCAATACTCCCAATCTTCTCGACTCCCCCGTTCATGTCTGACTCGCTGTTCTTGTCTTTCACTTTGTCATCCACTAATTGCTCGTAGTTGCCATCCCGTCCTACACCAGTAAGATTTCTCTTCCACTGCTCCTCTCTGCATGCCACGCCACGCCGTCCCATCTTCATGGACGGTGTGATGGAGCAGGAAGTCCTTGCAGGATCGAAAGACAGTCAAGAGTCATCCGCCACGGCGCTGTACAGCTTCAGCCTGACCTATCTCGAGGAGCTGGCTCGCCTCTGCCTCATGGTGTTCGTCTACATGCGGGCAGCGTATTCTGTTAGTGCTACTCGCCCTCGTTGCTCGTCTGCGGTGAAGGCAAACGTCACCCCACATGCGAACAGACTGGGTGGGTGTGTCGCATGCGTGGTCCAAGCTTGCTGAGCCGACTGCATTGCACGGTCAGCCCACGCGTTGCAGCTGGCTATAGCAAGAGTGGGAATTGTCCCTTTGCATAAAACCACGATTGCAAATTTGTCTGGTGTCGTTAAGATGACACATGGGTCTGTAGCAGAAAGGCCGCGATGATGCGCTGTTTGACACTTCCGCAACTGCATTTGGTGTTCTCCACAATGTTCTGCGAAGTTCCGTCGCCTTCTTCTGTCCCGCCAATCGCCTTCGCCGATCGTACCACAATCACACGAGACGCCCCTTGGACCGCGCTAAGCTTTTGCATTCTTCCCATGCGCTTCTGCTCTTGGAGCGTGTTCCTCGCTACGAGCACGTGAACAGTGAATTCATGACAGAAAGGTCACGACGCCGTGAGTAGTTCGGCGGTCGTCGTCCCACCTGATCTACCAATGAGCCTCGAAAGAGAAGGAACGCTTGTCAGAAAGGGGGCAAGTGACACTGGCATCCCGGCTGATCCCTGGAAGATTCGAGCCTGAGGACGAATGAGAGCTCAAGAACCTGAGCAGTCTGCCGCTTGCTCGAGGGGCGGCGTCACGATAGTAGAGAACGCTCCTCACTCTCATGTTCGAGGTTCACGATGAAGGCAGCGGGACGGTCAGAATGGGAGGCTCGCTGCAAGCATAAAAAGAGCGCCTCCTGCCCCTTTTGTCGTGACTTCTTCGGTTACGCAGAGCTCATTGCCACTCCACATCGCTTCTTCTGAACCGACTACGCACATCAAGCAATATCCTCGCATCAGCTATCTTATCTACCATCTTATCAACCTCGTTCGAAGGCCAATCACACCAAGACCGACATATCTCAGCATGTCTACCTCCAACATCATCCCCGACACGGTCTTGGGCTTAGGGCCCCAGTTTCAACGTCTTCCAAGGGTCCTCATCGTCAAGATCTTCAAGATGGCCCTCCAAGTCACCGATCTCCCTCCATATGAGAGCAGTCCTGGCACCATCTTGTGCTTGGACGCCGCCCTCGAAAGGGGCTTCAATCACGTCGCTGCGGTCTGTAGGTCTTCCCAAGCTCTCGCCCTCGAGCTGATCTATGACGCCAACACGATCGAATTCTTGTGCACGGGCAGCTATCGCAAGCCATCGCAATTTCGCACCACAATGCCGCCTGACATGCCTCACTTCCAAGTCCGCAACCTCCTCCGGCACATACACGTCGAGTTCGTCTTCGAGGACGGATACCTCGCAGGTCATCCTGCCAACTACAGCGGTATATCGTTTTCCACTAGGCCTGCTCGCATCCCCATCACCACCGTCGGACAGCTCATGCTCTTCAGCCCCAGCGCTGCCTGGTTCTCGATGCTCACGCAGACCGCTGTTGGCTTCAGCAACCTCGACTCACTGAGCATCGACATCATCGTGGACGTCCGCAACAACCGCCAGACGGCGCTCCAGATCTTCCAGAACGCCAACTTCTCGGTCCACGCGAACTCGGTGAGGATCAACATCAAGAACAGACAGGGTGTCCGTGAGGACTGGCACTCTAGCCTTGACCAGGCTATTGCCAGGGTCTGAGTGGTGGTGATTTGCGCTGGCTAGTTGTTTTGCGCTGGCTAGTTGTTTTGCGCTGGCTAGTTGTTTTGCGCTGGCTTGTGGTCTGTTTGTGCTGGCTTGTTGCCGGCCTTTGATATCTAGATAGGACTGTTTTCACAGGTCCTCGAATCTACTCTGTTGTTGTTCCATCTACACTTACCTTTCTACTGACGTCTTGATGCATTGAAGCGCACCACGCTGCCACATGTTTCTTCAAACATTATGCCTTGAGAGCCTCCTCGACGCCACATCATTGTCCTGTCTGTCAATCACAGTGGCTGGAGAATATACACGGCGGTACATGCCGTAACATCCGATGGCTTCTAGTGTGGCGGATACAGTCAGCCCTAAGTCAAGGCTGTCGGCAAGGCTCTGAATTCATAACGAAGACAACGGACTCGGAATCGGAATACGCAGTCGGCCCTCTTCCCACCACCACCATAAGACCTACACACCACCCACACGCAGCAATGCCCATTCCACCAAAAGCACCATGTCTCCTCCAACGCCCTTCAGCACACCTCCCCCCTTGACCCGCGCGTCCATCGAAGCCGCCCACGCGCTCATCAAGCCATACATCCACCGCACGCCCGTGCTAACCAACACGACGCTCTCTACCCTCGCATTGACGCCGCAAACGCCCGACGCACTCAAGGGTACGCAATGGGAGGGTCACGAGCCCGCGAAGCCAAAGATGCGCCTGTTTTTCAAGTGCGAGAATTTCCAGCGCATCGGGGCGTTCAAGGTGCGCGGGGCGTTTCATGCCGTGCTCAGGCTGGTCGAGGAGAGGGGCATCGAGGAGGTGAGGAGGACGGGGGTTGTCACGCATAGTAGTGGTATGTCTACATCTTCCGTTCTTTCTGTACATTAGACGCGGTACTGAGATATTGTGACAGGCAACCACGCTCAAGCCCTCGCCCTCGCCGCCCGCACCCTCCAGATCCCCGCACACATCGTCATGCCCTCCATCTCCACGCCCTCCAAGATCGCTGGAACGCGCGCACACAACCCCACGCTGCACTTCAGCGGCTCGACGTCCCAGGAGCGCGAGGCCGTGGTGGCAGATATCATACGCGACACGGGCGCCACGCTCATCCCGCCGTACGACCACCCCCTCATCATGCTCGGGCAGGGCACCATGGGACTCGAGGTCCAGGCCGAAGTCGAAGATCTCATTAGAGACAATGAAACATTGGGTGTCAAGGGCAAGAGAGGGTTAGATGCGCTCGTCGTGCCGTGCGGCGGCGGCGGCATGCTATCTGGCAATGCAATCGCACTGCACGACACAGGCATCAAAGTCTTCGCCGCTGAGCCGTCTCACCAAGGCGGCGACGATGCGCGGCGCGGCGTCGCAGGCGGGCGTCGCATCGAGACTGTCAAGACGCTCACGATTGCGGATGGGCTGCGCACGCCGCTGGGCGAACACACGTGGAAAATCGTATCGAATCCAGAGTACGTGCAGGGCTTGTATGCGGTCACGGAGAAGAATATCAGGGACGCGATGAAGTTGGTGTTGGAGAGGATGAAGTGCTTCGTGGAGCCGAGTGCTTGTGTCGGGCTTGCGACTATTCTGTACAACGAAGACTTCCGGCGCATGGTGCAAGAGGAGGCAGGGGATGAAGGCTGGAATATTGGAGTCATCTTCAGCGGGGGAAATACGACGATTGAGGCGATAACCAAGATCTTTGCAGAGGACGTGAGCGCAGAGAAAGCAGAGAGGGAGAAGGGGGTGCTGGGTATGGATGGGAGCAGAGTTGCGGAGAACGTTGCTGGATGATGGATTGACATTATCATTGTATGCAGCTGACAGAAGTCTGCGAAGATATCCTCTAGTACCACTTCTTCATCTCCGGCATGACGCCCAAATCCCTCTTCCCATATCCACCTCCATAGGTCTCATTCTTCCCGCTCCCGCTCCCCGGTAGCGTCGAGAAAGGCTGCATGCTACTCAAACTCTCTACCCTTCCCAGCAAAAATTCCAACTGCCTGTACGCGCTACTCGGCTGATACTGCGGTACCATATGTCCAGACAACGCCTGAGACACCCACGTCAACTTCCTCTCCGTATGCGCCACGCCCATGATACCCTTCGCACTCAAACTCGTCAAGCTGATATCCTCGTGGAACGGCACGAAGAACGGCTCCGTCGGCTCCGTCTGGAATCCCTGCATGCCGCCCCACGTCATGTTCTGGATCGCCATGAGGGTCCCGTTGTACAGCAAAATGTAGTCTAGTTCGCCGTGCACGATGACAGTGCGGTCGAGCGCGTCGATGAGGCGCGGAATGACCTCCCATGAAGATTGCGGGGATGTGTCATTGTCCAAGACGCCGCCACTGCATTCTGCCCAGGGTTGAATGGGCGCATTGATAGCTTTCTGCACGGCGGTGCGGTTGAAGTAGATTTCCTCGCCTTCGGGCAGGTAGTCGAATGAGCCTGGGAAACCAAGTACGTCCCAGAGTAACGGGCATGTAGTGGCGACTTGGTACACGTCGAAGCACGGGTTCGTGTACATGACTTGCTCGAAGGTATCTTCCCAGATATTGCACCCTTCGGTCTTGGAGCTGTTTGCGGGTGTGGGGAATTTTCCTTTCGGGGGAAAGGTCAGGTGCTCCTCGATGTAGGATGTGTATCCGCATGCGTCGGCGCGCGCGTGGATGTCGGCCATGTACGACTCGTTGAAGTTGAAGAGGCCGGACCAGCGGTCGATGAACGGGACGGCGGGGATGTCTTCGAGGATTACGTCTTCTGCGACGCTGGGGTCGTAGATCATTATGCCCTTGACGTCAAAGTACGCGCTGTCGTTTGACTTGTGCATTGCATCGGCAATGTAGGGTACATAGCGGCCAGCGTATGACTCGCCTGTAACATATACCTTCCTGTTTTGCAGCCCGAAAGTATCGACAAAGTTCTTGAAAAAACCAAGGAACTGCTCAGCGACCTCTTCCTGGCTCTGCGCAGTCGGCGTGCCCTGACTGAATCCCGTGCCGACGGGCTGCTCGACCCACACCATGTTCGTCAAGTTAGCCCAGTTCCAGGGGTTGTACACTGCAAACGGCGCGCTGCCGTATTGCCATGAGATGGGCCCATTCTCCTGCAAGAAGCCCTCGAGGGAGGAGCAGCCTGGACCGCCGTTGAGCCAGATGGTAATCTCGTCGGTGGAATTGGGGTTCAGGGAGGGGAAGAACCAGAAGTAGAGCTCAGAGGTCTCGTTGGCGTGGGAGCTGATGGGTAGGAGGCCAGCGTAGCTCTCGCCAATGTCGAAGTCGACATCCGGTATAGCTCCTGCTGTGCCGTTGACAACGAAGTCTATTGTGGTGTTAGCATTGGAATGGGTGTGAGAATGATATCTTGACGCACTCTTCGAAGCTTCCGTCGTGATGATGGGTGCATTCTGGCGCTTCACGTGCTCTACGCGGTGCTCAGGCGCGAATTGGCGAGGCTTCGGGAGCTCAATCTTCTTGCCAACATGTTGCAGAGATCGCTTGCTTTGTGCCGTTGCGAGGCCACTGAGAGCCAGGAGTGGCAGAAGATGCATCTTGCTATCGCGAGAATGCCAATTGAAATCTAGAAAAGCCGCGAGTAGACATGTATAACGAGGGCAGCTGGCCTTGAAGTAGCGACGCGACTGAGCTATACGACGGCGACGTCACTTCGCCCGCGCGTTGCCCCAGTTTCTTCCATGCTTGCTAGGATTATGATAGTCGACGGCAAACGCAAGGACTGGCTTGATGCTCGATTAGGCAGGACGAAGTTTTCCTTCGAGGGTCGTACGAATTTCGACTAATGGACGCTCATGCACAAACCGTTGATCTTTCACATTTGCAATGACGACGTGTGGTCTCAGATGACACATGTTTGCGATCTGGTGTATGTTGTGTGTTGTCAAGCAAGTCGAACAGCGTATAGCGAGCGGGAAAGGCCAGGGCGCATTCATGCAGTCAGGCACACGACCTGCAACCACATTGCCGGACAGCTAAGCAAAGAAGCTCCGCTAAGACATCGCGCCGCAGACAAGCTCGCCGTAGTCTGTCTCCACTTTACGAACCGCTGATAGCGGCGGGTATCAAAGCTCAGATTTGTCGTTTGTAGTTCGTAACGTTTGCCGTTCTTCCTGTTGAACTGCGCAAAAACCACACGCTGGCACAGCTGCCCCGGCCTCGGAAGACTCGTAGCATGTATCTGGAGCTCACTGATTGGTTCTTTGGTGATATTCCGCCTTGCGGTGAAGTCATGTAGGATCAAGCAAGGCTGAGCCGTTGAGCCAATGCTTGGGAAGCTTTGCGCCGATAAGGTGGTGGCGCGTTAGCCGAATGAGGAAGCTGTAAAAAAGTCTTCGCCGCGTGACATTTGGAAGCTAAGCATCGCGGTGGTGGCGACGGCCGCGTCCTGTTGACTGTTTTGAAGACAGACACGTTCGTTGTCGAGAGCTCCGGATTGTGAGGGCGTTTGTGGATGCTTGGGGTGTCGTTGGAAGAAGGTAGAGGTTCACGGCAGTGGCGTGCAGGTGGCGTGTGGGGAACGCCAGCCGCGTGTCGTAGCATCAGCACGCTGCATCAGCAGCCACTCATCAAGGTCACAGAGCTCAGGATTTGAAGCTTTCATTTGAAGACGTGGTCGTCTAGGATGCCGAGTAAGGATGCGCTGGTGCCCAGAAGGCGATCCGTAAAACTACTTTGGCGTTTACAATTTTCCCTCGACTCCGCGGCGGCCAGTACCATAGCCACCATAGCCACTGCTAAGTGCCAGTTTCATGAGCTTCTGAAAATCTGGCGTGCCGTAGCCAGTAACAGGATCCCAGGCCGTTGTAGCGTTCCACGACGCATATGGCACTAAAGGTGCTTTGAGCCCGGAGTATTGGCTTCTTCCGGTGCAGCCTGTTGAACCACCATCAACGATATCGTTCAAGCCTTGATAACCCCTCTCGTAGATCCACGGGTTCAAGAAGCCGAGAACTGGCTTGCCAGCCGCAAGGCGGGCATTGTTCAGAAGCGCAACGACCGAAGCGAAAACGGGCGCAGAAGCACTCGTACCTCCAACAGGTATGACTCTGCCCTTGTTGACGACGCGGAAGCCCAATCCTTGTGCTGCAACATCTGGGAAGCCGCGTCCTTCGGGGTTGTACAAGCCCTCCCAGCGGCTGCCGAGCTGCTTGAGGTAGCCTGCCACAGCCTTGTCCTGGTACGCTGGACGCTTCCAGAAGTCTGAGAAGCCTCCTGAGGAGAAGTAGACGGCTCGCTCAGGCTGGACCTGGTATGTACCGCCGACAGAGGTGACGTATGGGCAAGATGCTGGGAAAATGGGCAGAAATCGTGTAGTGTTCTTTCCATCGTTCGTCTGGCATCCAGAGCCTGGCCCAGTGTCTCCACTTGAGAATAAAACACTAACCCCACGCGTACCAAGCTGACCGATCATGTCGCACACTTTGTTGGCATACGCAGCGCCGACACTCTGCTCGCTCTCACCGTATGAGGTCGTCAGCACTGAAGGAAGCTCGCCATCTGCAAGGCCAAGAAGGTAGGTAAAGAACTCCATGTACGGCTCATTTTGGTTGTCCTCCGCATTTGGCTGATCAAGATCGGGGATCAACGGTCCGCGACCTGCAGTACTGAAGAAGTTGGTCTTGATAGCAGGGTCAACGAGTCCTGCGGTGTATTGGATGTCTAGGTTGGCCTCGGTGGCGTCGTTTGATGCATTCTGGTCGTTCAAGCCGCCTGGAAGCGCGTTAGCAAGGACATTGCGAGTCGATTCAGGGGCAAATGAACTCACCGGCAACAAGAGTGTAGCTAAAGTTGCTACCAACGGCGTATGGAGCGTAAGTTGCAGCGAATTGCTCAAAATCCGCATACCTCGCATACTGCTCGAGGAAGCCGTTGACGCCGATTGTGACATCTGCGTCTGGCTGAACTTTGTAGTCTGCAAAATTATAAAGATTCGCGAGGCATTCAGGGGTAATGGCAGTGTTGCAACTCGCATTGACTGGTGCAGCAGCGGACATAGCCGCTCCTTTCGTGAGAATGAGGCTGCGCTCGGCATGTAGCTGGCCAAAGCGGGTGATGGGGTGAATCATGTCGATATGGCTGCGGACCTCCTTGGGCACGGAGTAGCTGAGCGATCGGACTTTAGTAATGTCGCGGCGCATACTGCTCTGGTAGTTCTTGAACGTTGTGCCCATCATTTCCTCAGCGCGCTTGACAGGAGCGAGGAAGTTGACCCATTCGCCATCGTTGTGAATATCTCTTGCTTCAATGCCAGACTGCTCCAACCAGGTAAGAACGGCATCCGAGGACTCTGCGCGAGGCTTGATCAGGTCCTTGAGCTCATGGCGCTTGAGGTGCTGGCCATAACTAGGAGAGCTCGGAGACGAAATGTCCATAAGAGTCCTTTCGAGGAGAGATCGGTCGGCCTGTGAGTGTTAGTAAATGCTCATATGAGGCTTCTACGTCACATCAACGAGCGAGAGGTTCCAATGACTCGTGTTTATCCAGGAGCATATCACTGCGAAAAAGCCGCTCAGCTGATCCGTAATCAGAGCGCCTGAATGAATACAGAGTATCCTAGTCCAACGATATCAAATTGAAGTTATGCTTACCGAGCGTACTGCGATGCGGAAACGTATCTTGAGATCAGGTGCGGGCGCTCCAACTTCATGCCATCCATCAGGAACCTGACGTAGGCTCTCCACGTGCTCGCCATCTTCGGGCATGATGAACGACGTTTTCGCAGCATTGACGGAAAGGGCCAGTAGGCCTACGAAGTAGGCGTACTTCATGGTATCGATGAATCAATTCAGAACGCTGGGTACCGAGAGTAATTGGCGAAAGCTGGACTGGAGTCCTGTTACACTTCACGACCGTTTGCGCGCGTTGAATCTGGCCCGGAATGAAAGACGAAGAGCGAGTCAATGCCAGGCATTGCCGAGGAGCGCATCGCGCGCACTATAAAGCTTCGCATAATGTCCCTTGGCGAAATTACGATAAACAAGCCCTCCAGAAGGAGAAGGAGCTTGAGGGGTACTTGTAGCGCGTTTCAAGCAGGTCCGAGATCGACGCTGAACCATCGTGTTGTGCAACCTCCAGAGCCCAGACACTCATGGATTGGTTGTATACGTCGCGGGATTTAAACCGTTTATATTGCGGCCGTGGCAAGTGTAAGGGCGATGGCAAGTCGCATTGGATCTACAGGGTATAATGACACAGTACTAATTGCTCAGGTTGAAGATCTTGCACACAAGCGCGTGTGCGACCCTCTTCAACGCGCCGATAGAGGGTGTGCCAGATAGAGCAGCCCATCGCAAAGACGGCACAGAATGCTTGTTGTGCTTGCTACTTGTTATGCTTGTCAAGTTTGGCTTGCTTGTTGACCAAGGTCCCCAGAATGCAAGAATGCAAGGGCTAGCGCGGAGATAACGCTATGTGGGGTAAGTAGCCGCGGTTGAGCCGTTGGGAGCTTCGAGCTTCGCATCGACAACTTTCCAGCGGATTGAGGATTTTGACATCTTGTTTGCTTGTCAGTGCTATGTTGGCCTTTTGGAACTCAGCCAGAGTGCGGCTGGTGTATGATGCGTCCCGTTGAGCAATTGTGTAGTAGGCCCGGCATTCTCCTGATATAGTTTGTTGCTGAGGGCGTGTCAGGAATGGGTCTTAAAGGTTCGAGCGAAATCATGTCCTGATCATTGGGTCTGCTGATGGAATATCATGTTGTTGTATAAGTGGTCAAGTAGGACACAAAGGAGACGGCTGTACTGCACTGTACTCCGATGCAAATGTTGTCTGGGGCCACTCATTCTTTCACCAATACTTTCTTGATGGTACGATCTACAACATGCCGCCGTATTGTGCTTCCACATTTTACTCGCTTGCTTCGACCCTACCTTCAAACCCCTCCTCCAATATACCTATCAGATCGTCGAGCTGCTTGACCACCAGATCTGTGTGCTCGTGCTCGGCGAGGTGCATGTTGACGTCGTTCACCAGTAGCACTGTGGCTGCGCCAGCTTTGTGACCAGCCGTCATATCATCGATCGAATCGCCCACCATGATCAGGCTATCGCCGCCGTCCTCATGCATCCACGTCTTGGCGATGTGAAGAATGCCTGCCGGGTCCGGCTTTGGCGGCCTGAATTCTCGAGTAACAATGGGATTGAATTTGGACGACGGCAGGAAGGTAGTCAGAAGGTGCTCCACGGGCGCATCGAAGTTCCGTGTGCAGATGCCCTTGGAAACGCCTCTCGAATCCAAGTAGTCCATAAGCTCAACGAGGCCTGCCTGCGGCTGCTGGCTTTTCATTGCAGTGCGCTCAATGGTACGGATCTTCTCATGGGCTTCTTCTTGCTTCGCTTCTGGCAACGAGTAGATGTGATCTAAGATGTCTGTTGGTTTTTGGATGCCCAAGGCTTGACTTGACTAGATCAGCCAGGTCCGAGGTCACACAAATTCGTGTCGCGCTTACCGCATCTCAGCGAACATATAGTTCTGCGGCAGACCTGTCACTGGTCAGCAGTAACTCGGCTATGTAAGAGGCTCTATCTTACATAATGTACCGTCAACATCAAAGACAATGCCCTTCAATGTTGGTCGGTCATCGCCGTCCTTCTTTTTGGCGGGATCGAGAGGCGCAAACCGCCGAGGACGCACAGGGTGCGCCATTGCGCTCGAGAACCTCAGAGACCTGACGGACGTTCCACGAAACCTTGAGCTGAACAAAAAGCTTCCGGAAACGAGTCGTAGGTGGCTCAGTGGGTGTAAGAAGATGTCTCTCATTGTTGTGTTAACAGCAGGAGCAGTTTGCAGAGCAGTACCCAGTGCGTGGTTGGTTTGTCTGAACTGACGTACCTAGTGGGGCGTGCCTGCTTCGTTCTTCGCCCGCTTGCTGCTGCCCATCATTGACCCCACCACGTTCCCATCAGATCAGGGCGCCATTTCATTTTATCGAGACCGAATGCATATGATTCGCACCTCAGCCTGCTTCTAGTGATCGATCGATGGTCGGCTCATGTGCTACAACGAAGATTCTCGCTCCGCATCGACTGCGCCAAAGCCGAACAACAGCACGCAGCTGACACGAGCCATCGCTCGGCCTTGGTGGCCATGTTCCACCACACAACATTGCTTTTCCGTCAAATGGAGACCCAATACAGCCATACCTGTTGTTCTACATGTGCAAGCCAGCCATTTGCGCCCTTGTCATTCATGTTACATGGGCTGAGCAATTAGCATCAAAGAACTGCCTGCGAGCCAGTAGTTTTGATCAGGATCATATGTCTTGCACTGGTAGTAGTGGACTTTAAAGCAACATTGAGCCATAGATTGCAGAATGTCGTGTCTACTCTCAGGTTGTTTCGCGGTGGCCCTTTTGTGGTACCACTTCGTCATCATCGCCCGACTATGGACTATAAGAGCTGGCAACCCTCAGCTCATTCAGGGCATCAACAACTCTCCACTTGTTCAAGTCCTTGAATCCCTCACACCATATCATCTGGTCAGAGGAATCAACCAATCTGGGCCTTCAGCGACGCCATTTTGAAACCATGATTGGCTCTGCCTCTGTGGTGCTCGTTCTGGCTTGCTGGTGTATGCACGTCGGTGCTCGAGCAGCAGTATCCAAGCGCACAGATGACTACATCGACACGGTAAGGAATGACAGATTATCGTCGCTGCAACGTGGAAGCTCACTGTCTACAGTACGAAGGCCTTGGGAGTTCGAGGACGGGCGTCAAGCTCACGAAAGACTCCAACGGTCTACTCGAGTATAGCAAACCGGCCGTGTGGGTCACAACGGGCGGCTTCACCGCGGGTGGCTTCGTCAATGTTGGTGTCAGACCGGAATCGGGCGATAATGTGGCCATCCTCGCCCGCGACGTCATCATAAGTTCTGTTTCCTGCATCGAGCTCCAACGAATTCCTTTCGCGTGCGCGCTCTCCAACTTCCAGGCGGAGGCAACCCTTCCTCTGTCATGCCTGATGACGGTCCAGCCAATGAGGCCCGGGAGCAACGGAGAGCCAGAGCCGATCCCAAATGCCGCAGCGCAGACGTTCGATTTCACACCACAAGGCAATCTTGAATATTCGCTGTTCCCCTTCAGCATTCTCGCAAAAATGAAAGTAGCCGATATCAATATTGCACCCGCCAAAATGTTCAAGATCAGCTTCATCTCGGCAGACACTGCGACTGTTTCGGGCGCGGTAGGCCGTTTGCCATCATTCTTGCAGCAGAAATTCTTTGCCATATTTGGAAACGTTGGCAATATTGTCGTGGATGGGTTCGCGGACAGCATCAAGTACAAGGTCTCAACATGCGATGCTTCAACAGCATTACACAAGCGCACTGAGCAAGTTGACACGATGCGTCTGCCTTGACACCGCAGCATCAAAGTCGAACTGACGTGTTCCAGTATGAAAAGTTCGAAGTCGACTCTCGATCAGACGCCTTGGAATACGATCGACTGAACGGAAAGCTTGCATACGAAAGAGGCAAGTTCAGAGTCACATCTCCGGGCGGGACGACGGGAGGGTAGACCTACACAGGCATAGTACCCGCGTCGGGCAAAAATGAGGCTGTGCTTTTCGATGCCGGTACTATCAGTGCAAAGGAACCGGACAATCTGAAGTGTGTCAGCATCCGCGGAATCAGCTTTGGCTGCACGAACAACGGCGTTGGAACCCTTGCGAACGTCCCAGTCCCTTCTACATCGCACCTGTGGATTGTCGGCCATAGGGCTTATCCCCCGGCGCGTGAGTGATGAACCAGGTTACACCACATGTTTGCTCTCATGCACTTCTCCATTAGGACTAGTGCGTGCTCACTTCAGTACATAGGCCTCGCTCTCCCATAGCCCAATACATCATGATTCTCCTCAACTCCTACGCCTAACATAGATCAGACTGGAAAACGGGGCACGCCTGTCTCATATGAGTACGAACCCAAACTCTCCGCCAGCATCCTCAATGGATTCAAATTCAACGCACCAACGAGGCACATCAAAGACATTCACCTCCAGCTCGACAAGCCTGACAGCAAAGTGTACGAATTGAGAGTCGAGATTGGAGGTCGACCCCCAGCAGTCGCCTCTGCTTTGTCTTTGCTTGTGTTCTTGCCGGAGCTCCAGACAACTATCAGGCAGTTCTACAACAAGTTCCTCGACAATCTCTCGGACCCTACTGGAGGTCTTCTCTTCGACAACATGGCTTACGAAATTGTAGACTGCACCTAGACCACTTTGAAGTTTGCAATTCGGCGGCGCATATAGGAGGTACGGCAATCGGTGGCGGGTGATCCTTGGATCAATATCAATATGTAGCCATATCAATATGTAGCCATATCAATATGTAGCCATGGAGAGGAACCCGGCTTTCGCCAAGACATGCGTCAAAGATGGCCATGATATCGGTACTTCATGGGCACAGATCTGAGATGGCTGGATGTCTGGCATTGCGCGGAGGACTGTATCTTTGTTTTTGTTTCATACATCATGAGCCATGCGTCCTAGTTTGTTTTTCACTGTCCTTACTCAAGTACAGGATTTCTGTTAACTACGGCTTTTCCATTTCTTGTGTTATAAGTTCTACTCATTCTCTATATCCTCCACGCTCTTTACCTATCTACTCTTATACTTTCATTGCCATCGTGAAGACAGATTGATTTGGCCCCGCCGGCTAGTCAATGTTCCCAGAGTCCCGTCCACCCATCAACTTTGGTAAACAAGCCTTAAGCGATTGCCCATCGTCCATAGAAACTACCACAGTCATTACCGCAATACTCGCGACTGGGACTACGCAAATATGAGGCCACAGCAGGATTCTCTGGGACAGAATCGAACGTACAGCTCTATGTTTACACCTTACGTCGTGTTGATGATGCGTGGTCAAGTTTTCTGCATTGTGGTTCACAACCGTGGTACGTATCCGCACTAGCCGACTAGCATACCATCGTTCTTCATTGCGAGTACAGCGAGCCATGACCCTTAAACCAAGCTACAAAAACTCAGCTGTTTGACGCTTTACTTCAAACCTTTTGTTAGACTGTGTGTCAAGCTTTTACTGCTCGAGTCCAACAAATGATCTGAGACATCAAGCAGTACGCATATGCAGCAACTCCATCACCTTTACTGCGCTCTAATTTTGCCGTCTAGTACCTCTCACCTCGCGCAGTCATACCTCGCGTCGTTTGCACGCCGTCGGCCGGTTTTCATCGCTCTGCTCGCATCTCCTCTACACTCCTCGTCCTCCTCCGGCTTACCAGACACAACCCAATATGTCTGCGCCAGCCACGCAGAAGTTTCGGGCAAGCTTCTTTGTCCAAGAGCATGAAGGAGTGAAGATTGTCACTGACAGAATAGCGTGTCGACAAGTCACCCGAACGATCGGAGAGAAGGTGAACTCAGAGCTTCTGGGACAGAATGCGTTTCGAAAAGCATTACTACAGCAACTGCATGCTGCCTGCCCACCGGGTGAAAAGGGCGACGCTATTGCCAAGAAGTTCCTACATCTGGCGCATACTCTGGAACACGCAAAAGCGCTTGGACTGCCAGCCGTAGACACGTCACGTGGCGAGGACGACTCATCGGATCCGGACGACTCATCGGGTCTGGAGGACTCATGGACTGCAACAGTCAGGGAGCTGGGCGCCTCTGGTAGCAGGCTACTCGATGCTCGATCCGATGATGCCATGAGGTATCCGATCACTCAAGCAGGGACGGTACACCCACTTATCGTTGCCTTGTTAGCGTTCCGTCTCGGTGGTCCCATCAACGCAGCAAACTCAGCGTTCGCGCACCAATGGAAACTACCAGACCAGTCTGCGTCCATCGCCCAAGAGCAACATTTCCATATGGAGGGTGATGCTGGTAACATCTTTGACGATCATAGGATCACTTTCGTGTAAGTGGTATAACGTCCGCTGAAATGACGAAGCGTCTGCTAACTTCTGATAGGTGGGAGAACCGTCAAGGGCAAGTCAAGCGTGCATCGGGAGCTCACCATCTCTTCCTCACCGGTGAAGGAACTCCACGGTGTCTGAATGCTGCCACCGTCAACACAAACTTCAACGCCGGCATACCGCAAACCATTCTGTATGACATGAGAAATGCCTCGCTAGTTTACGAATGTCAGGACGAAGACCCTGTGCGCCACAGCATCAGTCTGGACTTCCACCTTCAAAGCACATCCGATGAAGATAACACACCCGATAAAGATCGTGGACTGTTTTCAGGGCTTAAGCCGGAGGATGTGCAACCTGATAGTATGGAACTCATCGATCTTCTTACCAGCTATCCGGTCCCAGGCTACAAGGCCCATTTTCAGCGGCTGTTGGGCAACCCGAAGTCCATCGGGGCAATAATACAAATGCTGTCTAGGCTAGATCCACCGGCTCTTTGCCCTCGCTCCTCGTCATCGCACGAACAGTACTTGCGACGTGTCGAAAGCTGCAAGCAAGAAAATCTGGCTAAGATCCCGCCAGAGATCCTCAGTATCAAACACGACGTACAGGTGTCTGGCAGATACTCCTTTCCCGCGGGGTTCCTCCAGAATCTGGCGAGAAAAGCTTGTCGTGACGTTCATCTACCTCTTGGATGGGATTTGTTTCCACACGAGCTCACTGATGGAGGCCGTGAGATTGCACGCAAGTATTTTCGGGATCTACCGGAGAGGTCGGTGGCCGGGCGAATCGAATCATACACGTGCACTTTGATGAAAATGCCGAACTTGCCGCATGACCTTCTTTCGACGGAGCAGCTTCAAAACTTGGCCAATCACATTGCAAAAGGTTCCTGGGAGCTCGTTAGCGATGGCTACGTATCGACCCCGGGCATACTCCCATACATACCTTCATTTGTTCAGGCTCTTGGTAGTGTACTCAACGGTCGGAAAGAAGCCCAGCATTCTGCGGAGGCTTTTTACGACGCCACTGGCTTCCAGATATATAGATCACGATGTCTATACCTATTTTGGTGCGTGGACTTCTTGGTCAACTATCTAGGGAAGCCGATTGAAGGGCCGCATATGGTCGGGAGGTTAAAGATGGACGAGATCGTGAAGATGAAGAGCCACGCGGACACCATGGCGAGGTTGCTCCTGAGAAACTGGGTTGCTTGGGGCCTGTTCGTCGAAGGATTGCCAAAGGATGGCTTCCGCGTGGGCGCGTCAACTGCATGAATTTAGGTATCCTGGACAAGGTCTAGGGCATCATAATCGAAGCTTCTGTTGTGGCTGGTTTCTGTGTACAATTGCCCTGGCATCTCGTGTCGAAGATTGTTTGGGAAACGAAGATTCGCGTTTAGGGAAACTGGGTCCTCATTTTCACGGCGATGGAATATGGTTGTACCTAATGGAGTTTGAACAAAAAAAACTCATAGTCAAAGCCTCCCACTAGATATGACTGCTGATGGCTGGAGATCGTTCAACAAGCGTAGAGAGGCGGATGACACTGTGGCATGTAGAGATTGCGGTAGGGAAGCTGCTTGCGGCTGTAACGGAGTACTGTGGCTGGAGCGCACTAGTGTTAGGTGCATGATAGTTCGGCACCAGCGCGGCGACATCTTCATCATCGTCCTGCTCATGCGCCAAACATTCCATCAATCAGACGCAAGCGCTATCTTCGCACGGCAATGTACAGCCCTGCACTCGTCTATCGATACCGCGACTCAGGTCTATGCTCAGTCCAAGCTTGTGGCGTCAGGAAATGCGTTTGTTTCATATCTCGGCTTCGGTAAATTGACAAAACCCGGGTCAATACTTCCGTGCTGGCCGCAGCGGATCAGCACATACCCAAAGAACAATGGACAGCCTCGATATGTTGAATATGCAACGGCTTCT
>Ga0265798_10003258_pt1 | contig 23203 bp, 18 predicted proteins | sample P3T30metagenome_FD_192430 | JGI IMG/M metagenome (GOLD analysis project Ga0265798, IMG submission 192430) | Plant litter microbial communities from East Loma Ridge, Irvine, California - P3 T30 | ecosystem: Environmental > Terrestrial > Plant litter > Unclassified | place: USA: California... | reverse complement strand
GTGCCAGTGCTACAGAAAGAGGTGTCTGCGACACCCCTGAGCAATTGCCCATAGTGTTTGGATTCGCATCGTAGTCCAACAGGAGCCCCACAATGTCACATTGTCGTTCATCATGAGCTGCGATCAAGGGCGTACCGTCTTCGCTCCCGAGGTTGGCATCTGCGCCACATTCCAGAAGAAGTTGGACCATATTCCTCAAGCTGCGTTTTATTGCCAATAGCAAGGCGGTAGAGTCGACTGCATTGCTTGTCGGAATTGTCGAATTGACGTCAAGATATGGTATCGTTGCTCGGAGGGCATCGGTGTGTTCAGTATAATACACATTCGTTTGGCCAAAGCGTCCTAGCTGGCGTTGTAGCAGGCCCTCGGCGAGGCAGTCTTGTTCCTCTTCAATCAATTCGAACAGCAAATTGCGTGATACCGTCCAGTTGGCGCGACGGCGAACCCCGGGTCTAATGTGATTGGGTATAGTGTCTATGAATGCCAAATGCAACGCTCCTCCATGAAAAGCGAACTCGCAGTGGACATACAAGTAGCGCTGCGCATAGTCAGAGAAACCAAATCTCACCTTGTCCGGACGCTGATAAGTGCGATGCGGAGAAGACGCGATGCAGTTCCGGCACCATGTCGCTAGTCTGGCATGACACTTCGCTCTACTGTTTTCTGCTAGGCTGGCGTCCAAAACCGACAACCCACCACCAAGCAGGTACTCTCTGACCGACTCGTGGATGAATTGCGCTTTGGCGAAGTGGGCTTTTGAGAACTCGACGAGGCCTTTGGACGAGTTCAGGATGAAAAGCCGCATTCGTTCCAGTGTTGTCTCGTTGTGGTCCATCGTGATATCGGGAGAGCAACCGGCACCAGCATTGATTGCAAGGTAGAGAGCCGATTCACTGAGCGGTCTGAAACTGAAGAGCACCCACTGCAAAGTCGGCAGGAGGAACTCGCTTTGGTGGCCTCCGTCCAACAAGATACTCCTCAGCAAGTCTTCAATCCCACTCGGCACTGTCTTCAGGTGTGCCATCAACTGCGAGCGGTCGGCTCCACGGTCCGTTTGCTTGTTCAGAATCTGCACCACTAACACAGCCCACAAAAATACCCCAGAGCTTCTTCTTGATATTTCTTCGGTCAACTGGGCATGTGTCAACTGTGTTATTCCTGTGCTCCGAAGCCTTCCCCTCACACAGTTCTCGATGTCCTCCAGATGCTCTCTTTGGTCGTCAAGATTAAGCGTCTGGTAACGCCGCATAGTGATGTTGGGATAATGTCGACTCGCAAAGCAGACGGAGATCTTGACGCCTCGTGAGATCGCACGGTCCCCGAGCTCTTCGAAGTACTCGATGGCAAGTCTGATGGCGTCTTCGTTGCACTCGTCTAATGCGTCAATGTAGCAGATGAATTGCGCAGTGTTGCCGAAGTTGAGAAGCGCCTCTCGAAGCATGCTTTGGAGGATTGGTAGCTGCCACACGTAATTCTTCGATCCGGAAGGGACGTTGAGTAAGACGTCTGGTAGCCGATCCGGATGTGATTTGTAGACTTGGTGCAACAAAGATCGGTACATGCCTTCCGTCGTCTTCTCGAGCTCATGGCCACGAGCGCTGAAGAAGAATGAAAGTACCGTAGTGTTCCTCTGACCAAGACCCTGTGCATGGTGTAGAGCGTGTTTCATCAGCGTCGATTTGCCGGCACCAGGCTTTCCCTTGATCCACAAAAATCCGTGGTGCAATGCTCGCGACTCGGGATCTTGCCACCTCAGGTACTCCGCCCGAGTGAACAGCCAAGAACATGTATCCCGGTGAGCGAAACTGATCGTGGCAAGACGGGAATCCATGACATCGAAACGTAGGCTTTTGAGAAACTCTTCTTTCTTGTCTTGCTCCGTCTGCCGAGGGCGTTGAGGATCCAGAACATTCATGGAGAAAGACTCTGCGTATATGTTGCCCAGTACTGCTCGGCTCCCTTCTGCTACAGTGACGTTCTGATAGTCATTTCCCTGGCGTCCATGTTGTTGATCTAACCGACAGATCTCCATGATATCTCAGCTTGTAAGTCCAGTATTCTGTGAGGTCTTTTTGGGCCGTTTCTCAAGAAAGAGCCCGCCAGTGACCTCGTCCTTCATTCGAAGCCGCTGGCGTATGAGGATGCGCAAAGCGCTGAAGGCCGGTAAAGTGATGTATTGAGGTTCGTGCCTACGTCCTGTGGGCGAGGTCGTATTCCGGGTACATGTAGATTTGTATACCACAGACATGCGGTTGAGATGTACTGTAAGTCTGTGATCAGAAGACGAACGCATCGCATCTAAGTCAGTAAGAACGACATCAGGCTGAGACAAGCGAGCTGAGGCGCAGCCTTGTCCATGTACTGTACTACTGCATGCGTGTCTGCAGCAGCGGCTCGTCTCGAGAGCCACCAGTACCACCAATCAAGGTGTTCCGCAGGAGTCTAAAGTTCTTCGAGATCTAGCCATTGGAGGCTGGATACAAGCGTCTCCGAGATTCCATTCTTACCGTCTCATGCGATTTCTGACGAATGCTGATGATGATGTTATCCCTGGACTCCATCAACTTAGGTAGATGTTGTGGCGAGGTGTAATCCGAATCAAGGTCCAGTGCAGGCTTTAGCGCGCCCCAGCCACGCGCGTGGTTCTGCACTTCAGCTCACGAGCTGGTCGCGATCGCTTCCAGACACCCCTCAGTGCCCACCAAAAAAAACGCAGCACAACGAACATCACAGTTCCTAAGCCTCTTGAAGTATAAAACGTGGTATCTCATTCGAAGCGCTCTTGCCATCTAACCATCAGATCAAGAAAAGCTTCCCATGATCCGCAAAAAAAGAACAGTATAAAAGAGAAGCCGAAACAACATTATAACACCTGGGAACACAACTCCACAGTGTATGTCCGCTTTGCATGCCGTTATGCATTTTTGTATTCCCTCATCATTCCCTCATATCCTTCGAGCCTAGTAGTTGTCTAAGCGGTCTGGTCTCTAAGAGGCATTGCAGTCAGTACAAATATCCTCCAAGTCAGGCATTTCGATCGCAACTTACAGGCCAAGGTCAAGCTCCGCAGGCACAACGCGGAGAGTGTTGGTGTGGCCGAGACCACCCCTCCAGCCCTGGACACAGATGACAGCGTCGCCCTGCTGGAGCACACCAAGCTTGAGAGCGTTGCTGATACCCCACTTGAGGCGCTTGTCGACATCCTCCTGCCAAGGAACCTGCTTGAAGTCGGGCTTCTCCTCGTCGTAGTGGAAGGGGTAGACGCCGCGGTACAGGTGAGAGTAGCGCGAGGCGACGGCGTTGCGGGTGACCATGATGATGGGGCAGACGGGACGGTACTTGGAGACGAGGCGGGCGGTGTTGCCACTGAATGTTGGTGTTAGTGGGAAACCTTGAAACTTTGGTAACGGCAGTCTGAACTTACGAGGTGGAGAGAACGAGAATGGCACCAGCGTTCTGCTCAAGGGAAGCAGAGACAGCGGCCATGGCGCAGGTCTCGGTGGTGGGGACAGGACGAGGAGTCAGGCTCCTGAGCTCGTTGAAGGCGTTCACGTAGGGGATGGCGACCTCGGCGAGCAGGCAGGTCTCGTGCATCATGGTGACAGACTCCTTGGGGTAGTTGCCCTTGGCGGTCTCGCCAGACAACATGACACAGTCAGCGCCGTCAAGAACGGCGTTGCCAACGTCGGAAACCTCAGCGCGGGTGGGGCGAGGGTTGTAGGTCATGCTCTCGAGCATCTGAGTGGCGCAAATGACGGGCTTGCCGGCAATGTTGCACTTGGTGATCATCATCTTCTGTGCAATGAAGACCTGCGCGGGAGGGATCTCGATACCGAGGTCACCACGGGCAACCATGACACCGTCAGTCTCCTTGAGGATGGCGTCAAAGTTGTTCACACCCTGCTGGTTCTCGATCTTGGCGATGATCTGGACGTCCTTGCCGTCCTCGCCGAGGACCTCACGGATGGCGAGAATGTCCTCCGGGCGGCGGATGAACGAGGCGAAGACCATGTCGACCTTGTTCTTGACACCAAAGCGGAGATCGGCCTTGTCCTTCTCAGAGAGAGCGGGAAGGTCGATGTCGGTCTTGGGGAGGTTGACACCCTTCTTGGAGGAGATCTTGCCGTTGTTGACAGCCTTGCAGCGGATGGTCTTGTCGTCAACGATCTCGAGGACCTCGAAGGCGAGGACACCGTCGTCGACGTAGATTGTGCGGCCCTTCTGGATGACCTTGGTGATGTTCTTGTAGTCGACGTACATGTTCTGGGCGTCGCAGGCGGTGGCGTACTTGTCGTCGGTGGTGATGTTCAGCTCGGCGTTGGCGGCGATGGGAATGTCCTCGTCGTTGACAGTGTTGCCAGTGCGGATCTCAGGGCCCTTGGTGTCGAGGGCGATGGCAACGGGGCGGCCGGCCTGGGTGGCCTCTGCCTTGCGGGCGTTGTCGATGACGGACTGGTGGTACTCGTAGCTACCGTGGGAGAAGTTCATGCGGACAATGTTCATGCCGGCAGTGCGGAGCATGTTCATCTTCTCGGGGTTGTTGGTCTTGGGGCCTGGAGGGAGGACAGATAAGCATGTTGCGTTTCTCAATGGTCAGCTTGCTTCGAGGCAGACGTACCGATGGTGCAGATGATGCTGGTACGGCGGAACTCGCGCGGGGGCTTGAACTCGGTGTTCAGGTTGGCGAGCCATTCGGCGCGGGTCTGGCCAAAGGCCTGGTGGTCCAGAGAGCTGGCCATTGTGTATGTGTGGTGTGTACTGTGGTGAGATTGTTTAGCTGACGGTGCCCCTCATTGGCGGTCGATTGACGGAGACTCACGGTCGCGGGCGACTCTGTGGTGTGGGAAAAGCGAGGAGAGAACTCTTGGGCTGCAAGAGTGTCGGAGTGTGTATGGAGGATAAGGAAGAGGGTGGTGGTGTGTGAGGGCGCGAGAGGGCGATGCGGTGAGGCGTCTTTTCTTTTTTATGCGCTGAGCTCAGGACCAGCCGGCCCCGCTATGCTGGCGCGCTGGCTGCGAGGCGCGACTCAACGAGACGAAGTCCTGCCTCTGCTAATCTCAGCCAAGCAACATCCCACCACAACAGTCCATCTCTCTGCTGATAGCCGGCCTCGAAGTATCAGACTGTACTCTTGCTGTACTGCTGTCTCAATTGATGCATCATTGATTGATCAATTGACCATGGCCTACCTCCGCATCACCTCGATTTGAATCAATTATTGCATATATCACACTTCAATACCCCCCCAAATACAGGGTCCCTGATTTTGCAGAAGCAATGGAAGGACTTCCCCGCTGGCGGCGTACGTAAACGGTGTGATTCAAGCCAACCCCCATGTGCATATCGCATAGCCTAAGTCTTTCCCCTGGAGCGGCCGGCCAGGCCACGCGCATAGATATCGATCACAGATGGACATGTCCTCGCGAACCCTCTTGCCTCGTGGTCGTTTCCCCCAATCTGCCGCCCCTCACAACTTGACAAGGTTGGCAAGGTTAGGCCGCCGCCGCAGCAACCGGAGCTCCATGTTTCTTCGGTCCTCCATCGGTGGCATTATTCGCATTTCCAAGCAAAAGCATGGAAAGAGCAAGCTGTTCAACCGGCGCCGCCGCCTCGTTTCGGCCTCCGCTGGATCTGCTTCTGTCCCTGAATCTGATGCAGGTTGGAAGAGCACTGACAACAACACGTGATGTACCACTGAATTGATTTCGGCTTCCTCTCTCGCCGGGCGTTCTCATCTCCGGTCTGCCTAAGGCATCAGCACTCTACCGATCTCACGTCGGTCTCGTGCTCCGTCCACCGACTACTGTACAGCCCGCATAACCGCTGATTGTTGACGCCATATCACTTGTAGCAATACCAATAACAACCATCCTAACCAACCCTCCCAAATACTTCGATCATGGTGGTAAGTCTTCTTCCTACCTAGATTCGCCCACGCGCCACCACCACCCATCTAACCCTCACTCCCAGTTCGGCCGCCTAACCCACTACGCCTTCGATGCCGTCCTAGTCTCCTGCTTCCTCGCTGGCGTGAAGCGCAGTACCGGCCTCACGTATGTTCCTAGGATGCAACATACAATGCGCCGATTCATTCTGACCTAACAACCCAGCCCTAGCCTCAAATCAGACACCCTCACCGAATCGCCCGGCATCCGAAAGTGGATCGACAGCTACCTATGGGTCGGCGAGACGGTCATGGACCAAAGTGTTGCCGTGATGAGCAGCAGCGGCTACTTTGAGAGGACTAGGTGATGGCAATGTGGAAGCGCAAGAGACTGCGAGGGAGGTGATTGTGATACGGGCAAAGAGGGTTACTAGAGGATATGATTCGCAATGCGCGCTATGCGCGATGGCGCTCGGATGGACAATCACGAAAGTGTTGGTGTCTGGCACTCAGTACACTGCATGATTTGGGACAGGGAAAGGCGTTTGGCAAAGTGTATAACCCCCAGCTTACTATTTTGTTCACAACACGGTAGCTGCCAGTCGCTGCTGTTGTCTTTCGATATATCGTACAGTTACATGTAGGTATGTTCCTTTTGCAGGACAAAATGGTAGCGCCCAATCTCCGCTGCAACGACCCGACGACTATGTATGGGAGTGCCGTTTAGAGTGGCCATTCCCATGAAGGCCATTCCATTCAATCAACCCCATCTAATGATCGCCCTCAGCAACTGCCTCCTCCATCCTAATGACCCCCATCTCCAACTCCCTCACGCGCGACCCAATGCGCCTCTTGACCTCCTCCGCCAACTCACGGTCCTCGCCCTCAACAACGCTCTTGTAAGCCTCCAGAACTCTGTCCAGCTCCTCGCGCGCAGCAGCCCGGTCGCCTTCAGCATAAGTAGTCTGCTTCTCCGTCTCTTCCATGGCGATCTCGAACTCGTCGTAAGCTGTCGCGTAGAGCTCTGTGATTTCCTCAATGCGTGCGTCGGCTTCTGTGGGCCCAGGGCCGGTCGAGTAAAGGTGGCGGTTGCCCATGGCTGAGGGCTGGTGGACGTGGGAGGCGAAGCGGGGAGAGGGTATGATTGTTTGCGGTCGGAGGAGGAGAGTGGTTGTGCGGAGGGTTGTGGGTGCTGTTGTTGAGGCGATGCGCAGAGCGCGTTGGGCGAGGGCGCGGGAGAACATGATAGCGACTTGATTGAGAGTTGGGGAGTGTTGGGTCTATGTGCTGTGTTTGATTCAAAGGGTTGTAGACCTCGCGGCGAGACCTCTCAAAGACGATCTTTGGATGACGTCGGGAGCTGCCGGAGGCAACTTACATTTCGGACTTACCATACATACATTTTGACATCTATGTAAAACACTTCACAACCCAGCCTGAAGCAAAATTGGAAAGCAGCTGGACTACGTCAAATCCATTCGCCTGAAGAGATCATGGCTTAAATCTAGCTGGAAACATGTCGCTTCGAACTCGTCACATACTCTCACTCAGCCGCGACACACAACCCTTCACTTCCGCATAGGATCGCCGCAACTGTTTCCCGGAACGTACTTCAACTCCACCTCACTCACTTTGGATAACGCCCAGCATGGCATACTGGAGTCTTGCGATCTTGGTCATTTCCGTATCATTCCTGGCATATCGTCATCCGGAGGCAACTCGGAACGCTTTGCCACCGTGGCTTCGTTCGAAATCATACAACGCGCTACCCGCGAAGGAGCAGCTGGAAGAAAGCGACGAGGATGTACTTCATAAAGAGAATGGCACTCCCTCGTTCCAATTATCAGAGCCTAAAGTGAACGAGGAGGACGATGCCACGCCAAAGACGAACGCCACTGAAAAAGGAGACCTTGTACCCTCGTTCTCGCTGAGCAACGATGACCACGACAAGCCGGACTCTACCAAACCGTCACCACCTGTAGCGAAGGTCGAAGACCCTGCTCCGACGTCAAATAACAAAACTAAAGCCAAACCGACGATCTCGCCAAGCCTAGCAATGCCGCCACCACCCAGGCCAGCCTCCTCATCGTTGATGCCGCCGCCGGCTCCCAGGCCCAGCACCCTGATGGCTCCGCCGGGTCGACCATCTCCTCTCCCCAATCGTAACCCAGCCCCCTCGCTTCGCGTTCCTTCAAATGGGCCACTGCCAAATCGCGGACCGCCTGCCAACAGCCAGCAACGCGCGGGTGCTTCGAACAACGGACGTGGCAAGATCTTACTGTCTCCCGGTCACAGTCCCATGGACTGGGCTGCATTGGCACGGAACAGCAACCTGGCGGGCGTGCCTACGCTGCAGCGAGTCACACCTTCTCAGCTTAAGACCATGACTGGTCGCAAGGGTAAACCAGCCTGGTCCAGCTACCAAGGCAAGGTATATAACATTACGCCATACCTGCCCTTCCACCCTGGCGGCGAGCCGGAATTGATGAAAGCAGCCGGTAGAGATGGAGGAAAGCTGTTCATGGAAGTACACCCGTGGGTCAACTGGGAGGGAATGATGGGGAGCTGCGTCGTAGGAATCCTTGTCAGCGAAAGCGAAGGACAAAGCGAGCTTGACGACATGGACTAGAAGCCAACAATTGAGACGAAGAAATCATCTCATAAAACCATAGACTACCTTTCTCTACAAAGACTCTTCCACCTTGCTCAACTCCTCAATCAACCCCTTGATCGACTCCCTCTCCGCCTCACCAACAGGCTCATACGGCGCCCTAGGGCCCAATTTCTCCACCGCACCCTCGATCCCCGCCGCCTTCGCACTCGTCAACGCAGCCGCATACTTGGTCCCAGCAATGCCCCCCTTACAAGCCCTCTCCGCCAGCGCCGCCTTCTGATGCAGCTCCAACGCCTCTTTCACCTCTCCCTTCTGCCAAAGCTCATAGATCCGCATGACAACTTTGGGGAAAACATTCGCAAAAGCCGCAATACACCCCGCGCTCCCCACGCTCAACCCAGCAATCAAGAAATCAGACTGGCCCCCAAAGACCGCAAAATCGGCCTTCTGCACCTGCGCCGCCAACCGCGTGATCTTGCCCACACTCGCGCACGTCAACTTGACACCTGTAATCTTCCCCGGATGCTTCTCGGCCAGTTTCGCGATAACATCCGAATCTAAATCGACCCCGTTCGTCACCCCGGGGAAATTGTACAGCACGACCGGCACCTCGCTCGAAGCCGCAACATCGTCGTAGAACTTCCCAATCACTTTCGCCGTCGTGGCTTTGCCAAAGTACGCGCATGGAAGGACTAGCACGTAATCCATCCCCGCTTCCGCGGCGTCGGACAGGTATTCGCGCACCTGCTTGGTGCTGTGCCCGCCCACGCCGGCCATCAGGGGGTAGTCGGGCCCGACGGCTTCGCGGGCGCATTTGAGGAGGGCGAAGCGTTCTTCGCGGGTGAGGAGGAAGGTTTCGGCGTTTGTGCCGAGGATCACGAGGCCGGTTAGGTGCTTGGAGAGGTAGGTGAAGTACTTCTTTTGGGCGGCGAGGTCGAGGGTGTCGGTGGTGTGGTCGAAGAAGGTTAGGGCTGGGGCCCAGATTCCTGAGGGGGGTGTTGTGGGTTTGGGAGACATTTTGTCCGTTCTTGTTTTGTTTGGTCCTTGTCTGGGCTGGTTGAGGCTGTGAGGAAGTCGGGCTTTGAAGGTTGTTGTGTTTGTTGGTTGTCTTGTTGTTTCTCTTTGATGATCAGAAGCTATGTCAGTTGATGCTTAAGAATATCTGGGATTGTATATCTATTTCCTGAGCTCAGACATGTAACAAGTGTGGTTTATTATGTGTCTAGGCTGATATACGAATGTCGTCGTCTGTTGAGTGGGACCAGTTGCCGATGTCGGTTAGATAGTGATCGGCTATTGCGGCTACCATCGGCTTCCATCCCGAGTAGGTATCTTTAAGGCGTGGCATCGGGAACGAGGCCGAGATGCTGTACTGGGAGAAGGATTGATCATCAAAGAATGTGAAGATTTGGCTGGTGACAGGTGTTGAATCTGCAAGGACAGAAAGTGATTTCTAAGAGCGGATGACTAGATACGAGAAATTGTAGTCTATGTAGGTCTGGAGGTCCTTGAGGTACATAATGAGTATGCTAATGCAAGTAAAGATGGTGAATCATCATCGATGGTCGTGATGCAAGTGAGAAGAAGAGAAACAGAAAATGTGCCACAATCAGTCTCGTGTGGTCTGATGCATCGCTAAAGGCAACGAGAGTCTTTTGACGGAAAGAAAATACGAAATACGAGAATGGACGTCGAGGGATTAGCGCAGCAGGATTACTTCCGCGACGGAGCGACAGTTGTCGCAGGGGACGCAGTTGGTCTTGCTAGTGTCTTCCAGGTTGGCGATGTCGTGATGGCATTGCGGTTGAGCAGGCTGGGCAGACCGAGGTCGCTAAGAAGGTTGACTGTAGGCAGCAACGACTCGAAGCCAGGCATTGCTTCGCTGGTGGTGGAGGTTTCGAAGAATTCTCCAGCGCTTGAGGGCATAGCCGAGCTCCTCGTTTGGCTAGTGACAGTGCTCGACGATTCCTGTTGGTTGCCATTTGCGGCGTAGTAGCTACTCTGAGCCGCAATGAGTGATGTTGCAGGTTGGTATGCGTTCAGGCTTCCAAAGGAACGGACCACCGAGTGCTTAGCATCATCTTCATAGGCGTCAGCACTGAAATCGGCAGCAGAGAACTCAGTACCATCGGGATTGTCGTAGCCTTGAGTACTTTCGAAGTCGTAGCCAAGCTCCTCAAGGAGGGTAACATTGAATGCAGCCATCATCTCGTGGTCTTCGTGGACAAGATTATGGCAGTGGAACATGTAGAGGCCGTTCCAGGGTCCGAAATAAGCGAGCACGTGGACGACTTCACCGGGTGTGAGGAAGACAGTGTCCTTGAGGCCGGCGGTCTCATAAGGCAAAAGTCCCCGAGCTCCTCCAGATCGGCTGACGACCTGCAGGTTCACAAGGTGGACGTGAACAGGGTGTACTCCCTGGCCTCCGGTGTGGCGTAGCTCCCACAATTCGACGGTTCCTTGAGCCGGTCTTGCCAAAACTCGAGCATTGGGGTCGCTGAACACGGCACCGTTGATCGTCCAGGTTGCATTGTTGGCATTGCCACCCATTTGGAAGTTAAACACTTGATCGACCTCGGTCTGGTTCTCCTTCTTTGGGAATGTGAGGTCAGGGTTGAGGACGTCCGGGACTGGGCCGTTATCGTTACTGTCAGTAACTTTGTTGCCGACAACGAAGCGCATGACCTTGTCAGTGTTTTCGAAGTCCTCGATCGTAGGGTTTTGGAGCTTGTTCGCCAATGTGATGTTCTGGCCGCGAACTCCAGAGAAGTCTACGACGATTTCGTAACGCTCGCCCATGGCAATGGTCAAATCATTTGTTTGAACTGGGTGACCGAAGTAACCAGAGTCGGAGGCGATGACTTGAAAGTCGAGCCAATTGCCGTCTTCATCAACAAAGTACAGGTCGTAAGGGCGACTGACGGACATATCGTAGATTCTGAAGCGATATTTCCGAGGCTCGACCTCGAGGAAAGGCCACGGCTGTTCATTGACTTGGATGAACTCGCCGAGAAAGTTGAGCTCTTCCCCCTCGAAAGTCATGAGTTGGCCGTTGTCCTGATAGGTCTTGTCGGATATAGCTAGAGGAATGTCGTATTTTCCGCAAGGCAGTCCCAGGGCCTCTTCCTGAGCTGGGTCATAGACGACGTAGACTCCAGCCTGGCCCTCATATACATCGTTTGATGTGTGATGTTCGGCGTGATCGTGGTACCAGATGGAACGAGCGCCTTCGTTGTTCGGGTAGTAGTAGTCCTTCCACTGGCCGATTTCGAGTTCGTCCGCCGCCCTACAAATTTTGTTAGTGTCATCATAGAAGAAAAGACTCAAACACTTGGACAGCATTCGGTTGTGAGGGTCATAACTTACCATCCATCCCAAACGGAGTGACTCCACATACCGTGAAGATGCATGGCTGCGGTTCTGTTGCCATGGTTGATAATCCTGACTACAGTCTCACGGCCCTCTTCGACTCGGAAGGTCGGGCCAGGCGTGGTTCCATTGTAGCTACAGCATGATCAGCCAATCTGAACGCAAGTGCTGTTGTGGTTGACTTACCCTATAAGTGTTGTGGGACCACGGTCTGGAAAGAGCTGTGAATCGAAGCTCTCAATGGTCATCTCACTGTCAGATCATTAGTACGGATTTCCAAAGTTCACCGCACGAGCTGGTATGGGCTTACTAGTAATCGATTGGGACACCGTTGACGGTTTCTGTGAACATCGGCACCGCGATGTCTGGGATGGGGAGTGGAGCTGCGAACAAGTAAGGGTACTCAGGGCTGGAGCCTTTGTTCCCCTGTCCTCGCCATCTTGGTCGACCTGGTACGTTGTAACGGTCCCAGACTGGTCCAGCAACAGGAAGCCTGTCCCGCAGAGCTCTCTTGGCGAGGCCTTCGGAGGTATCATCGCGAATTTGAGGGTTGTTGCTGAGATCATCCTTTTGTTTGAGGCCTTCTGTTGTAATTGCCAAGGCAAGCGAGAGAATTGCATTGTAAAACATCGTGAAGTTCCAACACTAAGGAGTGGCGTGCCAATAAACGGCGGATGAAATGAAGGAAGAAAGGAAGGACAGATGAACTCAACGTTAGTGAACGGTTGGTGTGAGACAAAATGAACAAATCAAACGGGCGACGGGGTGGTATAAGAATGGAAGCGCTGTAGTGAGTGTAACTACCCATATTGAGTTTTCCGGCACGTGTACGGCAACACCTGTTCGGGCTCGCCACCTCCCAAGGTCTCACTCGATCTTAGTAGGGTCCGAAAGCAGTATCTCCAAGAAGCACAGCAGGGTCCGTAGTGCGCCAGTGTTGAACCTCAGGGGCATCACAGCAAAGTGTTGTGAGTCCGTGTCAGAGTGACATCGTGTTGTGCATTCCAAGCCAAGGACTTTGGTTCCCAAGCAGCGGCACAGTTGATAGCAAGCTGATGGATCGTTGTATCGCTCTATGCGGCGCAGATGCACGCCGCCGGTCTCGAACAGCACCGAGATTGTTCAGCCAGGCAGCCCGTGGTCGCTAGAATGCTTGTATCGCTCTTGGCCTCCGCAGTATAGTTAAGTATAGAACAGATGTCGCTGATATGAATGGATGCCGCGCCGGTGAATCGATGAAAGGGTGAAGTCATGGAGTGATCGACGTGGAGCTGGCCCCGATGAAACGTTCTTGGCAACGCCCGGTCGATCCATGCCACAGCAAGGGTGATGAGCAACGTGAAAACTGACAGACTACTACATCAATTTCTCTAGGCAAATGTCGGGTCTGATCTAGTCTTGTACGCTGGCTGAATACGAGAGGTGGTCTGCAAGAAAACTGCAGCTGTGCAATCCCACACTTGCATGCTTTGCAGCTGAAGTTGACATCAAAAATCGGCTGAGGTGAAGTGCTCCTGAGGTGCGCATGCATCATGCACGAACGATGAAATGTGGCCTGCCGTCTGTGCCACCATCTGCCATGCTGCACGTCAATCAACGATACTCCTGACAAGTCTGGGAAGCCTAGTGACTGGCATCGATATCTACAGTCGACGCACGCTCGTCCAGAAAGAATGAGTATTCCACACGGGTGGTAGTAGTATTTCCTGATACAGCACCATCGGCCCTAGGTTCCGTTGATTGTTGCTGGTCTTGGGCAGTGGACGCCTTCGCCCAGCACTCCACAGTTCCTTGGCCCAAAATCAATGAGTTCCAGGATATCGGTAATAGGTTAGGATACTGGCGTGACCGTCCATGTGACGCAGTCGTGATGGAACTGATGGTGCAGTGGATGATCTGCACATTCGGAGATTAAAAGTGTGGTACGGGTGGTGACACTGCGTGGTCCTTCAGCTGCAAGGGCACGGATAAGTGCATAGCACCGACCCGGTGTTGCTGTACACGTACAGCCGTTGCACAGCTACCTGACAACACCGGCATGAGCGTGACTTTGTTCACCGCCGGGAGAGCATCAACACAATTAGTTGATCTCCATCATATCGTGGAGCAGTCAGGCAGTTACCTGACAACACCGGCATCAGCGCGACCTTCTTCGCCACCGAGAGAGCGCCAACATGACTGGTTGATCTCCATAACATCGTGGAGCTGTTAGGCAGCTACCTGACAACACCGGCATGAGCGCGACCTTCTTCACCACTGAGAGAGCATCAAATTAATTCCTTAATCTCAATGGTTATCAAGGTCTTCGGTGATAATACCATCACGCTCCTATAGCCATTTCAGAGCATCTGCCACTGAGATATCATCAACACAGCTCGCTGATCTCTGCCACATCATGGGGTTGTTGAACAGCTACCTGGCAGCACCATCATGAGCGTGACCTTCTTCACCACTGAGGGAACGTCAAATTAACTCCTTGATCTCGATGGTCATTGACATCTTCAGTGGTAATACCATCACGCTCCTACAGCTATTCCACAGTATCTGCCACTGGGATATGATCAACACAACTCGTTGATCTTAATGGTTGTCGAGATCTTCGGTGGTAATACTATCACGCTCCTACAGCTATTCTAGAGTATCCGCCACCGAGATAGCATCAACACAGCTCGTTAATCTCCACTACATCGTGCAGCCGTTGCACAGCTACCTGACAACGCCGACGTGAGGGGGACCTCGTCCACCATTGAGATACACAAACTTACAGGAAGCTATGTATATGCTATTTCTATTCTGTACTGTTCAATTCAGGCTCTGCATGAGGACAACTTGGGAAGATCGACTAGGTCTTCCTCACTCTCGTCGTCAACAATCACGTCCGAATCATCGATCTCATCAATGTTGCACTTAGAATCAGCTACGCTTTGCTCTTTCTTCTCGATCTCGTTCGCATGCTCAGCGACATTCTTGTCTCTCGCTTTGACCTCAATGATGTCTTTAGCGAATGCGCGGGCTCCCTCGACAGCAGCAAGAGGATCTCTTCTGTGGATCATCAGATACCCTTGCACTTCTGCAGGCGAGATCCTGCCACCCGAGGGAATTTCGCCAGCGAAGGCTTTTACCAGCTGAGCGATATTTTAACCCGCAGAAACACTGGTCTCGCCCTCGGCCAATTCTTCGGGAGTCTTGGTATACAGGTGCTCAAAAAGCCGGATGCATATCTCCTCGTTAGCGTGACCAAAAAGGACTTTCTTGTCGCATCGTACTGGCCTGATGAGCGCAGGATCGAGGCTGTCAGGCGCGTTGGTGGTCATGCAAACTATCCTGCCGTCTCTCGAAGTCGGGCCGTCGAGGCAGTTGAGCAGACCACTGAGCGTCAGCGAAGTCGCTTTGTTGGCAGTGGTCAGAGAGTGCTCAGCGGGGACAGTGATCTTCGACGAAAAGGGCGCTGTGACAAGGTTCCAGAGAGACAAAACAATCTCTCGAAAGGTTCGCACCTGGCTGAAGGTTCCGTAGATACCGCCGAACAGGACGATGTAAGGTACGATGATTCTCAGCACAATATCGACCCTGGCACTGTGTCTTTGGACTTTGGCCAGAAGGTTCCTCAAAACGAGACTGTAAGTGAGCTCCACGAGATCAGATTGTCCACTCGAGTCTGACGTGAGTGCGGTCGACAAACGGCGGACCAGGGATGCTGGAGAGAAGGGCATCACCAAGGAGCTCGGCAGCACTCGCTGCGTTCTGGGTTGCGGTGCTGATGCTCACGAAATGTTAGAATGCGTTGCCATAGCCGAATAGAGGGATTTGAGGGACAGAGGAGTAGCAGTACGCTTTGCCTGGATCATACCAGAGGTCTTGTGTAAGCGTTTGTAATCCTCAGAGAGACGCGTGATCCATCTAGGCGCTCGCTGGAGGCGAAAACTTGGTGAGCGGTCGGACTGTTATTGTTTCTAGCGGCGGTAGCTCTGGTACGTCGTCACCAAATATCGGAATGGCCGCAGAACGTGTGTATGTGTAGCGTGATTGACAGTGGGTAGATGGTGATGAGGCAGTGAGAGTTTCAGCAGGGTGTGAAATTAGGCAACTGTATGTGTGGAAAGTTCAAGATCCCGTCAATCCCGTTAACAGAGAGGTAGCAGCAGTGCCTCACGCCTGGGTCATTCTGCCTTCACTCTCCATGTCGATCCTCGGCCTCACGTCTGGGAAGTCACCGGAACCTCCATGCTCGTCTGAGTCCACACCTCACCACTACCAGTCTGAGTGAGCTCGACGTCGGTGTCCGCATTGCCGTAGAAGGCGCCACTGTTGTACGGGAATGCTCCGAGACTGGAACAATCAATGTCAGCTCACCAAATCATAGCAATACCACAGCCGCCTTCAAGCCTCCTCTGGATCACGTACCAGTCATCAATGTAACTTCTCCGGAGTTGGAGGTTGCCTGGTACCACGTCGTGGCCCGCGGTGTAGAGAAATCGCACCCTGTCGTCCTCGCACGGGTGCCAGCCCTTCGCTTCTTCGGGTCGCGTGCCAGTGCCCTGGGGCATAGTGAGACCGCAGGAAGTCTCGAACTCGAGGCCGGCGTTGGTGTCGCTGACATGGAAGTGGATAGAGGAACCGATCGGAGCAGTGGGCAGAACATTGAGGATAACAAAGTCAGAGACGTGCCATGGGGAAGTCTCGATGAGGGCGTTGCAAGGGCCGTCTTTCGGGTAGGAGGTGGGAAGGGTGTAGGATAGGGGACTCAGGGAGAGGATGGTGCTCAGGACTGTGAGAGAGTGCATGTTGGAATTGAGTCTGTTGATGAGATTGAGGTATCGTTGGACTGGGTTGTTGGTGGGCTTGGGACGTTCGTAGGCTTGAATGCTGGTGGACTGGGAGGTTGATAATCGGACTGTGGTCTTGGTGGACTTGAAGCTGTCGGTCAGATCTGGCGTCCTTTGGTATGCTTCAGTGTGATTTGGCAGAGTAGTTGGTTACTTGATGAGAGAAAAGGTCAAGTGGAAAGACATATCCTCTCCTTTTGTAGACAACAGAAGAAAGAAAATCTCACCATTCACCTGACGCTCTTGCCCTTGGGCACCAAACATGATGGAGTGGCGTCTGTGTGCTTTCAAGTTACTGACATGGCTTCGGGACTGAGAATAGCGGTGACAAGTTTGCCTTGACAAAGATTTGGTACGTGGTAGGACACCAAACCGCCGCTGACCCTCTTCCGTGAAGAACAGCAGTCATGGCTCGGGATGCCTCGCAGCAGCGGTCGCGAGTAGATTGAGATGGCTGCAAGCCAGTATGTTGCTCAATAAGGCATCCTGAATTCGGTGCAGGCTTGGTAGAACGATAGACGTCCCGTCGCGTGGAAGTCACAAGATAGAAGGGTACTGCATCTGGAGCCTTGCTGTCGGTCTCGGTAGCAAACCACGGGCATGGCACTTCGTCAGTAACAACATCGGGTACCTGAACCAGTTGACCATTCGATTTGCACAGGCGGTCTCGGTGGTGGGTAAAGTTGAAGATACAGGATCTGATGTCGTCTGGTGGCTGAAGCTGTGTCTCGCAACACAGACGCGATGAAGTCCGCGACAGAAAATGTCCCAAAGCGGAAGTTGCGCTCCTCACGTCAAGGCGGAACAAGAATTGCCGACCAGATCTCGACATCAAACATCACCTCCGCTACAATTCCTCGCACAACAATGGGCGTTAAACGACCTCACGCCGCCATGGACGCCCAAGATAGCACAGCCAATCAATCGCCGTTCATGCCCATGTTTGAAGGCTTCCGTGCAGAACTGGACGAACACCACGATCGTCGCGAGCGCATTATCAAGGCATCGAGAGATATCACAGCATCCTCGAAGAAGATGTAACTTGACATTTCACACATCAGGCAGTTGCAGAGAGCAAATCCGCTGACTCCATCGCAGCATCTTCACCCTCCAACGGTAAACATCACTTCACCAAGTGGCAAAAACCAAACAGCCCAACAACTAACACCATCAACCACAGTCTCCGCGCCCTCGCCCAACCACTCCCCCAGCACATCACTAAATCCAACTCCCCCTACTACACCACCATCTCGACCAATTACGCCGCCATCTCCCCGGACCTACAATCCATCAACGCCCACCGCTACGCCCGCCAAATCTCCGGCGGCCACCAAGAATACATCGAAGCCGCCTCCTTCGAACACTACCTCACGACAGCCTCGCTCCTCCCCTACGAAGAAGCAGCGGCCAAAATTCGCGCCCTAGACCCCGAAGGCGCCGGCGTAGGCCTCGGCTACGAGGATTACGTGCTCGGAATTTACGACATGACAGGCGAGCTGATGCGTTTCGCTATCACTGCCATGGCTACCAGCGGAGAATTGCCTTCGCCTTCCCCTTCGCCCGAGTCGCAGGATGACAATCCTTCCGCGTCGAAATCAGCGAAATCCAAAGGCGAGGCCACCGTTGACGCTATGGAAGTTGATGGTGCTGCTGCCGGTACTTCCAGTTCTTCTACGCAGAACCGCACCATTCTCACGGATCTTCGCCAATTGCGCTCGGCGCTGGAATCGCTCAATACGAGTGGCACGGGGCCTTTTGGCAAAGAAGCCGACAAGAAGGCTGAGGTCATGCGGCAGAGCGTGGAGAAGGTCGAGAGGGCTTTGTACGGGTTGATTGTGCGCGGGGCGGAGCGGCCGAAGGGGTGGATGCCGGATTTGAGTGAGAATCGGGCGGTGGAGGTTGAGGGTTAGTGTAATGGAATGGCATGGCATGGCATGAAGGGTGCAGTGCATTGTGCATTCATGTAGTCCTTTCGCTGCGCCACCAAAAAAGGTGTTCAAGAACGGGTCGGTCATCATGAAAAAATGCTTTCTTCGCCTTACTACTCGCACTACTCTATCTGAACTAGGGGAAAAGAGAAAAACAAAAAGACGACAAACGCCAGCGCTTTTTGATACAACACACAAGGAGAGGTCAACAACGAAAATGAAGCTGGCCTGATGTATCAGCTTCGAGTCGATAATACCGCTGGTGCGGTCATTTGAATACCAATGGTCGTTCAACAAAGCGTACCAGTGGTCGTCCTTGCGTAGAAATAGAAGAAAAGAAGAGTAATTGAGCCCAGGCCGTGTGGTATCGCAGAACAAAAACCCCCTTTTCCTGGTGTTGGAAGGGGTATGACAGATGAGATAGGTAGTGCATGGTGTGGTATAGGGATGGTTGGCTCCACTGAGGGGACTTTTGCTGGTCAAGTTTAGGCGGTGCCGTTGTTGTTGTTGCTGCCGCTGCTCTGTGAAACAGTTAGCCACCAATCCAAGCAATTCACTCAATTCCACGTCGTCGACTTACGAATTTGCCAGTAACACCAGCCCAGATGAGGATGATAATGACAATAACCAGGATGATGGCAACGCAGATACCAAGGCAGATCCACTTCTTTTTGCGCGCAGCCCGCGCACTCACGATCGCACGGTCAACCTGCACGTTGCCTTGCTCCAAGTTCTCGTGCGTGTCCATGGCCTTTGCTTCAACATTCTGCACCATAGGCTCCTGCTCCATGACAATAGCGTCCAGATCTTGGAACAATTGTTGCAACTCGAGCATAGTCTTCTCAATCTGCTGAATGGCGGCATGACGCTGGCGAACGTTGGAAAGCGCGCTCTGAGCCTGACCGCGACGATCGGAGTTCATGAGCGCCTGCTGGAAAATCTGGGTATCCGCGCCTTCGCTCGTAGCTTCTTGAATCTCCTCCTCGGTCGCATCAGGCCTGACAATAAGGAATTGTCTGCGCTGTTGTTCCTGCACGTCCTTCCTGAACTGGCTCTCAACCTGCTGGTAAGAGTTGATGGCCTTGCGGATGCGACGGTCCAGAGCGTCGACTTGGGGCTTATTTCGTGGGTCTTGCGACTCGTGGCGAGACTTGATACGCTTCACACGGTCGGCGAGTCCGCGGTAGCCGCTCATGATATCTGCGCTGAGGGCATCGACTTCTTTGCTAGAATCGCCAGACGAGGTGATGAATTGGCGCTGGCTGCGCTGGAGGGAAGCAAGGCGGGACTCGAGGTCGTCGATCGCGCGGCCGACGGCACGGCAGTCGTTGAGGATAGCATTGGGGTCTGTGGGGTTTTGCTGTTGTGCGTAAGGGTTGTCGGCCTGGCCCATGTTTTGCATTTCGACGGGTTGTTGGCCTGCGGTCATGTCAGGACTTGTGCGCAGGGCAGTAAGGTGAGATCAAGCATACCATATTGAGGTGGAGGCGCAGTGTCGTAAGGGTTGGACTGGCCGTAGCCGCCGCCGCCATAGTTGTTGTTGTTGTTGTACTGCAATGTCGCGATCCTGTCAGCTTGGAAGTCCGTATGTATAAGGGGGCTGTATTGCTCTCGCGGAGTGCTGTTGAGGGACTCGAGGCGCGAGCAAGAGATCAATGTTCACTTACAGCCATGATTGTTGCTGGTGCCTAAAAGTGTCGTCTAGTAGTTGCGCTCGAGGTGCTGTTTACTCCTGAAGCCGTGGGATGTCAGACTGGTATGCAGTTTCGTCTCGACGCGGTTTTATGTGTATGTTTCCGGGTATATTCCAATGTGAAGGTATGGAGCAGTGTAACCAGCAGCTATACTGGGGTGGATGATGTATGAAGTAAGAGCAAGCAGTCAAGTCAAGTGGGAATGGGAATGTCCGACCGGCATCCACTTGAGAAGGCTGGACTTGTTGGCTGGCGCGATGCGGTCGGTCCCTTAATCCAACGACATTTCAGAGGCGGAGTCGCGCGCTAGAGCCATGCAAGCTTATGCTTAAATTCGCCAAAATAGCACAGGCCAATCCCAGCCTCGCATTGCCACCGTCGTATATGCAGAAACGATTTCGCCCGTGTCTTTCTCTTTGCTGCAGCCTAAAGAATTACGCAAGCCTCGCTGGGCTGGTTCGCGTGGCGACTCGGGAACGTATTTGCCCTTTACGAGATGACGACTGACATGCTGAGATGCTGCGATGCTGAGGTAAGTACCAGCGGTTTCGGCCTTCCGGCAAGAGGCGATTGTGGCACAGTGCATACCTACAGTACTCACCGTGATACGCACGCAAGAAGAACGAGTTCGTACGAGAGACTAAGCCATCAAAGTACTGTACTAAGATGCATTCGCGTTTTGGATTTTAAACACTCAAGCAAGCCTGTCAGTTTCAGAGATGCGACACAACGCTTGGTCTGATCCCGATACCTCACTGTGTCGTTACATGTAGGGAACTACATGTACTTTGCTCCTGCCACACCTGCTTTCCGCTGACATCCTTCGGCGAAACACCCGATGAGGAGGAGAAGGCATGCCGCGATTAATATTCTACGTGTGACCGCAGGAGCAAAGTGAATCAACCCTAACCCTGATTGCGACCTGCCACCGATTCCCCGCCGGCATCATCGGCAACAGAAGGCTAACTTCTTCCTCCATCAACCGTTATCTTGCAGCAGAAGGCCACTAACTAGGTAGGTACATGTATGCTTTGGCCGACGTGGAGATCTTCGGCCTGCGTTCGGCCTATCGAGCGAGCAAGTGAGTAATAAGGTGAGACAAGAGTAAGATAAACTCCCTCTTCCACCTAAACTGCACCCTCACCTCCCCAACGCGCACCACGATGGTTCCAAACCAAGACAGCCTACTCTTTAAATCAGCTTCCGTGGTTGATGGTACAGGTCATACGCCAGCTTATCAAGCAGACGTCCTTGTCGAGAACGGGACGATAAAGGCTATCCATCCAGTCAATAGAGATGGCAACACCCAATCTCAACCCGATGTTTCTAACCGAGTCGTTGATTGTGAAGATGGCAAATGGACTCTCAGCCCAGGCTTCATCGACATGCACGCCCACTCCGATCTTTCCTTGCTACACACTCCCAAGCATCTAGCCAAGATCACACAAGGAGTGACCACGGAAGTCACCGGCCAGGACGGCATCTCTTACAGCCCCGTCACGGACTACACGATGGCAAGGATCAGGAAACAGATAGCAGGCTGGAACGGAAATCCGACTGACCCGGACTTCTTCGAGCGATGGCGCAGTGTGAAAGAATACCTCGATGTCCTCGACGAATCGAAGATAGCCACCAATGCCGCCTACTTAGTGCCGCAAGGGAACCTACGCATGCTAGTGAAGGGCTGGGACTCGGCTGCCTGCTCGCAAGTCGAGATCGATGCGATGAAAGAGCACCTCCACGACGCGTTCAAAGGCGGAGCTGTGGGGATGTCGTCCGGCCTGACATACGTGCCTGGAATGTTCGCCGACACCGCCGAGCTCACTCAGCTCTGTCGAGTCGTGAAGCAGTACGACGGCTATTTCTGCCCACACCACCGTTCTTACGGCAAGAATGCGATCCAGGCATATGCAGAAATGCTCGATCTCGCCCGCAACACTGGCGTGAGACTCCATTTCACCCACGCTACCCTCAACTTCCCCGAGAATGCCGGCCGAGCCGACGAGCTCATTGCCATGATCGACAAAGCGCTGGAAGAAGGCTTAGACGTCACTCTAGACACATACCCATACCTACCCGGCTCCACCACCCTAGCAGCCCTACTCCCCAGCTGGGTCTCCTCAGCCGACAACAAGCTCGAGGTCCTCTCCGACCCAGCGCAACTCGCCAAAATCCGCCACCAAGCCTTGGTCGAAGGCACTGACGGCTGCTACGGCTGCACGCTAAACTGGGACATCATCGAGATCGGCGGCGTCCAAGACCCATCTCTCGCAGACGCATACGTGGGCAAAACTCTAGGCAGCATCGCCCGCTCGCTAGACAAAGACCCCTTCGACGTCTGGATCTCACTCCTCAAAGCCGACGACTTCGGAACGACCATCATGCAGCACGCCGGCCACGAAGCAAACGTGCGCAAGATCATGCGCCACCGCGTGCACACGGGAGGGTCGGATGGCATCCTGACTTCGACCAAACCGCACCCTCGAGGTTGGGGCACTTTCCCGCGATACATTGGCCACTACCACCGCGACTTGCGGCAGGGGAGATCCCGAGACCTCCACACTGATGTGGCGGACGAGTTCGTGAGCGTCGAGCCCGAAACTATTTTCGAAGGTGGGCTGGAAGAAGTCGTGGCCCACTTGACTGGGCGGGCGGCGGCTGTGCTACGACTGAAAGATCGTGGTCTTGTGAAGGAGGGGTACCATGCAGATTTGGTACTTTTCGATGCTGAAGCCATCCGTGATGTTGCGACTTTCGCCGTCCCAGAAGTGCCTGCGGCGGGCATTCGGATGGTATTGGTCAACGGGCGGGTCGCGGTCGATGAGGGCACACCGACTGGCGAGAGGTCTGGTCGCACGATCCGATTGCGGCAGGCAGATGGTGGTGAT
>Ga0265798_10003256_pt1 | contig 23206 bp, 23 predicted proteins | sample P3T30metagenome_FD_192430 | JGI IMG/M metagenome (GOLD analysis project Ga0265798, IMG submission 192430) | Plant litter microbial communities from East Loma Ridge, Irvine, California - P3 T30 | ecosystem: Environmental > Terrestrial > Plant litter > Unclassified | place: USA: California... | reverse complement strand
GGCGCAAGAAAGGGGTGCGTAACCCGTGGGTTATTGCGATGCGTTCACCATCACGCGTCAGCAGCGGCTGCGCTTTGCTCATTGTTCTCACCTGTGGCTGGGACTGTGGCATCATTGCCTGAAGAGGTCTGACCTGATCAGTGTTAACCACAAGCGGGTGAGCCGCCAATATCGGAAGGGAAAAAGTGCGAAGGGAAACACGAAAATGAAAAACGCCGCATTAACGCAGCGCTTTGGGACTTAACGCAAACCGAGCTGAAAAATCATGGTTTCAGCCTGGCAGCTGAAGGTGAAATCGATATCCAGCTGTACACCCTGATTCACTTCGCTGAAGCGCGATTCAATCAGGCAAGGTTCTGACTCTACCTCACGCGCGCGCTGGGTGAGTTGCGCTAATTTAGTTTCAGCATCCGCACGCTGAGCAAACCACTCCGACCAGCTGGCGGTGCAATCGGTGTTATCCATTACTGTGCCCACATCAACACAACAACAGGCTGCGGTTTCGGTCGCACTGCATTTTTTAATGGCATCAGTCATTTCATTCTCCTGACCAGTAATCTGGCGGGTTACGCGATTTTATCGTCGAAATTTTACCTGCTCGCTGAAAAATGCGCCACGCGCATGGCGCTAAGTGACGAATATCACAATAAAAATTGATCCAGAACAAACTGGAATCGGTATGCTGTGCAGAATCGGGGCTGTTTTGTTAAGCAGATCGAATTTTAAGCGATCAACCCTGAAATATTTTAAAAACAATATTGCAACATGCACACAGGTCGGACCTATACTCTCCGCACTGGTCTGATATGTGCGCTTTACATCAGTCCCTACAATCCGCCGTCCTTTGTTACGCGACGTTATAGCGTTAAATAATAATTCACATGAGGTTGTGGTCATGAACCATAAAAACCTGTTTGCAAAGTCAGCCGTGGCGGCTGCAGTGGCGCTTGTCTCTTCCCACGTTTACGCTGCTGGGTTTCAGTTAAATGAATTCTCCTCAATTGGTTTAGGTCGCGCATATTCAGGCGAAGGGGCAATGGGTGATACCGCGGCGTCTGCCAGCCGTAACCCGGCGACAATGGCGTTAATGGATCGCCCGGAATTTTCTATTGGCGCGGTTTATATCGCACCGGATGTTGATATCAGCGGCCGCAGCCCAAGCGGACGCAGTCTGAATGCCAGTAATATTGCCCCCAACCAGTGGGTACCCAATATTCATTACGTCCAGCCCATTAACGATCAGTGGTGGATTGGCGCATCTGCAACCTCAAACTACGGCTTAGCAACAGAGTTTAATAATGGCTACACCGCAGGCGGTTACGGCGGTAAAACTGATCTGATGACCGGCAATTTAAATCTCAGCACCGCTTATCGGTTTAATGAACATTTTAGTATGGGTGTCGGTTTTGATGCGGTTTACGCTAAAGCCAAAATTGAACGCTATGCCGGTGAGTCTGGCGCAAGGCTGGGGGTTCCGGCTGATACGCAGGTTGCCCATCTGAAAGGCGATGAGTGGGGCTACGGCTGGAATGCCGGCATCCTGTATGAAGTGGATGAAAATAACCGCTTCGGCTTTACCTATCGTTCAGAAGTGAAAATTGATTTCGATGGCGATTACAAGAGCAACCTCTCATCACGGCTGAATGCGTTTAATGATCCGACCGTGACCGGTGTTCCTGATGGCACCAACGGCACTACCGTTCCGGGCGCATTAACCCTGAATCTGCCAGAGATGTGGGAAGTGTCGGGCTGGCATAAAGTGGCACCGCAGTGGGCGGTTCACTACAGCATGGCGTACACCAGCTGGAGCCAGTTCCAGGAGCTGAAAGCCACTGGCTCTAACGGCCAGACGCTGTTCTATAAAGATGAGAGCTTCCACGATGCCTACCGCATTGCGCTGGGTACGACCTATTCCTACGACAAGAACTGGACGTTCCGAACCGGTATTGCGTTTGATGACAGCCCGGTTCCGGCTGATAAGCGTTCAATCTCCATCCCGGACCAGGATCGTTTGTGGCTGAGTGCCGGTACATCTTACGCCTTTAACGATGATGCCTCGGTTGATTTAGGCATCTCTTATATGCATGGACAGAAGGTGACGGTGAAAGAAGGGCCTTATACCTTTACCTCTGAAGGTAAGGCCTGGCTCTACGGCGCGAACTTTAACTACAAGTTCTGATTTGCGGGCGGGATCAAAAAGGGCGACTCTGATGAGTCGCCCTTTTTCGTGGCCGTGGATCGCTTAATGGCTCAGGGAGCATACGCCCTGCGCAAAGACGCAAAACCGCCATCCATGGCCCGCGATGCTTTGCTCCGGGCGTATGCTCCCATCGCTTCAGCTTCTGTGCGGTTTGCAGAAAAATACAGCGACACCCAGGTATGGAATCCTGCGATTACTCGGCGTCGATATCCTTCAGATCATCCTGAATCGCGGCTGCGTTAGGATTATCTTCCGGCCTGAGCTTGCCGCCGCGCGCCAGGAAGTCGTGACGCTGGAAGTAAGCGTTACGGATAAAGGCGTATGGATCGCTCTGCTGTTTCAGGATTGCATCAGAGTCCAGCAGCTGCGCGCGGGTCTCTATCCCTTCAAGCGTCCATTTACCAATCGACATTGGCCAGGTCAGCCAGCCGAGGATCGGATAAAGCGTATCAACGTAGTCGCCGCCATCCTGACGCACCGTGAAGCTGCCGTAAGCAGGCAACTCAACATACGGCCCGTAGCCGACGCCATAGTGACCCAGTGTGGTACCGAAACGGTGCGGCTCTTCGCGCGCCAGTTCCGGATTCGCTTTACCGGCAACGTCAATGAAACCGCCCAGTCCCAGCACGCTGTTCAGGAAGAAACGGGTAAAATGCACACCCGCATCACGCCCGTTACCGACAAGGATGGCGTTGACCATACTGGCAGGTTCTTCCAGGTTACCGAGGAAATTGCTCAGGCCGGTTCGTGCCGGCACCGGCACATAATCACGCCAGGCCACAGCGACCGGACGCAATACATACGGATCCAGCACGTTATAGTTAAAGTTAAACATCGTGCGGTTAAAGCCTTCGAACGGATCGCTGCGCTGAGCAGGATCGCTATTCGCCGGCTTTGAACTGGCACAACCTACCAGAAGGACGCTGGCCACAGCCAGGCTGGTCAGGCGATAATTCATTCCAATCTCCCTGTGCGGATGAAAAAGGTCTACCCATCGTTCAGGTCACAGCCCGGTGTCGAATTGGCTTACCCGATGAGCATAGCTGACTTTGTGCCAGAGGCAGCAGGCAATGGCACGCATCATCCTGAACGCTGTCAGTTGATACGTTCAGGGAAGCTGCTGATTAATTTCTACCGCGATCGGCTGATGCCCATCCCAGGGCGTCACTGCGCTCAGACCCAGCCAGTCACCCGGCTGCGGATTGGCGCTGCCATCGCGGGAGATTCGCACCCGAACCTCGACCTGATGCTGCGCCGAAAGCAGACGATCCGGCATCATGGCGTTGCTGTCATCCAGCGTCAGCGACAGCGGGAAGTGGCTAAGCGGCATCCGCTTAACCGCCACCGGTACCGGCGAAGCACCGTCAGAAACAGAAATATACAACACTCCGTCTGGCGGTAACATTTTTTCTGCCTTAGGTGCCAGCGTCACGGTCAGCGCCAGCTGACGACTCTGCTGCCCTGCCTCACTTCTGGCCTTTTCAATGCTGCGGGCGATCATCGCGTGTCGCGAATCACCAGCCGGCAAAAGACCCAACAGCGTCTGCCATGCGTCGATAGCCTGATCATATTGCTGCTGCCCGTAAGCATTAAATGCCAGCAGACTCAGCGTCCGCAGGTTTTGCGGATCTGCCTTAAGTAAGCCCTGCAGCAGCAGTGACGCCTGACGGTTATCCTGCGGATCGGGGGATCGCGTCAGGACTTCAGCATAATCCTGCTTCAGCGCCAGATCGTTGGGGGCAAGCTGCAGCGCATGCTCAAATGCCTGGCTGGCGATCTCCGCATTATTCAGCACCATGCCGAGCCGCCCCAGCATGGTCCAGTCGGCAAGATTATCCGGTTCCGTTTGCAACGCGGTACGCAATCCGAGCTGTAAACGCGCCAGCTCTTCCATGCTCAGCGGTTTAGCGCCGGGATCCATCAGTCGGGCGCGCAGCTCATGATACGCCTGCTGCACCTGCATCCAGCCAGTGAGTTGTGCCAGGCCGCCGGTTTTCAGATAAGTCCCCAGCGATACCCCAATCAGCACGATCAGACCTGGCAACAAAATCCAGCGGCTGCTGCTGTGTGACTGCATCTTCTGTGCCGGTGGAATATCCGCCAGCAGTGTCTGCTGTAATTCCCGCTCCATCAGCGGACGCTCAGCGACGACGCCCTGCTCTTCATCCTGCGCCAGCTCATCTATCCGCTGATGGTAGAAGCGCTGATTAAGGCGATCGCGATCGCCGGTGCTGGCCTGACGCTGCCGCCAGCCCGCCGCCATGAACAATGTACAGGCCGCCAGCAGTAACAGAAAAAGGGTGATCCAAAATACACTCATTACGGCTTCCTGTCTGACTTCAGTAGCGCATTAAGACGCTGTTGCTCATCTTCATCCAGCTCACTACGGGTTTTGCGCTGACGGCTTCGCAGGATGATCACCGCGCCGCCCAGCAGCGCAAACAACGCCGGACCAGCCCACAGAATCACGGTTGAGGGCGTAACCGGTGGCGAATAGCTGACGAAGTTGCCGTAACGCGCCACCATGTAGTCGATGATCTGCTGGCGACTCTGGCCCTGCTTCATCAGCTGATAGACTTTCAGCCGCATATCGGCGGCAATCATGGCATTCGAGTCGGCGATGCTGTTGTTCTGGCATTTCGGACAGCGCAGTGAAGCGGTCAGATCGCGGTACTGTTCTTCCTGGGCCACCGAGTCAAATTGCAGCGTGTCGATGGTCGCCCACAGGTTCATGCTCAGCAGCAGGCCACAGAGCAGTAACAGCGTTCTCATGATCCCGCCTCCGCACTGTATTTCACCCACAACGGTTTCACTTCCTGATCCCAGACGCGCGCATTGAGATCGCCCGCGTGGCGATAACGGATGATCCCTTTACCATCGATCAGGAAGGTTTCCGGTGCGCCATAGACGCCGAGATCCAGTCCCAGCATGCCGTTACCATCATAAAGGCTCAGCGCGTAGGGGTTACCCAGCGTATTCAGCCAGTTAACCGCCTTGTGACGATCGTCTTTGTAGTTCAGCCCGACCACGCGAATGCCCTGCTCCGCCAGCGTATTCAGATACTGATGCTCGGCGCGACAGGTCGGACACCAGGTCGCCCAGACGTTCAGCAATATCGGTTTGCCATCGGTCAGCACGCGCTGGTCATAGGTTTTGCCTGGCTGATCGAGTGCTTCCAGCCGGAACAGCGGCACCGGTTTGCCGATCAGCGCGGATTCAAGCCGGGTCGGATCGTCACCATCGGCATTACGTGTCAGCTGCCACAGCAGCGCCGCCGCCAGCAGCAGAAACAGCATCAGGGGGATAAACAGGATTTTCTTGTTCATGTCCGCTCCTCAATTACCGCTTTTTTGCGCGAACGGTAACGGGGATCAAACAGGCAGAACAGCCCACCCAGCGCCATCAGCGCGCCACCGAACCAGATCCAGCGGACAAAGGGTTTGTAGTAGATGCGCACAGCCCAGCCGCCATCCTCCAGCTCTTCACCCAGCGCCGCATAGAGATCGCGGCTGAAACCGCCATCGATCGCCGCTTCGGTCATCATGGTGCGGGCGGCGGTATAAAAGCGTTTTTCCGCCTGCAGCGTTGCTTCATGTTTGCCGTTGCGCGTGACATCGATGATGCCCATGCCACCGCTGTAGTTAGGCCCCTGCAGATTCTGCACGCCGCGGAAGACAAAGTGATAGTGATGAATATCGACGCTATCACCCGCCTTCATCCGCACATCGCGTTCCACGCTGTACTGGGTGCTGAACGCAATGCCAATCACCGTCACCCCCACACCCAGATGGCCGAGCACCATGCCCCAGTGGCTGCGCGACAGGTGACGTAAACCGGCAAAGAACGGATGACGGTGAGTGGCGCGCTCATGCAGTTCCAGCAGCGTCAGCACGATAATCCAGAGTGACATCAGCAGGCCAACGACGGTCATCGCCTCAATGCGATCCTGCAGCCACCAGGGAATGATCACGGAACAGGCCAGGGTCACAATCAGCGCCAGCGCCAGCCGTTTTGCCAGCTTCTGCGGCTCATCGCGACGCCAGCGCACCAGCGGTCCGATGCCCATCAGCAGCGCAAACGGCGCCATCAGCCAGCTGAACATGGTGTTGAAGAACGGCTCACCTACCGAAATGCTGCCCAGCCCCAGCTGCTTGTGCACCAGCGGCAGCAGCGTGCCAAGCAGAACCACCAGCATCGCCGCAATCAGCAGCACGTTATTGCCCAGCAAAAACGACTCACGCGACCAGGTTTCATTCTGTACACGGCCACGCACCTGTCCGCCTTTAATCGCGTAAAGCAAAAGCGAGCTGCCGATGACAATCACCAGAAACGCGAGGATAAACATCCCGCGCGCCGGATCGGAGGCGAAGGAATGCACCGACACCAGCACCCCGGATCGCACGAGGAAAGTCCCCAGCAGGCTCAGCGAAAACGCGGTAATTGCCAGCAGCACGGTCCAGGCCTTAAAGGTGCCACGCTTTTCAGTGACCGCCAGCGAGTGCATCAGTGCAGTGCCCGCCAGCCACGGCATAAACGAGGCATTTTCAACCGGGTCCCAGAACCACCAGCCGCCCCAGCCCAGCTCGTAATAGGCCCAGGCCGAGCCAAGGACAATACCAATGGTCAGAAAGACCCAGGCCGCGGTGGTCCAGGGACGCGACCAGCGCGCCCAGGCCGTATCCAGCCGTCCGGCCATCAGCGAGGCGATAGCAAAGGCAAACGCCACCGAAAAGCCGACATAACCCATATAGAGCAGCGGCGGATGGAAGATCAGGCCGATATCCTGCAGCATCGGATTCAGGTCGTGCCCGTCTATCGGAAAGTCCGGCAGTGTGCGGCCAAACGGATTCGAGGTCAGCAGGATAAACAGCAGGAAGCCGAGATTGATCATCCCCATCACCGCCAGCACGCGTGCCAGCGCATCCTGCGGCATACCGCGACTGAATATCGCCACCGCTAACGTCCAGGTACTGAGCAGCAACACCCACAACAGCAGCGATCCTTCATGCGCGCCCCAGGTGGCGGCAATGCGATAGTAAACCGGCAGCAGGCTGTTGGAGTTTGTGACGACATAGACAACGGTAAAATCGTTGCTGATAAAGGCCCAGACCAGCAGCGCAAAAGCCGCCGCGATGCAGATAAACAGGCCGCAGGCCAGCGGGCGCGCCATCGCCATCAGGCGGGCATCCTGGCGCACTGCGCCCCACAGCGGATAGCTGCTCAGCAGCAGGGAGAGCCCCAGCGCCAGGCAGAGCAGAAAAGTACCCATCTCCGGCATCATGATGATTTATTTCCCGCCTGATACAGCGACTGCGGGCCGGTGTGATTACTCTTCATCGCATCTTCAATCTCCGGCGGCGTATATTTCTCATCATGCTTCGCCAGGACTTCTTTGGCGATCACCTGGTTGCCCGCCGCCAGCACGCCCTGCGCGACGACGCCCTGCCCTTCACGGAACAGATCCGGCAGGATGCCTTCAAAACTGACGCTGACCACGCCGCGGGCATCATAAAGTTTGAACGACACGGCAAGCGTATTCGGATCGCGACGGACGCTGCCGGGCATCACCATGCCACCAACGCGCAGCCGCTGGCCCGCTTCAGGCTTCTCGTGCGCCTCCCCTTTGCCGTAGAGGATTTCACCTGGGGTATAGAACAGATCGATGTTTGATCGCAGCGCATACATTACCAGCGCGGTGGCCAGGCCGAGGCCGAGCAGAATCGCCACTGCCGCATAGAGGCGGTTGCGTCGACGGGTATTCACAATGTCTCTCCTGCCGCTTCAGCTGCGGCTTTTTTAGATTTCGCCGCCCGGACACGGCGTTCCCGCGCGTCGCGCTGGCGGATCTCAGCCAGCAGGCGACGGCGCAGCAACAGGGTATGCAGCGTCAGCCCGACAAGGGAAAGCAGCGTGCAGGCAACCGCCAGCCAGACATAGAAGGCATAGCCCCCCATCTCAAAGAAGGCGTGCCAGGAGGAAAAGGCTGGTGTCATGCCCGCTCTCCCCGCTTCGCCACATCAATCGCCCAGGGACGATGACGTTCGGTTAACAGAATCAGGTTGCGAAGCCGCATCAGGGTCAGCGTGATAAACACCAGCAGATAACCGATGATTGCCCAGCGCAGCGGCGTTCGCATCACCGGCGCAATCGCCTGCTGGAGAATGCCCGACGAACCCTGATGCAGGGTATTCCACCACTGCACAGAGAAGTGAATGATCGGCAGATTGACTACGCCGACCAGAATGAGAACGCCCGCGGCCCGTCCTGCGGTGCGGCGGTCATCAAAAGCGTGCCAGAGCGCAATTACGCCCATATAGAGGAACAGCAGCACCAGCTCCGAAGTGAGGCGCGCATCCCAGATCCACCAGGTCCCCCACATCGGCTTACCCCATGCGGATCCGGTGACCAGCGCAATAAAGGTAAAGACCGCGCCCACCGGTGCCATGGCAGCGGAAACCAGATCGGCCATTTTCAGCTGCCACACCAGGCCGATAAAGGCAGCGATGGCCATCGAGGCATAAATGCCCATCGACCACATCGCGGCGGGCACATGAATGTACATGATGCGGAAACTGTCGCCCTGCTGATAGTCAGCGGGAGCAAATCCAAAGCCCCAGGCCCAGCCCAGCAGCAACGCCGCCAGCCCTGAGATGGCGAACCACGGCACCAGTCGCCCCGAAAACTGATAGAGCCGTTCGGGCCTGGCCAGCTGATGTAACGCTTTCCACATATCAAATGCTCACATTAACGATAAAAGAGTGTTGCCGCGTCTTTTACGCGCGGTTATTTCAACGGCTGTTATTGCAACGTAATTCTTAGCGCTGCCGCCGTGGCAAACGGGGAGAGCGTGGCGCTGACCAGCAGCATCGCGCCGAGAATCGCCAGATAACCACTAATCGGCAACCCCTGACTGGCCGCCTCCATCGCCGCGCTGGCAAAGATCAAGACCGGAATAGCCAGCGGCAGCACCAGCAGGCTAAGCAGTACGCCACCGCGCCGTAAACCCACCGTGAGACCTACACCAATGGCACCGAGAAAACTCAGGGTTGGCGTGCCGAGCAGCAGCGTCAGGGCCATCGCCCGCCAGCCATTAAAATCCAGCGACAGCAGCAGTGCGGCCAGCGGCGACAGGATAATCAGCGGCACGCCTGTGACCAGCCAGTGCGCCACCACTTTGCCGATAACCGTTACCGGCAGCGGCGTCGGTAACAACACCAGCTGCTCCAGCGAACCATCGCTGAAGTCATCACGAAACAGCCGCTCCAGCGCCAGCAGCGACGCCAGCAGCGCAGCGACCCAGGTCACGCCCGGAGCAATGCGCGCCAGCTGTTGCGGGTCAGGTCCGATGCCCAGCGGAAACAGGGTAATGACAATCAGGAAAAACCAGAGCGGATTGACCACATCAGCCCCGCCGCGAAAGGCGATGCGCAATTCACGCTGGATGAGGCGAAACAGCATCAGCCCGTCTCCCCGTCGCCGAGACGAATTTTACGCACCCGTGCAGCATCCGCAGGCAAATCCTGATGGGTTGTCAGGATCACTGCGCCACCGTTATCGGCATGCCGGGCGAATTTCGCCATTAATTTTTCAATACCTGCTTTGTCGATGGCGGTCAGCGGCTCGTCGAGAATCCATATGCGGGCCTGGCTGAGCCACAGACGCGCCAGCGCTACCCGACGCTGCTGACCCGCAGATAACCGGCTAACCGGCACCTCTTCGTCGCCCGTGAGATCGACGCTTTCCAGCGCAGCAAAGATCTGCCTGTCACTGCAATCGGGATGGTAAAAACGCAGATTTTCCAGCGGCGTAAGCACGCCTTTGACACCGGGATGATGGCCCAGATAGAGCATCGCCTGATGCCAGATTTCGCGCTGCCGCAGGATCGGCTGCTGCTGCCAGCGTATTTCACCCTGTTCAGGACGGCTCAGGCCAGCCAGCAGGCGCAATAGTGAGGTCTTACCGGCACCATTGGGGCCTTCAATCTGCACAATGTCGCCTGCAGAGACGCAAAATGAGAGCTGCCGGAACAGCGCACGTTCGTCATATGCACAAGTGAGCGTAATGATTTCCAACATCGAGGGGGGAATCGCACCAGCTAAAAGTGGCCGGGATATTACCACAATGTTGCTGTGGGCCGAAGTGTGAGCCACCGCTCAGTTTCGATGCCATGGGTTTATTCGTGCGGTATCGCCCGCAGTCTGAATAAAAATGCAGTTCCGAAAAAGGTTGTTACGCTTATTCGCATCGATCGTTACATTATCGGCAAATAAAAAACGGCTACGCTTATTACGCGACAGCACTATCACCAGGAGAAAATATGAAGCCTTCATCAGGTAATGAACAGGGTCCTAACGATGTCGAGAGTGACGAGAAGGATCAGGGCACTGACATCGAAGTCGATGAGGAGGCTTTACCCTCCCGCGCCGCCGCCATCCATGAAGAGATCCGCCAGGATGGGGAAAAGGAGCTGGAGCGCGATGGTATGGCGCTGCTCTGGTCAGCCATTGCTGCAGGCTTATCCATGGGCGCCTCGCTGATGGCGAAGGGAATATTTCAGGTGCATCTGGATGGCGTACCAGGGGCGTTCCTGCTTGAGAACCTGGGTTATACCTTTGGTTTCGTTATCGTCATCATGGCGCGTCAGCAGCTGTTTACCGAAAATACCGTCACGGCAGTCCTGCCGGTGATGCACAAACCGACCTGGAGTAATGGCGCTCTGCTATTACGTTTATGGGGCATCGTCTTGCTGGGTAACCTCATAGGGACTGCACTGGGTGCGCTGGCGTTTAATGAGATGCCGATATTTGACGAGGCTACCCGTCAGGCGTTTACCGACATCAGTATGAAGGTAATGGAAAATACGCCCGGCGAGATGTTTGCCAATGCGGTTATCTCCGGCTGGATTATCGCTACCATGGTCTGGATGTTCCCCTCGGCGGGCGGTGCCAAACTGCTGGTGATAGTGATGATGACCTGGCTGGTTGCGCTGGGCGATCTGGCGCATATCGTGGTGGGATCGGTGGAAGTGCTCTATCTGGTCTTTAATGGCAGCATCAGCTGGCATGAATTCTTCTGGCCGTTTGCCCTGCCGACTCTGCTCGGCAACATTACCGGCGGCACGCTGATTTTTGCCCTGATTAGCCACGCGCAGATCCGCAACGATATGAGTGAAGCGGCCGTGGCCAAAGCGAAGGCTGAGAAGAAGAAGCAGGAGAAACGTCGGCAGCGTGAAGAGAAGGAAAAGGCTGAGTAAATCCAGGGCAGACAGAGCGGTTCATTCTGCTCAGTCTGCCTTTAAGGCATTCTGACTGAACGGGTAGGCATTGATATCACTCCTGCAGGCTGAGGAAGCGTGTCGTTTTCAGCATGAACGGTTTTCAGAAATCTGCGGGCAACAGCACCCGGCAGTCAGTGCAAAAAAGCAGGATTGCTGGCGGAATGAGCAAACGCACTGCGACGTAGTGAATCTCCTGGCCTGTTTGCGTTATACTGCGCGCCGCTGTCCTCTTAGTTAAATGGATATAACGAGCCCCTCCTAAGGGCTAGTTGCAGGTTCGATTCCTGCAGGGGACACTTTTTGCAAGTCTCAGCTTGTCTTATAAAGTCTAAAAAACCCTCTTAAACAAAGACATACGGCACACATCTAGTCCAGCACTGTCCAGTAAAGTTCAATGGAATCTATACACAGATGTGTATAAGATTGCGTATAACTTGGTTCGATCTTTTTTCTATACACATGCTGCTATCTGATATTCAAATTAAACGTGCTAAACCGCAAGACAAACCCTATACGCTCAACGACGGCGCAGGGCTATCTCTGTTGATTGATGTTAATGGTGCAAAAGGCTGGCGCTTTCGCTATCGCTTTGTTGGCAAACCAAAGATGATTTCATTTGGCGTCTACGGTGAGGTTTCGCTTGCAGAAGCGCGCCGTAGACGTGAAGAGGCACGTGCGATGCTAGCTAAGGGGATTAACCCTAGTGATGCACGTAAAGCCGACAAGATCGCGCTGCGTTTCTCGCATGATAATAATTTTGAAGCCACTGCCAGAGAGTGGCACGCCAGTAAGAAGTCAACTTGGTCGGATGGATATGCTAAAGAAATCTTAGGGTGCCTTGAGCGTGATATTTTCCCTTACATTGGTCACCGCCCCATTGAGCAAATAGAGCCACTTGAACTATTGGCCGTCCTGCAAAAAATTGAGAAGCGTGGCGCATTAGAGCAGGCTAGTAAGATCCGTCGCCGCTGTGGTGAAGTCCTCCGTTTTGCTGTAGTAACGGGTCGAGCAAAGTACAATTTTGCTCCTGATTTGGCCATCGCTTTGAACAAGCCAAAACAGAATCACTTCCCGTTCCTGACAGAAAAAGAGATTCCAGCTTTTGTTGAAGCGCTTGAAGGGTATCAGGGCAGTTTACTGACTAAATACGCCACTCAACTACTCATGCTTACTGGTGTCCGCACCGTTGAACTCAGAGAGGCTTCATGGTGTGAGTTTGATCTGGACAACGCTCTGTGGGAAATCCCAAAGGAACGGATGAAAAAGCGCCGTTCTCATTTGGTTCCGCTATAGTCTCAGGCAATTGAGATTTTAAATAAACTGAAGGTGATATCGGGTAAATATCAGCTAGTATTCCCAGGCAGAAACGACGTTAGAAAACCGATGAGCGATGCCAGTATTAATAAAGTGATTAAGAAGCTTGGTTATCATGGACGGCTAACGGGGCACGGTTTCCGCCATATGATGAGCACAATTTTGCACGAGCATGGATTTGAAAGCGCATGGATTGAGATGCAGTTGGCGCATGTTGATAAAAATTCCATACGAGGAACCTACAATCATGCCCAATATTTGGGATCACGACAAAAAATGCTTCAATTTTATAGCGACCATATATTAAAATCTAATTAAATATAAGCCCTCTTAACCGAAGATAACTCAGTATTAATATTGGTGAAGGTTAAATTAATACAATCTATAAGCTCAAATAATTGCTCCTCAATAAGTATGAATTCATTTTTTGGGCCGGAACTAACTTTTATACCAAGAAAACCAATGGCAGATAACATACTAGCTTGATGATGAGTGTAAATATATTTACCTCCAACCTCAGTAATTTTATTATTAGCATCCATAATTACAGCAACTATCGCATCAATATTATCTTTATAACTCAATGATATAGACACATCACCTTTCTTTGAAAGTGGGAAAATTAAGCTGTACCACTTATAAATATTTACTTTATCAGGTGAAACAAACTTTCGCTTAGATATTTCTGCATTAACGTAATCTCTAAACATATTTAAATGAGAGATATGATTAGTTAAATTACTGTTTTTCACACCAGTTTTATATGTCATTAACGCTATAGCAATCCCTCCTATAGTTGTTATTAAAGTAATTAACCATGCTATAGACTGGAGTATTATTGAAACGCCAGTAAAATTTGAAAGGAAATAGTTGATACACTTATCGGATAAACACAGATCTCTTAAATAAAGCTTTTCATTGTAAATTGTTGAAAAAGAAACTATTAATGAAAAAAAAACGCCTAGTGCTAAAACAAAAAGCACAGTTAATATTAACACCCTTATTTCGGGATCTCTACCAAACTCACCTAACGGAATTGAGCGAAGTAAATTTTTTATTTTTTCTTTGAATTTTCTCTTCGTACGCAAAACCAACGAAAAAAAAGCATCCGGGAATATTGCAATAACGTTCAGACAATTCTCAGTGCATTTTTTAATTTGGACCGTAAAACGAGAGTAACTTAATTTCAACTTTCTTACACGCTCCTTGAAGTTTCGCATCAAAACTCTTCTAGGCTCCCGATTAAGAATGACAGGAAATATATTTAAAGCCAAATAACCAAATGACACACTAGTTCTTGTTAAATTTACCCACAATAAAATTGTCAAACTCTTCAAAAGAGAAAAGCTTTTTCTCAGCTTGCTGATATCCATAATTAGTATTTTATCTTCAACAATCTAGCCTTAAAACCATCTGCAAATGAAATGTATGCAGCAGTACGCCTTAATATAATCAAGTTAAATAGTGCTAAATCATACTTCTTTTTATAATAATGTTTTTTAGCATTTCCGCCAAGATATGAATTCTCAAGAAAACATATTGCGCGCTCTATTTTAGATAAATCTCTTTTAGCAGCCTTCGGCTGAATTAGCCTTAATTTGTCTGAAAGAGTTTTATACTTTTTATGCTTTACTCGACCAAGTTTATTTACCCTTCCAACACATCGGTTGAACTCAACTCTATAAGCTACGCTTGTTAGAGAGTTGTTCTTTTTTGCCAACCCCTCTAAATTATGAACGGATGCTCTGATCCTTCCAACTTCATCTGAAGGCAATCGAGGTTCATTGAACGAAATACGTAGCCCATGAACTTTAAGTGATTCAGTTGATATATTATAGACCTGAGTCTTACTCTCATTAACGGGTAAATCTTTCTGGGCCAACATGCTCTTAATATGTTCAAGTATTTGGCTCATATCGAAATTGACCAATGGTGAAGATACAGTTATATCATCAACTAATCGCGTATAAGTTAGCTGTTTTCTCCTAGTGCGGTTTACGACATCAGCTTCTAAATCAAATAAACAAAGCGATGCTATATAACTGGAAGTTAAAGCTCCCTGAACAATTCTATGGTCATAACAGCATATATCAGTCAAATACTCTAACGCATCACCCTTGAATTTAAATACTCTTTTAAATATATCGTGAACAATATCTTTATGAATATTATCGAAAAAACTTTTAATATCTACTTTTAATATTGTTTTTGCTTTGCAATGTTTTTTCGCACAAGCAATATAGTGCCTTTCAATCCCCAGCTTTTTTTCTTCTTTATTGGTAGGAACGGACCCATAAATATAATCGGGCCAAATAATAAGCGGTTTGAAAATTCGATTATTTATTCTTTTCTGAATACGCCTAATAAGCTGGTGAGGATCATATACATCTCGGGTATCACCGTTTATTTTTTTCGCTTCTTTTTTTTTGTATCTCAATTCTGAGGTAAGGGCGCGGGCTTCGTTTAAATCCCCTAGAGAGATATCTAAACAGGAACTTAAAGAATGCATAGACCTTAAGGATTTGGTATTTGGTTTTCTAGTAGGGATATCAATAGACATGATAACTATCCATGATTTAATGTCAAAATTACATCCGGCCTCCCTCATACTCAAGAGGGCAAAAGAATAGGGATGCTTTCATCAAAAGTTCTTAGCAACTGCCCCTATTCTCTGACCGGACGCAATTGAGGACGGCTACAGCCCCATCGTCGCCGGCCAGGCTATGTGGGGGTTCCGTTCCAGCCTATGCATTGCATAAGCGCTCTCACACTTTTTAGCGAGAGCGGAAGCTAAAAACTATAAATTTTTGATTGCCGCAGGCAAACGGAACGTTTGCGCGATAAGAATACTAACATTGATATTAAGAGTTTCAATACTTAGTTAGTATTTTTTTACAGCTATAAGATGATATGGATGACAAAAACGGCGCTACACCGCACCCGCCTGCGGTTTTCGTATCAAGAAATTATTTCAGTTTCACTTTTCTTCAAAGCACTATCTCAGCTTGCGGCAGTAGAGGGTTTACAGCTCATACCCCTAACTGAAATCGTTGAAAGAAATTTCACCTTTTTTCAGTTTTGCAACAACCTCAAGTCATTCAAATTGCGATTAAAATATTGATATCAAATAATATTATTTTTTTACGTGACTAAGAAAACCAATTTTAAACATGACGACGAAAGCTTAATGCATTGATATTTAATGACTTTAATAGAATGGCTACTGAAATTTTTTCAACAAAAAAATTAAGCCGAGCGCTCACTTTCTGCCCGGCATTATCGTTAACTCTTAGTCTCTTCCTCTCTGAGTAACTCAAGCACTTGTTTACGTTCATCCTGCCCAAGTGCGTTTAGCAGTTCCCTCACCCTTCCATCTCCAACTAACGCACTGGGACTGATGGTATGTGAAAACGAGACGTTCATTACAAAGGTGTGCCCACACTCCATGTTGGTGCACTGGCAATAAACATCTGACAGCTGAGGATGCTTTCTGTTGGTTTTGCGTATCGTTGCGTTTGCCAGGCAAACCGGGCAAGTCATTTTCATTATTCGCATGGTTGTTCCTTCAAAACATGCCCGCCAGAATGAAGGCATTTGGCACGGCTATCTATCTCTGAGATGTGTAACAGTGGTAACGCTGGTAACGCCGTTGTTTTATATAGATAAAATCTGTTACCACTGTTGTTTTCACTCAGGTAACGAGTGGTAACAAGCACAATTCTGTTACCAGTGTTGCCAGTCTGGATTTTTAACAGGTAACAGCAGCAGGCCGCATAAACTCAGGCTGTTACCTCTGTTACCAGTGTTACCTTTAAAAAATAAGGCTCACGCGATTTATGCAGGTTCTGCGCTGCCCAATACCAAACTGCTGAACTGATAAACGCGTTTAACCCCTATTTCTGGCAGGCGAACGCTTGTCTGTGTGCGCCCTTCACTACCCGGCTCAAGCCATCCGGCGGCTACGCACAATCGCGCCACCTTGCGGGCGTCAAAACCTTTACAGATCTCTTTCCAGCCAGACGGCAAAACATAAAACGTGGTAACTGGCTCACTGTCATTGCCACCCTTATCTACCTTACGGAAACCCATCATGGCCGTAGGTCGATTCCGTTCGTCGTACCAATCAGCAAAACGGCTGAACTGGTTGCGGGTCATGAAGTCACAAATCTGCTCCAGTGCGGCTTTATCTTCTTGGTTCGCTGCATGGCCACGGTCAGTCATCCATGAAGCCAGACAGCGCTCCGCCGCTTTAAAAGCTTCGCCCTCTGGCCATCCAGTTATGCCTGCGCGGCTTGCCAGCTCCCCGGCCATTGCAACAAGCGCAAAGCGCGTCACTGCTCGTCCAACCTGATTCCCGGCGTCCTGCGGCGTCAGCCTGCGGGTGAAGTCTTTTAGCATGGCTTTCGCCTGGCTGGTCACTTCCGGCAAATTCTGCGTGATGTGATGCAACCAATCGCGGAACGGCGCGCCATGATGCTGCGTTACTGACTGCTCCAGATGCTCAGCCAATGCTTTGCCACCGCTGAAACCATGTAACTCCTCAAACACGCCGTACATACCGGAATCGCTTGGGATTTGGATCATGCGCACCTCGACGCCGGCATAAGTGCGCTCTCCAGCGTTTGCCGCATGCTCAACCAGTGAAAGCTCCCCAGTAGATAGAAAAAGTAGATTCCAGCGGTTCGTTTCGCGTACCGAACCGTCCGTTCTCGCTCTGGCTTTACCTTGGCCATTCGCCAGCATATAGGCGATATTTCCCGCTTCCCGCCCATCTACCTCGCGGATTTCATCCAACATGAGCGTAGCGTCATTACGGCGGCTGGCCGTACCTTCCAGCGCATTACCAGTTGATCGCCACGTATGCCAGAAATCCGTTCCACCGCAGACGGAAGCGGCTACTTTCATAGTCGTGGTTTTGCCGTCAGTGGATTCGCCTTTGAGGTGATAACCACCACCGCTCATGCCTACTAGCCGCAGCAGAGGCGAGGCAAAAGCCAGACTGACAGAAAACGCCACTCGTGCATTGCCGATACAATATCGCCCAATCTGATCCCGCCACTCTTCCGTGGTGCCGCTAACTCTGAAATCACGGCCTTGTACACTGCTGGTTTGCAGAATGACAGACTGAGCATCGCGCCCGATCACTTCGTCCTGAAGCACATACACGCCGCCATGCCAGCCAGTTTTATTTACACAGGTAACTTTCCTATCGGGCTTGCACAGAGAGATGTATTCCATCAAATGTGCACGCGCCATTCCATTGATGTTTATGTAAGAAAGTCCGTTAACCAGCAGCACACGCCGCAGTTCTTCGCCACTGCCGCCAAGCAGCTCCATCGGCATTGCCCATTTACGGCTAATACCGTTGGTGTCCTCCCATTCCAGCAAGCGGCCGTAATTGCTGCCGTCTGCATCACTAGTGATCGCTGTGACACGAAGCGGGCTACAAATCTTGATATTGCGGATCTCTGTGTCACCGTCAGACTTGTTCACCTGCTTGTCATACCACAGGTATTCTTTAGTAAGTCGAAACCCTTGTGGCAATCGAGTAAGCCCCTTGCCATGTAGCGCCATTTCCTCCATAAAAGCCTCACGAGCACGCCGCTCCCCATATTCGCGGCGGAAATCGTCCCAATCGGCTTTATGTCTGGTTGGCGGCAGCGTCACCCACCCATCAACAGCTTTAGCAGCTTTCTCTGCCTGAATACGTCCGGTGTTGTCTTTGCCATCAAGTAAATCGTTATCCCCAGCCAGGATGATCCGAGCGTCTGGCCAGCGCTGGCGTATTTGTTGCGCTACCTTGACTAAATTAGTCGCTGCTACTGCTGCAAGAATTAGCCCATCAGCAAGCATGCTGACGGTAATCCCTGTTGCAAAACCTTCAGTAATGATCACTTGCTCAGGTGGTTCCGCTGGCGAAGCACAAACCTGAATAAATGCCCCTGACAGCTGGCTACCTTGCAGCAGACATTTTTCACCTTCAAGGCTGATAAGCTGGCCACCCGTTATGTTTCCAGCAATATCCGTAAGCGGAAGCAGAACAGAGCCAGCGCTAAACGACATACCCGCCATGCTGAATTGCTTAACTAGCAAAGAAACCGTATGTCCATGAAGTCCACGCGCCGTCAAATAGCTACACTCTCCCTGCTGTGTTTGCTGGCTTAGTTCAGTAAAGCGTTTCTGGCCTGCTTTGCCGTCCGCAGCCTTATTTCTGGCAGGCATAATTGGCTGACTGCTCACATCAGGTAATGAGAGCGTTTCAGCTACCATCGCAGATACGGCTTTAACGTTCTGGCCAGTAGCAAGGCGCACAAGATCCAGCCCGTCGCCGTTGCCACAGTGGTTACAAAACCACGTACCACGACCTTCTTTGTCATCCAGGCGAAAACGATCTTTTCCACCACAAACCGGGCAGGCTCCATGCCGCTTCCCGTTTGGTACATTTATTCCCAGAGCGGATAAGATATGCGGCCAGCGGCCTCGCGCTGCGGTAGCAATTGCTGATACAGATTGCATTTTCACAGGAAGCCCTCCCCACCATCAGGCGAAACGAACTGATATCCCTGCGGAAGCTCACCGTCAGGTGCCCCAAAGATAATGTCTCGATAAACCTCGCGTAGTTCCGTTACTCCCTTAATGGATAAGCGAAGTTTTTCATCTACAAAGCTCGGCGCAAGCATTTGCTCAAGCGCCTCAGCAGCTAAACGGCACCCCTCTTCCATGCCAAACTCTGCAATCCAAGGTGTCTCAATGTGGAATATGATATTCAGCATCACTTTTTCATCAGTGAGCGCAATGATCTCTCCATCCTCAATATATGCAGCTTCGCCATTAACTTTGGTCATCAGAGAAATGAAAGCATTGGCGATATAACGGCGAAGCAAAGCAATTCGGAATGCTGATGAACACAGCGTTTTGTCATCAATCACGATGGCCTCCCTTCATCAAGCTGCTTTCTCTAACAGCGCCATCAAGCTGAAGTGAAATGCACTCAACAAGTGCGGCGATCCCTTCAGCTGATACCGATTTTTTCGCAGAAGAGGCACTTAATCCCTGAAGGACGTTCACGAGAAACTCGCTAGCCATTGCAGCACGAAGAAGTTGATCTTCTCCTTTTTCAGTCAGCGTGCAGGCAGGTTGGTGATGATTTTTCATGCATGAACCTCCTGGCGTTCAAATTCAGGAAGTCGGCCAGCAAAACACAACACGTATTCGGTAGCTAACTGAACACGAGCAGCACGCTCATCATCCGCTGTTACTCGCATAGCACAGGGTTGCGCTAAGAAATCAGCACGTCGAACAGCTAAAAACAGAAAGGTAAATTTAGGGTGAGAAAATACGGGAACCGTAGCCATAGCGGCAATCTCCTTCAGATAGCGGGTAAAGCTACCACCGGAGTTTCCACGCTCACTGGTGGTAGCCCAGACGGGGGTGGAAATACCGGTTCTGAAGGATACCGGCCTGACCGAAGTCAGCCCCGCCTGAGCCACCATTACACGACAGCGACAACGGTTAGAAAACCGCTGTGCAGATAACAGGTGCACAAAAGCAAAGACACAAAAAAAGACGCATGGCGCGTCTGGTGTCGCCTTCAGATTACACGGGTTTCCACGCCCGGCTATCGATTTTGCGATAGCAAGGAGACTATAAACGCTGCTTAATGTAATTTGCAACAAATTTTGGACAAAAGAATTTTTCCTGCGGCTGAATAATACAGCCACAGCTTTTATCATTTGCATAATCAGAACCTGAGAGTTTGAAATGCCCGGTGCATCCGGGCGATGATTAACCTGAAGCAATAGCGGAAACCCAACCTTTAGTGTTACGGCGATTGAACTTCATTCGGCCATCAATAGTTTTAACTTCGAAAGAAAGACATATCTATTCTGATGTTAATCCTGAGTCACCAACCATATTAAGCGTCCTTCAACGTCAAAGCATTTTCATCCATAGCGGCGTACATAAATCCATCACCTAATGCATAACCTTCCTGACGTAAATAACTATGCTCGTAGATCTTTTTGTCCTCATTGAAACCAGCTTTGAAAATGCGCGAATCTTTCTGCGTGTAAATATGCAAGTTATCAAGAGTTGTAATTGCTAAACGGCGTCCGGGCATAAATGGAGGTACAAAAGCAAATCGACCTGCCACTGAACTATTCAACATTTGAGCAGCAGCACGTTCAGATGATAATGCTGCACCATTGAAGATTTTTAAACGTTGGGAGGCAGCTAGCTCCGCCCCTACCATTACCACAAGGTGAGGATCTTCCCTGAAAGCTTCGGGAATTAGCTCATTAATTAGGAAAGAAGCAAGCGCATCAATATGCTTAAAATCGCCAGCATCGCCAATGGTTGCTGGCTTAGTAATGACCTGTGAACCTGCGTTGAATTCACGCGCTATTGTATGCCAACCTCTATTAACATCCTCCCCCTTCGGATTTTCATCTGGCTTGGTATCAAGGGCAGTGCGTTGGCCATTAAAACCTATTTTCAACATATCAAGTGTGAATGCACGCGAGAAAAAATCTGACATTTTCTGATTAAATTCGTCCTGTGTACCACTGCCGGAATTAATTAATAATGACATTTTATCGTAGCTTATGCCCGCACATGAGTCAGTCTCGATAAGGTCATATGCAGTCCCATCGAGTTTGGTAGGGCTTCGAAAACGTCCCTCTAATGAGCGACCCGTATATAGTGAATTATCGCCGACAGATACCGCCTGACCAGTGGCTTGAGCAACATCTGCCATTGTAATTTGTTCCATCATCCAACTGGATTGCATCATTGCAACTCTTAACAGATTTTCAGACGGTTCAGAAATTCTGAAAGAATTTCCAAATTTCTTAGCATTGCGCACGAAATTTTGATGAAAAGATTCCGCAGCATGCGGTTTAACGAATGCAGTCATTTTTATATCTCTTAATTTTAAATTAGTTTTTAATGAGTTTATTTTTACTTTCGCTTGCCATATCTAACTTAGTCATAAATTCAGCATATTCATTGAGAGTTGTAGACATCCTAAGAGCCTCCATATCTTGCCTGTAATAATCTCGACAATGAGTGTATCTAAATTTCCATCCCGCGTTCATTATGTGAACGTCATTTACGGGGTGACATTCACCGTAAATAAAATCAATCGACTTAATGAAGGAACTGACAAACTCACGTGAAGACTGATAAATTAATGTAGAAAATGGCCCTCCATTTTCAAATGCCAAACCAGGAACAGACTCATTAGGTATTTTGTCAAGAATACCAATCGGCATTTTAACCTTATCAACATCCATCATATGCTTTACGATAGGCCGTAGCATACCTAACAAGCCTTTATGGCAACGCAAATTAAATTCGGCTCGATCTAGATCATTTTCGGCAACATGTACCTTATGTTGTTGCTGATGAATCTGTTCCTTCATACTTAACATGCTGCCACGTTCAAAATTACCGTCACGTAAGTTATCGAAGGTGGCATTTTGAATACTTAGACAAGATCTTTTTGTAGCACAGTCGCTCTCGGCCTCAGATATAATATCTTGGCCACGTCTAACTAAGGTATCGATCTCTTTTTTATCTGGATAGATGCTTATCGATTCAATACCCATTAGTTTCATGACAAACTCAATTCTTTTACGACTTTTAAAGAAAGAGCCAATTTCAAATAGACGATAGATATAATTACCATCACTCGAATTATCTAAAAACCCAACTTGATTGTAGCTTCTAATAATCCCATCATGTTTATCTTTGCTAAACATTCTCACCTCCACCCTTAAACATCTTTCTTTTACTTACACTATTATTAATCCACGACTGAATTTCTGATTCAATCCACGCAACTGATCTAGAACTAATCTGAACCTGCTGAGGGAACTCATTATGTTTCATCTTAAAATAGATGGTTGAGCGTGGTAGTCCCGTCATATTAATTACATCTGGCATTCTCATCAGCCTATCGGTTTCGAGAATATTTTTTGAAACTGTCAAAACATCACCTCCTGATGAAATTCTTAATTGTTTAGTGAAATCCCAAAAGCGCTAACGGGATGCAAAAATATTTGCATGTAAAACCTGAGTAGTAAATATCATTAAAATCCACATTACCGACTATTGACTTTCATTGAAAAAAATACTTAAAAGCCAATATTGTCTAATATTACTGAATATTGATGAGCTAAATTTTAAGTGTTCATTTCATGAGCAGAAAAGAGGTTAAAATAATTGAGATCTAGTTGTAACAAAATGAAACAGCACGAAATGTGTATGCGCGTAATTAGTGGCAGGTTGGCAGGTTGGCAGGTTGGCAGGTTGGCAGGTTGGCAGGTTGGCAGGTTGGCAGGTTGGCAGGTTGGCAGGTTGGCAGGTTGGCAGGTTGGCAGGTTGGCAGGTTGGCAGGTTGGCAGGTTGGCAGG
>Ga0265798_10003255_pt1 | contig 23208 bp, 16 predicted proteins | sample P3T30metagenome_FD_192430 | JGI IMG/M metagenome (GOLD analysis project Ga0265798, IMG submission 192430) | Plant litter microbial communities from East Loma Ridge, Irvine, California - P3 T30 | ecosystem: Environmental > Terrestrial > Plant litter > Unclassified | place: USA: California... | reverse complement strand
TTACAACCGCAGGTGCACTGTAATTTTGGCTGTTACACTCAGTGAGATTCCCCCATTTTGAATCCCATGCAACACATCCCATTGCGCCGTTTGCCAAATGCGCTTCAACATACCGCCCATTGCAGCCCTTGGCCCTAGCGTTGCTCGGCCATGCCCGTGTACTAATTCGCCCTTTAGGTATTGCCGAAATGGTGACTTACCTGCCCATCTCATCGCCATTCATTCGCTTTGCTGGACGCTTCGTTGATGATGCCTTTGGAGTGGCAGCCGGATGGAACTTCTTTGCCTTCGAAGCCATTCTCGTGCCCTTTGAGATAACGGCCTGCAACGTCATCATCACGTACTGGTCAGATGTAGTGCCTGTCGGTGCGATCATCGCCATCGTTATCGTGCTCTATGGGTATGGCATCAAAGCAACGCATGATATACATTTCATTACTGACGCAGCTACAGCCTTATTAATCTTATGGCTGTGAAGTGGTATGGTGAAACAGGTGAGTGCATAATACTTCATCAAGTGCTAGAGATTCTAACCAAGAAATAGAGTTCTGGGCCGCCATCGGAAAAGTTCTCCTCATCATCGGCCTATTGATCTTTACCTTCATTTCCATGTTGGGAGGTAACCCGATCAAGGACCGATACGGTTTTCGCTACTGGAAGAACCCAGGATCTTTCAAGCCATTATACGATACCGGTGATTGGGGCCGATTCCTTGGATTCTTGCAGTGTTTGATCCAGGCTTCATTCACCATCGCTGGACCCGACTACGTTTCGATGGCCGCCGGAGAGACCGAAAATCCGCGGAAGGTCATGCCGCGCGCGTATAATGCAGTGTTCTACCGCCTGACTGTCTTCTTCGTCCTCGGCTCCCTTGCTGTTGGCATCAACGTGCCTTACAACGATCCGACCTTGATTGCGGCCTTCGGACTCAACAAGCCTGGCGCTGCTGCATCACCCTACGTCATCGCCATGGACCGTCTGCGTATCGAAGGACTGCCTCATGTTGTCAATGCTGGCGTCCTCGCTTCAGCATTCTCCGCTGGAAACTCGTACGTCTACTGCGCGTCTCGCTCGCTCTTTGGTCTTGCTCTCGAAGGCAAAGCACCCAAGGTCTTCAGCAAATGCACAAAGCAAGGTGTCCCAATTTACTGCGTTGCCCTGGTCCTAGCCATCTCCCTGCTCTCGTTCTTGCAGGTTAGCTCAAGTTCAGGGAAGGTTCTCAACTGGTTCGTTGCGCTCGTTACAGCGTCTCAGTTGATCAGTAAGTATATATGTACGAATTACATGTGAGACATACACTGATGTCGTACCTACAACTCTCGCAGACTTCAGCGTCATCTGCTTCACGTTTTTGCGCTTCTACAAGGCATGCCAGTTGCAAGGTCTAGATCGCGACAAGCTGCCGTACAAGGGCATGTTCCAGCCATACGCTGCCTGGTACGGCTTGATCTGCACCTTTGTCATGACCTTTGTGGGCGGCTATACTGTCTTCCTAAACGGTCATTGGGCCGCTGCGGACTTCGTATTCAGCTACTTCATGGTAAGACGTCGTTCGCATGTACTCGATGCATCTGACTAACAAATCGAAGGTCGCTCTGTTTCCTGTCCTCTTCCTCGGCTGGAAATTCATCAAGAAGACCAAATTCGTCAAGCCTGCTGAAGCGGATCTCATTACTGACCTGGAGGAGATTGAGGAATACACTCGCAACTACGTCGAGGTTCCCGAGACGAACCCTTTCAATCGCGTATTGGACAAGCTGTTTGGTTAGTTGCCATGAAAGATAGCTCTCCCCGCAGTGCCGATTTCGGGCAAGTGAGGGCAAAAGGGCAGTTGTGATGTAGCTGGGATCCAGCGTGCGCATATTCTGTGACACGTTGCTCTGGACAGTAGAGCAACACATACGGCGTGAAAGCGCAGACAGTGGTTGCCGGATCCGGTAGTTAAAACAGTGGAGACATTGCTGGTCACCTCGAGTTGTACCAAGTCTCCTACATAATGAGTGCATTAAATGACTCCTGGGCATAATACATAGCCAACATCGGGGTATCATGAATTCTGACCTAAACACCAAACTCCAAATATCAAAATCCAGGCGTGATCGCTGAACCATGATTGTGCCACACCGGAATCCATCATGTGGACTTACACTAGAAAGGTGGGAACATCGTCCATATTGGCACCTTTCTGTTTCTCCTCCCGTTGTTTCGCCCTTTCAGCCTTCTTTTTTGCAAGCCTCTCCGCAGTGGCCTTGCTTATACTGCTGCCCGTGTCCCAGTCTTCATGTTTGGCTGCGGCCTTGCTGCTGATTGGCGCTACCGTAGCCATAGTCGGCGAGTATGACCGCTGAGAGGTCCTGGAGGATGTTGCCCGTCCTGTGCTTGGTTTCGGATTGGATTGGTAGGGGGTTGGCAAAGTCTCATGATCGCTGCCAGCCGTTGAAGCTTTCGCCCGTGAGACATAGCCGTCCAACATGTCAAAAGGCGTTGCGCGACTCTTTCTCATTGCGGCCCGGCCTCTTGCAGTAGGTAATGCGGGCTTTGCGAATGAGTTTGCGGGTCCTTGCGTGGATTGCGCAACAGGCAAGGCTGAATTTTGCCCTGTAGACGTGCGAGAGCTCAAGGCTGAGGCGGGATCAGACCTGGACGCGAGAGAGCGCTTGTTCGGGCGTGCATCAAGATCGTCGCTGTCTGATTCGTGTGTTGTTGCTGGATGTGGCGCTCGTTTGATAGCTGCTGTTGGTGCCCGAGCTGAGTATGAGGGCGCAGCCTTTCGGGATGTGGGTTGAGATGTCATTGCGTCGTCTTCCTCGTTCTCATCGTCCTGCGAAGCAAAAACGTCCCGGATAGCCTTGATCTGTCTCTTTTCCTGCACTTCTGCCTTCTTCTTCATGCTGCCTTCTGCTGACATCTTTCCGCCCAGAACAACCGGCCTTGCAACCTCTACCTGCTCTTTCTTCTTTGCTTCGATCCTTTCCTTCAGCTTTTGATACTCTGCAATATGAAGATGACGGGTGAACAACTTTGCCGTCTCCAGAAATTCGTCTTCGACCATCATCCACTCATCATCGCGTAGATCAAATTTGGACGCGCCCGCACGCATATACTCAAGTTCAGGTGGAACGTGATGTTGAATCGGAGGCGGCGATGATGAAGTTGCACGACTCTTGCGTACTGTGCTCTTCGATTTGCCCCTCGTGCGCGGCGTTGAAGGTTCTGCTGGCAGACCTGGAAGATCGTCGTCTGATTCTTCAACAACCGGCACGGCTCTTCCCTTGCCTTTACTTGAGCCTGCGAGCACGGTACCATCGAAGAAGTCATCATCAACATCGGACAATGCTTTTGTACTGGCTCTTGCTTTCGGTGGTTGCTTGACTTGCGTGCGGCTTCCAGCGCCTTTGTTCAGCCAAGGCAGTTGCCGCGGCATCCTGTCCGTGAAGTGGAGATGTAGCGTTGAGCTTGTTGTATTACGCGCTCTGTGTGAATCATTGGTGGTAGCATAGCCGTATGCTACGCGTTGCGCATCACGCTCGGCCCTCTGGACTGCTGTTCACGTCGTGAAGCGTCACCAACGTTTGTCGACGCGGTGGAATACGGCTATCACGTGCGGGTATCCATGTCTAGCGCATCTTCAATCTCGCTTGGTGACCAATTACACGCGCATTGCTCAGGCCACCACGCCCTTCTGATCTTCAAGGTTCCTTCGAGGCAGTACTCACGCTCTCCGCCCTTGGCGTATAGCCACGTTTCGCTTCTATCAAATTCTGCAGAATTCGGCGTTCTGTTCAATTAGAGGTGTGTACTGATGGAGTCCCTTGCCAAATTTGTTGGCGCTGGAACCGTCTTTGCTCGTCGCTGTTACCGCACCAGCTCGAGCACAACAACTCCCGAAGCATAAGACCGAGCTCAACTCCAATCCGCGGTTTCCAAATCCATGAACACGTCTTTCCAATAGCAAAACCGCTTTTCTTCAACTCTACGTACCATACACCGCCATGTCTATGTTTCGTAGACCGGGCGAAGATTCTTCCTCGTCTTCCGAATCGTCGAATGAACCAACCGAAGACGACGAGACAAATGGATCACATGAGGATACTGTGCTTTCTCGGATTCAGACGTTGGAGTCTGGGGCTTCAACCAGTGACCAAAAGCAGCAACTGCCGCGCTTGGATGTGCGGCAAAGCTCGGCCCAAAATGTTCGCGATTTGATGCTACATGCGCTGCTCGAGGATAAGACGCTCCGGGAAGTGGCACAGAAGTTGGGCAAGGATATATCAGACCCCGAAGTCCAGACCATGGGTCGAGAGGCGTACCGGGAACTCGCCCATCAGCTGTCTAATAATGTGGATGACACATATGCTGGGGACGACATGCGCAATCATCGTGCCACAGCGCAAGAAGGGATCAGCAAGCTCACACGCAGCAACCTCAGCCGACTTGCAGTAGTTCCCGAGGGAGCCGCATTGTCACAGGCTTTGGTCATGCGGCCGTCAAGTCCTATGGCGTTCTCTCGGCCTCCAGTTTCTGGCCTCGACATATTGTCGGGGCTTCATGTTCCAGCTCAATTACATCTACGAGGTTATCCAGGATTGCAGACTGACCGTTACGCACGAGATTTCGCTGAGCTTGAAGTCGTAGGCAAGGGAGGCTATGGCAGAGTCTACAAGGCAAGACATAGACTTGATGGGTTCATCTACGCCGTCAAGCGCATACCGATTAGCTCGACAAAATTCGCCAAAATTCAAGAAAGAGAATCAGAGGAGTTGGAAAGCATACTGGCTGAAGTACGCTCGCTCGCTCGATTTGATCACGCCAATGTTGTGCGATATCATAACGCGTGGTTGGAATTTACAACACCGCCCGCTAACGAAACCATGACGATCGGACCCGATCGTTTCCTTGAGAACGCAGCCGCCAGTCCGATGACTGTGGAATCTTCAAATCTCAAGGTGGGCAATCTGTCTCTGGGCGATCTATCCGACAAACGCGACGATAGCTACGGAGCTGGTGTTGTATTCGAATCCAGCGATAACGGCGCAGGCTCTGAGGTTTCCAAAGGCGACATGGAAACCTTGTCCTATAGGGCTGAGCTTAGGAGGTCGTCGCGCCGGAAGACTAGGCGCGGCAGCCAAGCCAGCCAGGCGACCGTGGCAACAGTAGCGACTGTATCATCAACGAAGTCTCGTATGAGCGCCGTAGAAGACGTTGATGAAGATGAAGAAGACGAGGACGTTGAAATGATTCCAAGATCACATATGCCGCTGTTGCACGAGGGTACGTCGGATAATTCGGAGAGCATGTTGAGTCACAGCGACGCTCCCGGTCACCTTGTGGCCGCCCACCGCAACGTCGGACCTATACTCACACTCAATGTCCAAATGAGCCTGTGCGAGACGAATCTGGCCGCAATTCTAGCAGCTGATAGGTCTGACGCCGCCACGGGGCCTGCCAGTCGACACTGTTTTCACCCCTGCGTGTCTTTGGAACTACTTGATCACATCGTCTCTGGGGTGCAATATCTACACTCACAAGGAGTTGTACACCGAGATCTGAAACCGGCCAACGTTTTCTTATCGATTTCAACTACACGACAGCCACCTTACGGCTCGGTAGACGTTTCGAATTGTACTGAGTGCTCGGGTCGCGAACGCTTGCACGTAACACCTCGCATCGGCGACTTTGGGCTTGTAGCCGCGCTGGACGATAGCTGCCTGGATGTTGGGTTCGCCAATAAGCCCGTGGGGACCGAGTTCTATCGCCCAGTGCTGCAAAGTAAAGTCAACGACAAGCTGGACGTTTTTGCTCTTGGAGTCATGGCTTTTGAACTGCTTCAAAAGTTCGACACTCGCATGGAAAGAGTGTCGGCCTTGACTGAACTTCGCCGTGGAAGATTCCCAGAGACTTTCTTCAAAGAGCTCGGTAATCAAAGAGTTGGACTGGAGCGGCTTGTCGGCAGAATGATCGATACCAACGAGCAAGACCGATTGAGCTGCGAGGAAGTGAGGCTAGACATCAAAAGGTTGGTTGTTAGCATGACTTCTTGAAGTCTAAACACCTATTAGAGCACCAACACAAGCATCGTTGCCATATCCGCACAGAGCATTTAGTGATTGAGGTACATAACATTACATTTTCCTATTGCTTCTATTGGCCACAAAAAGTTTTTAATTTCGACTCTCCGCCACTGGAATTTGATTTCCTGAAGATCGACCATCACCGTGCTCCTGAGCGACCATGACGTAGCACCGTCACTTATGAGTCGGCTCGAGCTTTTGTACAACGTTGCAAACCCTTTCACGAAACTATCAAGACGGATTTCATGTACAAAGTTGATGCCTCCGACCGCTGTAATGGTACTGGTCGGATGCTGTGCGCCCAGTGATTAATGCAAGGCCAGATTGGGTTAGCTTGTAACATGTCAGCTGGCATTAAGGTTGACCGTTCTTGCCGCTACATTTTTTGACTTCAGCTCCCGCATCCGCGACCTGATGCAAAACAAACCAACCCCAGAAATTGCTTCGAAACATTGCCAAAACGCTGACAATCGAACCGGCACCGACACCATTTCTCGCGCGCATTCAGCCAGCCCACGGATCACAATCAGTGTATACAGCCCCCGCCAATGGTCACGCGGTCACGTACCTAGAGTCAGCAGAAAAAGCACACAAACATGGACGTCGGTCAGGAACACAACCACCTGCACGGCCAAGCTCGACACTCTCACCTTGCCCGCTTCACCGGTCGGTTCAGGGACACATTGAAGCGAGCTGGCGCCCCTTCTCAGACCCATCATGTCCGAGTCCCATCGCAGATTGACATGGCAAACGAGCAGTCCATGTCGGTAGCAGCGCGTCGCAGCAGCAGCTATACTGACCGAGCAATGCGCATGTTCACGTCCTCTGCCCGACTGTCCAGCACCGCTCTGAACATCAACGATCTCCCTACAGAAGTTCTGGAGCATGTGTTTCTGGACCTGGATATCTTCGTTCTGCTCCGTATCCGCCGCGTTTGCAAGCTGTGGTATAGCCTGATTCCAGGCGACTCCCCTCTTTTAGCCGAAGACTTGTTCCTCAAGCCGAGCCACAATCTCCATGCGTACAGCTTCACGACGTCGACTATGGATCTGGACTTTGAGATTAACCCGCCGCGCAATGGACATGTAGATTCCAATCGATTGCACTCTTCCTTGGCATTTATAGACGGGCTGTCCATGACACGGCGGTGCCTGGGCCTCATACGAACGAGCGAAGAGATAATATTCCACCCAATCATCCTGAACTTCAATTACTATGTGCAAGGCGACCAGTCGGGAAGGCCAAAGTTGAATTTGATCCCGGACAAGTCTGCGGAACCTGTCAAGTGGCGCAATATGCTCGTTTCCATGCCGCCGCTGACGGAATTGAGAATCTCTCAGACGTGGGGTGGAAAGGCGAAGGTCACTTGCGTGTTACGGGCCAAGGACGGCGTAAAGCTTGGAGATCTTATTGATACTCTGCTCGGCTGGGGTGCGAAGGAGATAGACAAGTCGGGATGAAGAGCAGGGACCTTGCTGCAGGTCAGCGGCGGGGCACAGCTGGAACTGGATGATCCTTTGTATGCGACCTCGATGGACCGAAAGACCCGATGCGTGACTGTTATATGCTGGCCATTACACATGCGAAGTATAGCGTCCCCTCAGCATGCGCCGCGTACGATCGAAGAAAGCATGGCTCGCTGTTCGACACCAAAAGCGCGGTAGAAACGAGACACCAACGACAGAAGCAACGACAGACAATGGACGCAGACCCGTCGAGACTGCAGCTCACCTTCTCACAACTGGACATGTTGACTCTGCTTCTGCAATGTTGCCTCGTCAGCGGTTCATGGGACCAGTGTATACCAGGAAACTCGCCCACTCTAAGTACTGCGCTATTTGTCCCAACGCCACATACAAAGAATGTAGGGCCACGCCGCATGTAACGGCGTGGTTGATGAGAGATGGGCAGGGACTTAAGATTGGGCAGTTTGTGGACGCGGCACACAGATCGATGTGGTAGCCCAGGTTGGCGTTGTCGGGTCCTGGGACTTACGGCTTGCTGCTTGCAATAGAACGAGAATGTTGGAATGAACGGAACGGATTTTGCTGAAGACACTGTTGCTCCTTCGCCTATTCTGTACTTTGGAGAGGAATGATTGCCATAAAGAGTGCGCTTGGATCGAGTGGAATGACTTTGTGAAGGCCAGAAAGGAACGACCGGAACCAGCCGTTTCTAATCTAAGGATCTGAAATCCTGCAAATTTCCTGCATTTAGCCTTGCTTTCAGGTAGTACTTGCGATTGAGGTTCTGTGCATTTTGGAACACCACAGAACTACGACTTCGCTTCAACCGTTAACTCATTATATTTTCAAATCTCGAGATTCACGGGCTCAGCAGGACATCATGCCGCCTCTCGCCATTACCAGGTTTTTCCATACCCTGACCACTTCTCAGCGCACGACTGTTGGCAATGGGAGACTTCTTATCGAGCACGTCTTACGGCACTGGAAGACAAGAACTTCAAGCACGACATCAGAATCATCAGGTCCAGCGAACCGCAGCTATCAACCTGGTCTTCCAGACGTCTCAATACCGTCTTATTAGACCTAGAAGACAACATGGAGCGGCTATCATCAGCCACAAAGCTAAAACCACGCTCGCCGCGCTTGCACGTCCACAAGCGAACAAGGCCCTGATACGATATGCACATCTGCATTCGGCCCATTTCGCAGATTTGGATCGTGGCGACTTTCAATGATGAGAGGCGGGGTTCGGTCTTTGAAGACAGTCTGGAGCTTGACCTTGGCTGGCACCTGAGTACGAAGACGGTCAGGCAGCGGGGAGGCGTCTTGGTGGGTGATGTGGTGTGGGCTGTGGAGGGAATGCTGGAAAAGAGCGCAGATGGCGGCTTGTATGATGGATGTATAGCATAGTGGGAGATAGGACAGTGGTTATGGTGGGAAGGTGAGCGCATGGTGTGGACTGGTGAGCGCCGCATTTGATTGAGTACTTCTCGCAGTTTGGGGCGGGCATGTAGTGGAAGGTATTTCCTGCATGGTATAGAGAATAACGCGCATTTTGAATCTACTTGTCAAAGCATCGATGTGGTTTTCGTGCTTTGAGATGGGATGGCATGTCGATGTGCCGTGCGTCCCCCACACTGCGTGCCTGCCAGCCCCATTCCTTGCCCCACTTCTAGCTCCTTTGCTCCCCGCATTTAGCCCTTCCCCCTCCACACCGCAAACCCACAGCATTTACCTCACCACAGGCACGCACTTCTTCCCCTATTACCTCTCCTCATCCACCAACACTGTATATAATGAAATTGATCACTAATCTCGCCACCTGTAACGGGTCTTCACCAGAAGGTGCACCGTCATCCACACGCACCTCCCTGCCACCACCCAAGCAGGAGCCCAGTTCGAGTCCTGTGGTGTCCACTTATTCCACTCATGCAGGTAACTCATGATGCTGGATGGACCTAAGCAATGAGTACAATTGGCGAGGGAAGAAATTCTGCAGCCGGGTATTCACCATGGGACGGCGGCGCTGGAATACTCTCGCGTGGGTTGGGGGGTGTGTGTGGGCTGGTGTTTCATCAACTGGTATTTTTGTTTCTTTTTTGCTACGTTACCTGAACTATTTGATTTAGTGATTTAGTGATTGGTACCTTTGGTTTCTTCTCTGCCCGGTTTCTTTTGCGATTCTCAACATGCGAACAACAAGTCATACATTTCTGCTATTGCAAGCACATGTATCGTCCACACATACCAAAATAAATTCGTTCAAGCTCAAGTCTTTCAACCGACGCCTGGAGCACCACTTCAAATAATGAGCGCCACGACTCTCTCCTGCCGCCCTCCTTCACTTCACTCACCCTTCCCAGCCCCCTGGACTATCCTCTGGTAATGACCACGACTCACTCTTTCATACTATCCTCCAATAACGTCCACGGCATAGTTGAAGCGCTGAGTTGTAAAATGTACGAACTCATGGTATCATATTGCACACTAGCAAAGTACTCTATACATACAACTCACTGCACACGATGCCAATTCTAATGCAATACACGCTATCCCATCGAGATAAATAAGCCAAAGCCACCTACTCCCCACAATACAATCACACAGCAACACCCCGTCTAACCCACCCCCCAGGCCCTCTCCACGCCCACATAACCAGCCCCATAGCAACCCACACGCTCCCCGCCATGGCCCAGAACGTACTATCATAGCAGCTCTTCCCATGACACAGCACATCCCCCTTCTCGCTCCCATTCGCACCGCTCTGATACACAGCCGCGTACACAGCGCCCCAAAGCGTGGCGCCCGCAGCAGGCGTCATGGCCAGTATACCCCAATTTGTGCCGAAGTTCTCTACGCCCCAAACGACGCTGACGACGATGGGCGTGAGGCTGAAGACAGCGCCGTACCCGGAGCCAATGAGCGCGGACACGGCGGCGAAGCGCGAGGTGTGGTTCTGGCACCAGCCGGATGCGAGGAGGACTTGGCCGAGCGAGAGGATGAATGCGGATGCGAGGAGGAAGGTGATGCGCGAGACGGCGAAGCGCTTTGGGGGTGCATCGAGAGGGGGGAGGGAGGACATGCTGTTTGCGAGGGACTCTGGGCCGCGGCGGTGCTGGTGGGTTGGCGCGGTGGGCGCGAGGATGTCGGAGAGGGTGCCGGTGAGGAGGCGTGCGAGCGTGGATGTTATGGCGACGATGGAGACGTGGGTGGCGGCTGTGGTGTTGGCGACGACGTGGGCGGGGGTCAAGGTGTCGATTATGGTGCCCAGGTTGTTGATGAAGGCTTCGCCGGGCCCGGTGACGAGGACGAAGCCGCCCGCGAGCCACCACATAGTCGGGTCCATGATGTAGCGGCGCGTCTCTTCATTCAGCAGCCACGTCTTCTTGCGCTTCTCCTCCTCGGCCTTCGCTTTCAGGTTCTCAGCTTCCGATTGCAGGAAGTCGAAGGTGGAGTCGGACAGATCGTGGGTGGGCATCGTGCCGTAGCCGTGGTGGTGGGCGGCCTGGGTGAAGAACTCGTCGTGGGCGAGCAGGCCGGAGCGCTCGAGCTCGTCGACGGCCTGGTCGATCATCTCGCCCTCGTCCATGATGCGCAGGGCGAAGAAGCCGATGCTGCCCATGGCGAAGAGCAGGATGCTGAGGAAGAGGAAGAAGCGGAACACGTCGACGTCGCCTCGGCTGCCGTCCGGATTCTGCTCGTAGAGAATGCGGCTGCCGACCTGGCTCTGCCACATACCGCTGAGCCCGAAGGCGGCGATGGGGACGGCCAAAGCGATGCCCTTGGCTTTTCCTCGCCCAAAGTTCTTCGCGCATGTCGTCACTGCGGACAGGTACATGCAGGATGTGCCCATGCCCACGAGCGCGAAAGCCAGCACCATGACGCCGACGGGCCAGCCATGGCCCCCAGCAGACGGCGGCGGGCCGCTCTTGTACGTATATGCTGCGAGCAGGTACGCCAGGCCAAAGAGGACGCCAGACAGCGCAGAGGGTATGCCGGGCCCCAGGCGGTCGCAGAGGTAGCCAAAGATGGGCACGGGCAGGTACAGGCCCAGCTCGGCGCCTATGGAGACGGCATTGACCTGGAACTGCGTGTACCGCAGCCGCGACTGGAAGAGGTGGCCGTAGAGCGAGAAGGCGGTGATGCTGCCCGCGCAGAGACAGTTGAGGATGGCCCAGACAAAGGTCAACCAGCGCAGCACAAGGCGCTGCATCTTCTCGCGGTCGCGCTCCAAGATGCCCTCGGCTACCTGCTCGAAGAAGCTACCTGCGTAGCTGGTGTCCTGGCTGCGGCGGTGCGAGGCCGAGTCGGAGTCGTCGGGGGCAAGCAGCGGGCGGTGCGGGGAGTTCTGGGGGAGGTAGTCGAGCTTGTCGATGGGAGCGCCGCCATTGCCATTGCTGGGGTGGCGGTGGAAGGCTGACGGCGACATGGGATGGGCGGGCGTGTGCGTGCGGCGTGGGTGTGACAGGTGACGAGGCGCGTCGTGTGGCTTAGAGTAACATGATCAAAGGCGGCGCACGATATGTAGGGATGACCGGAAGCAGTAGGTCGTAGTATTAATGTAGCATGTAGTATGCTCTAATGTATGCAGCTGTGAGGCTCTTCCCGTCCAGCGGTCAAGCAGTGACACTTGGACTGCAGGACGGTATTGTCGCGTTGGCCCATGACGCCGATTCGCCGAGGCTGCACGCCATTGAAACAATTCTTGGGGACCGCAGCAAACATGAAGACGCCGTCCATCCACTCGTTGCCCGCACAACACCACCATGGCCCCCCAAACGGCCGCTCTCGTCAACCTGTCCCCCGCCGAGCTGTCGTTCCTGCGCTCCTCGCTCGCCCAGTCCCCGCCCGTCCGCCTGGATGTCACCAAAGGGCCGCGCGACTTCCGCTCCATGCGCGCAGAGTACGACGTCCTGCCCGGCGCCAACGGGAGTGCGCGCATAGCCCTGGAGGACGGGACTGAGGCGCTGGTGGGTGTGAAGGCCGAGGTCGAGAGGACGCCGCAGCGGCCGTCACTGGGCGCAGACGAGGATGTGGTGATGCGCGATGAAGACGCGGACGAGGGCAGGGGCAAGGGCCAGAACGCGTGGGTCGAGATGAGCGTCGACGTGCCCGGCTTCCGCGAGGACGACTCGCTGCCCGTGTTCCTCGCGTCGATGCTCAAGGAGAGTTTGCTTGCGAGTGGGGAGCTAAAGGACCGCCTGTACATCAACACGCGCTTCCACTGGAAGCTGTACGTCGACGTAGGACAGCCAATAGTATATTGTGATAGTGCCTATCTGACAGCAAACAGGTCCTGCTGCTCTCTCCTGCCCTCTCCTACCCGCTCGCACTGCTCTCCATGACCACCCATCTCGCCCTCTTGACCACCGACCTGCCAGCACTGAAGTCTGAAAAGGACGAGGACCCCATGTTTGACGACGACTGGGACGCGGCCGTGCCTCTCTATCCCAAGACTGCCGGCAAGACCGTAGCAGATAAGCCGCCCGTCATCATCCTCGCCATGGCCGTCGGCCCCAACATCATCTTCGATCCCTGCAAAGAGGAGCTTGCAGTCGCCGACGCCGTACTTGCCATCGCATGCACAAACACATCAGCCTCCTCGACAGGCGCACGCATCGTCTCGATACGCACCATCGACCCGCCGTCTCACCTCAGTCCGCCTGGCATACCAAACTCGATGAACTCTGCGACTGGCGGCACGGTGCCGACGTCGAGCGCCGACGCACTCACACAGAGGGAGTTGTTGGCAAGCTCGGGTGTATGGACACCACCGAGAGGCGGCATGAAGAGGAGTCTGGTATCGCAGGTCACAAAGATGGTTGTCGAGAGCGGTGGTGTCGCCGAGGAAGTCATCAGCGCATTGGCGGCGATTGACGTAGGTTGAAGGAGAAAGCAAAATGCAATATAGCAAACAACCATCACCCAACGACACGACGCCGTTATCGGAGGAAATTGGTTGACGCGCCGTTGGCCTACCAGACCGCTGCGTCATACCAGCAGTACCCAGTGACGGTTACTCATACCATGCGGCACAGACAGCTCACCACTCAGGCTCAGTACGTGCGTAACCACGCTGAACAAGCGTTCAATACATTACATACTATCATACTCTCTTCCTCTTCCTCTTCCTCTCACTCTGTCTTCCTATTCATATCACCAACATCCAAACTGATTCCAGGCTCAGGCACCTCATCCACCCAACATACCATCTCAAGTAGTCTCACTTTTACTAATTCAACCCCGAAGAGATGACCTCATACTCAGCTGTCCACTCAGGAGGATAAGAAACGTGTGACTTAGCGCTGAGTAGGTAGATCATGTAACATCGCATCATAATTTAACGACCCGCATTCGACCCCAATACGCTTGAGCTGAAAGGCAGAGTTAGCGCACTCTCGACCGGCGGGCCGAGTATGGACGGTATGAGGAAGCTCCCCATCGTGAAGTGGTGGGACTGGAAGGAAAGGGTGCTGCGGCTAGTGTGCAGGATGAGAGGTGAAGCTTTGGTACATTGCACTGCATTGCACTTGCACTTGACATGGTACGATGTATATCTTCCCGGCAGCATTCGATAGACAAACCTACCCCATCAGTCGAACTTTTGATGCCGCGACGGCCTCCACCATACAGCGTGGTCAGCATCTGGAGCGCGATGTATAGAGCGAAGTCGAACAGACAGAGAGGTAACGCAAGAGGCTGGCAACATTATGTACAACCACACAGGAGGGTCTAGAGTCTTCAGATGATGCTAATCGTAATTTCGTCGCCTCAGCATGTCGCGCCTGGCAGCTATCCCACTCTAACCGCATCTTATATCTACACTCACCACCTCTATCACCATCCCCTTAATCTAAATCGGCTCATCCCGCGGCTCAATCATAACCTCATTAACAGCCACATGTTCCGGCTGCTTAAGCGCATACACAATACTACCCGCAATATCCTCCGGATCCAACACCTTTGCCCCACTCGGCTCGCCATACTTCTTCAGCGCCTCTTGATCCGTGCTCATACCCAGCAGATCGGTCGCCACGTTCCCCGGCTGCACGCTGGTAACGCGCAAACCGGTGCCTGCTGTTTCGACGCGCAGGGCTTGCAGCGTGGCTTCCACGAAGAATTTGGAGGCGGAGTAGACGCCTAGGCCGGGAAAGACTTTGCGGCCTGCGTCGGATGAGATGGCGACGAGGTGGCCTTTACCGCGCTTTAGCATTGATGGGACGGCGCTGGAGATGACGTTGAGGAGTCCTTTACAATTGACGTCCACGGTCTGGTTCCACTGATCTGTCTGCGCGTTGGCCATCATGGTGAAGTACATCACGCCAGAGACCGAGACGAAGATGTCGACTGGGCCGAGTTGTTTCTCGGCGGCGGCGACGAGCGCTTCGACTTGTGTTTTGTCCGTGACGTCGGTCTTCTGCGTGATGATTTTGCCCTCACGGATGACGAGTCGCTTCTTGAGGTCCTCGAGGGCGTCAATGCGGCGAGCTGCGAGTGCAACGTGGCAGCCTTCGCGGGCGAGCGCGGCGGCTGTAGCAGCGCCGATTCCAGACGAAGCGCCCATGACCACGGCGACTTTGCCAAATAGTGGACCGCGCTGTGGCATTCGGCCAGACCCACCAACGGCGTCGTTCTGTGAGGGTGGCTTTGGGAGCCAGCCGCGAGCGTACCAGTGGCGTGTGTATGTTTCAAGAAGGACTTGATCTACCTTGGGGCGCTCGACGGCGGATCGCAAGGGCCTGGTCTTGCTGTTATCGAGCACGACGACATCTCTCAGAAACTCGATGCTGGGCATGCCGCTGCGTAGTATGTCGATTGTGAACGCGCCGTCGCCGCCCTTTGCAGCGCCTCGCTTGTCGTCCCAGAGCGCGACCCACTTTTCGAACTCGAGCGGCTGTGTTGGGTATCCGAGGGCCTTCAGGTCGTCAAACACCTGGCTAATGTCGACTGGGTCAGGATCGCCGATGTGGAAGATTGTTTGCTCAGCGTTCATCTGGTTGCCGAGGTGGAGAATGGCTTTGCTGACAAAGTCTACTGGCGTCATCTCAGCTCGCCAGCCCTTGACATCTGGGTAGTAACCGACGCGAACCGACTCAACGATCAGCGCCGTCAGGAGATCCCATGCGTTTGCGGCACCGGTTTCGCTGTGTCCACTGACTGTACCCAGGCGATGGATCTTGATGGGGATACCGCGGTTCTTGGCCTCCAGGGCGAGTTGCTCAGCGACCCATTTCGTCTGCCCGTAGCCGTCTGCAAGCTTAGTGGGAACATCGTCGACAGGTAGGATACTGTCTTCCGACCAACCCTCGCGAGTTGTATTAGGTGGAAGCACGCCATTGGTGGAAATGTACTGTACTGTTGCACCTCCGTGAGCCGCAAGACGCAGAACCTCTCGCGTGCCACCGACGTTGGGCTTCTGGAGAGCGGCGTACGGATACACTAGGTTCACGGTCGCTGCGGCATGAACTATGACGTCGGTACGCTCGGCTAGCTGCTTGAATGCGTCGGGAGAGAGACCAAAGCGCTTGCGTGACAGGTTGGCGGGGAGAATCTCAACGCGCTCCATGATGGAATCGTTCCAGAGACCAAAGTCGAGGAGGTTGCGTCGGATTCTGGCGATACCCGCAGGGATGTCGTCTTGCGAGGAGTCGGTAAAACGGACCATGCAAACTATGGTTGCCGATGTACCCTCGAGTAAATCGCGGAGAAGGAAAGCACCCAGAAAGCCAGTCACACCGGTGAGGAAAATCGTCTTTGCATCCTTAAGAGCGCAAACTTTGGGATCAGTGGGTGCGATGTCCTTGTCAAGCACAGCATCAGCTCGCAGTACCTGTGGGAGATTCTCCTGCACTTCAGCAGTGTGGCCGTCACGAACGGCTCGGACAGTATCCAGATGTCCATTGAGCGTTGCTGGATTTGCAAGACGTGCAACAGGCACCCTGAACCCAAACGTGTTGGATAAGCGCGCAGCCAAATCGGCCAGCAAAAGCGAGTGGCCACCAAGATCAAAGAAGTTGTATTCGGGTGTGATGGTATTTGCGTTGACTCCAAGGATGGATGCCCAGCATTCAGTGACTTGCTCGACTGAGATGGGGCTTTGGTCAAATTTGCGCGCACTGCCTGTAGGCGAGCTGGGTCGAGGTGGCGGCAAGTTTTTGAGATCCACCTTTCCAGATACATCGCTTGTGGGCAGCTTGTCTAGCTCTACCCACAGGGACGGAATCATGTAGTGCGCGAGAAAGGGCATCAGCATTCGCCGTGCGGTGGAGCTGCGACCAGTCTTGTCGATCTCGACTATTGGCCGTTCGGCTGTCGCGTCCTGGTCGCGAACGAAGTAGGCAACTAGCTGTCGGTCGATACCTTCGCCAAAGGGTACAACAGCACACTGTCGGACCGAAAGATGATTGACAACCGCGCTTTCGACCTTGCCTGGCACAACTGAATACCCCCGTATTTTGATCATCGCGCCGACGCGACCAGTGATTTCGAGGAGGCCACTAGGAAGGAACCTCGCTTTGTCTCCAGTGCGATACATTCTTGCACCTGCCTTGGAACTGTATGGGTTGCGAATGAAAGCTTTGGCGGTCGTTTCCGGGAGATTGAGATAGCCTCGAGCAAGCAAATGGCCGCCTACGAACAGCTCACCATTCTCACCTTCATCCACCTTCTGACCACTTTCATCGAGGATATAAATGTACTTTTTGTCCACAATGGGCGGTCCGACGGGGCAGTAAGGAGCATCTTTGTCGATCTTGTCAAGCATGTCCTTGATGTCTCCACATGCCACCTCATGTGTTTCACAAGCACTGTAGACATTGAGGAGGCGAGAATTTGGAAGCGCTTGGATACCGCGGCGTGCAAGATCAGTAGTGACGACCTCGCCGTTCAGCCATACAGTCTTGAGATTCGGTAGACGCGTGTTGAGTGCTTGATGACGTGCAAGCACAGCAGCGAAAAGGGTAGGAGTAAACAGGGTCTCTGTAATCTTCTTGCTTGCTAGTAGATCAACGAGCATGCGTGGGTCGTAACTCGCCTCATCGGGGACAGCCACGACTGTTGCTCCTCGTAGGAGCGGGCGTATGATTTCCCAGACGAAGAACACATTGCAGGCCACTCTGTCTCCAGGCTCAAGATTGGAGAGACCAAATCTCAAGTTGTATGAAAGTACCGCTGCCCTATGTGGATTTGCGATTCCCTTGGGCTTTCCAGTCGTCCCACTGGAGTACGCGACAAATGACAGCCTGTCAAGATCGGTTTCTTCGGGCAGCGGTGATAGCTCAGATTTTTCCACGTGACCGTTCGTAGCTGGTGATTGTTCGTCCAGAACAACGAGCGGTACGCCTTGCTTAATCTTGCCAACCTCGGCGCTGGTTGTGACCACGACAGTCGGCTGGGCATCCTCAAGCACATCCGCAAGCAAATCAGGAGGGTAGGCCAGTTCAAGCACCAAGAAAGCCCCGCCTGCGCGTAGAGCAGCCAAACTTGCGATGACATAGTCGGCGGATCGTGGTAGTAGCACGCCAACCAGACAATCGCGTCCTACGCCATGACCTCGAAGGCGATCTGCGAGGGCAGCGACCTTGTCGTGAAGTTGCTGGTAGGTATATGTGTGTTCCTCGTCCTCAAGGGCAATCAGATCTGGTGTTGCTTGGACCTGTTGCGTGAAAAGTGCGGATAGGTCTTTTGTGGTATCGATGATCGTCATCGTCTAGATTTTGTTGAGGAAAGAATTCTGAGACGAATTGGTTCACGACCGGCCAGGAACTTACTCAATATAACGGTCCAGAAGCTGTCACCATACGTACAAGAGCCGTCAAGTGGCTAAGGGTTGTGCAGGTGCTCCGTGCAGAAAATTCGTGTTGGCTGGGTGCAGTCCAGACGAGAAGCGCGGGACTGTCGCTTAGGTTTCTTGTCCCGATTGCGTCATTACTAGCGCCAGACTACACTCCCAGCACTCGATTTAATTGCTCGGATATCTTCGAGTGGAAACATGGAGGTGTCTGGATCCCAATCTTGTTCGCCGCTGACCTCTGGAGTCGCGGAATATCGCCGTACTAGCGCAGGTTATCGGAACCTCGCGTGGGGACCAGACGCTGCCTGCCGTAGCGGCGCAGCACAGAGAACCGCATCAATGGATCCAACAGGTCTGGCGCTGGCGTCACAGTACGCGGTCGTGTGTGTGTGCGAAGGAGACAATGCCCAATCGAACTGATACCATGTACAGCAAGTCGTGATGAACACGATCACTGATACCTCCCAGCTAATGACCTTCCATCACCTGACACGCGAGGTGATGAATATCGTTTGAGAGTCGTCCTCACGAACATTGTTTAGTTGCAAACAATTCGATTCGCTCTGCGCAGCCATATCCAGGATGTATTTTCGCGTTATCACCAAGCTTGGACGGATCATGATGCGCATATAATGCAATGCGCATCTGTTGCATGGGAACAGCTTTATGTGTCCGCGGTCTCGGGCGCTCGTTCAAGCTCGTCTCCGTGTAAGTAGTCGCTTTGGTGATCACGCTGTGTGCGGACATTCAGCGTAGCCCATTTAGTCCTCGGCGTTACTCGATGGCGATGGGCACAATGTCGTGCTGCACCGCTTCGGTGACGATAGTCAGACGTGGTGGAAAGGAGAGGAGTTCCTGGGGAAAGTGCGGAGGTGGCAGCTGTGTGAGATGGCCTAGCCGTATTGAGGCGACCCGCGGCATCGGATCTCAAATGCGACCCAAGTGTCATGAGATGGATACGCAATTCCATTCGATCATGTCTCGTGATCAGATCGATAGTTGGACGTTCTGGACATAATAGTATCCCAAATGCACATGTTGACGCGACGAGGACGGGGACGGGCTGCTCAGGTATGCAAAAAGGAGGTATGCTATCGATAAACCATTCCTTGGCAGATGTCCAAACCACTAACCACTCCAACCTGCAGTACGAAGTACCAATGACATCCTACTTCATCGACGAAGCACAGAGTCATCAAATCGATATTTACGCATCTCCATTTGTACCGAATCATCTTGTCGCCTGATGAAAGCCTGGATGATTTTCACAAAGTTAAACCTAGTCGAGACCCACCGGTGCCCATTGCGGCTTCAAACCAGATAAGTAGCCATTATATTTGGTCAAAGGGCTGTGAGTCATGGCAGGTGGGTATAACCTCAGAATTACGGGTGCATAGTGGCGTATGCTCTTGCACTTTGGGCCAGTGCAGATGCGGGGACGACGCCAAGCTGATGGCTGCCTGGTTGCTCTTGGTCCCGAAGACGGTATATATGAGCTCGCCACCTCTCTCCAAGAACAGTAGGTGCTCGTTTATATCTCAATCCCACTTGCTTTACGAATAAAGTCCAAACGGCCGATACACTTGCAGAGAACACAACCAGATCAGCCGATATTTCACTCAAAGATGCCTGCTGGAAGCGTGTTCTCGGAGACTCTTCAAGCAATCACTACTACCAAACTCGAAGAGCTAACACAGCAAAGCGCTGCTTTCGGCGATGAGCACTCCGCACTTCTAGCGGCAGCAAAAGCCGAGCGAGATCCGCTCAAGCGTCTCGTGCTTCTATCTGCTTCGACCAAATCATGTTTGGGTGTCAAAACTACCAAAAGCAAGGATGGTCAGCCTGCCCGCGTCGTTGCTGGTGGCACGGGAAACGCACGTCTCGAGACCGATCTCAAAAACCTTGACCGTTTCCTTGAGCAGGCCAAGTTTGATCCTTCCGTCTCGGTCAAGGTTCTGCAGGACTGGGAGACTCTTTTGCTTGAATATCTGTCTGTTCAGGCAACCAAGTATGAGTTCGCAGATCTTTACGGTAAATTGGTCACCGAGTGGCTCTCGTCAGAACAATCTACACCCGCAGATGGCGATGTCGAGATGACTGAGAGTTTTGAGGAGCTCCCAGGTGCCAAGAAGGTTGCCGCCCGCGCCGAGTGGGAGAAGACCGTGTTCGAGCCCGCTACCGTGGACGTACCCGCCCTGAAGACATATCTCGAGAAAGTCTTCATCGCAGACAAGAAATCGGCTGCTGCACTTATGGATAAGCTCCGCAATAGCGTTGAGACCTTTGAGAACGGCCTCAGTGGCCCGGCGCAATTTACCGTGCCGACGTTACGCTGGGTAATCCAAGGCCTCCAAGCTTCAGACTTGCTGCCCAACGAGAAGAGAGAGGTGCTCAAAGACTTCCTCAGCAACGATGTAATCTTGGGAGAGATCGGAGACGTCCTGTCGATGCGCCTCAGCGCGCTCGATCGTTGGACTTGGGGTGATCATGTGCCTCTCGAGCAACGCCGGAAGCTCAACGGATCGTTTTCGGTAAGCCAAACCACCAGACATTCTACTTGAGACACAAACTAATGCAGTGATTGTCACTCTAGATCCACATGCACGAGGATGTGCTACAAGCCATATTCTTGCATTACATCGGTGTGAAGTGGTCCGTTTTCTTTAAGAAGGCCTTTGTCGGTATATATCGCCAGGACGCTTGGAAAAGCAATCGGACCCAAGTCTCAAAGACCGATCGCATGCGCCGTCACTACTTTCTGGGTAGTCAGTGGACACAAGAGCACGCGACTCTTGAGTCTGAGCGCGAGGGCAGGCATCGAAAGACCTACTATGCTCACCAGCTCATGGATTTTGAGACGCAGCAGATCGAAGTGGATGAAGGCGAAGAAGAGGTGGAGTATGGCGACCATGTTCAAGCGTCGAAGCGACTAAAGCGGGAATACGATCGCCCACATGCGCGGACGAAACAAACTGCGCGGAAGTCGTCGATGGCTGTGCAAACGCCGCGTAAGCAACTGGCCATGCGAGCGCCGCGAATACAATACGACGCAGAAGCTGAGTATCTGGAAGAGGAGGACGAAGACGAAGGCTGTAGATTCAAGCTCGTGGACGACGATGATACCACTGCGAATCAAGGACCAAAGCGACCAATGGAAGCCAAGCAAGACCTTCTCCATCTGCTATCCACCGAGATAATCATCAATACAAGGCTAAACAAGGAGTTGAGTTGCTTCCGCGGTGTCTTCGACTCCTGGAACCCGCTACTACCACATCAGACCGTCCTGAACGTCCTCGAATTCTTCGGTGTGTCACCAAAATGGCAAACTTTCTTCACAAAGTTCCTCCAGGCGCCTCTGAAGTTCATTGAGGATGGGCCCTCCGCGGAACCTCAGCTGCGAAAACGTGGCGCCCCAGGCTCACATGCTATCAGCGACATGCTGGGAGAGAGCGTGCTGTTCTGCTTGGACTTTTCCGTCAATCAAGCTACGGACGGTGCACTTCTACATCGACTATATGATGACTTCTGGTTCTGGAACAAGGATTACGAAAAGTGCGTGCAAGCCTGGGAGTGCATAACCGAGTTCCAGAACATAATGGGCGTACAGCTCGACGAAGACAAGACAGGTAGTGTCCGAATCACTCAAGAAGGCAGCATGGGAGTAGATGAACGCCTACCCGAGGGACAGATCAGATGGGGCTTCCTGTATCTTGAGCCGTCCAATGGCCGCTTTGAGATAGATCAAAAATTGGTGGACAGCCACATTGAGGAACTTCGCACACAGCTGCGTGGAAAGTCCAGGAGTGTCATCGACTGGATCCAAGGTATGTGTCCACCCATCTCACGTACGTGTCTGCCGTAGCTGACTTTCTTTTAGCTTGGAACCGATACGCCGCGACATTCATTAGCTCAAACTTCGGCAAACCGAGCAATTGTTTTGGCCGCGAACATGTTGACAAGATGCTTGCTACACATCGACATATCCAGGAAGCCATCTTCAGCGGTGGAAACGTTGTACAACACCTGAAGCAGATGATCGCGGACCGCTTTAAGGTAACAGAGGTGCCGGATGGCTTCTTCTTCTTCCCAGTCGAACTCGGTGGTCTGGATCTCAAATCCCCCTTCGTAGGGCTATTGCAGATCCGCGAATCAGTTGGAGAAAACCCCTACGATTTGATGGACGTCTTCGAGGAGAACGAACTGGAAGACTACAAGCATCTGAAGCGCATCTACGACAAGGGGGACGTGCGCAACGCAAGGTACGACCTCGAGGATCCTAACTGGGTTCCCAGTGATGCAGAAAACTTCGTCTCTTTCGAGGAGTTCACACAGTATCGAGAGGCGTTCTTCAGTCCTGGTAAGGCTAGCCTCAAGGACACATATCTCACGCTACTCAAGCGTCCATCTGAACAGCCTATCGAGCTCAGTATCCAGGTGCGACAGGCTTTGGAGCAGCTCCAAGGACAAAGCAATCTTCGTGGCATTACTCCGACGTGGAACTCAATGGACCCCTATTGGAAATGGGTCGCGCAGATGTACGGGTCGGAGATGCTGCAGAAGTTTGGCGGATTGAATGTGGTCGATCCAGGATTGTTACCAATTGGAATGGTTGGCTTCTTCCGCCAGAGAAGGACGAAATGGCAGGGTTGAACGGCGATGAGCTACAGGGGGCGTTTTGAAGACGCCAAGTCGTTGTGCACGGCAAGTAAGCGTGCAGATTAACAACGACTCCTGGATAGCTACTGGAAAGTCAAAAAAAAAAAACAGAACCCCTTGCTACCTGTAGAGGCATGCTCCAACCTGCAATAAACCAATTCTCGAGACATGACCAGAATTACTGATCGCATCATGACCAGAATTATTGATCGCATCATGACCA
>Ga0265798_10003254_pt1 | contig 23218 bp, 23 predicted proteins | sample P3T30metagenome_FD_192430 | JGI IMG/M metagenome (GOLD analysis project Ga0265798, IMG submission 192430) | Plant litter microbial communities from East Loma Ridge, Irvine, California - P3 T30 | ecosystem: Environmental > Terrestrial > Plant litter > Unclassified | place: USA: California... | reverse complement strand
GGCTCGTTAACCGGGGTAGGTACGTTAAAAAATCCTTTAAGCATATTTTATTTTTTATGATTTGTGCAAAGATAATGCTTTTTGGGGTAGGCAATTCTATTATTCTGTAAAGAAATGGGGGGAGAGGTTTGACTGCAATAGTCCGTGGATAGAAGTCTGAAGGCCTAAGCCAATGAGCAGATAATTTTAAAGAAGTTGCGGTTAAAATCCGGGTAGTTTAGGCTTTACAGGAAGAGTTTAACTTTACTAACAGCGTGGCAAGATTTTGTCAACTCAGGTTATAAAAGCAACTTTTGCTTCATCATATCCAAAAAATCTTTCCGATAGGTTTCGCCAATTAATATTTCAGCCGAAATACCTTTTAAAATAATCCTGTTCCCATCTATTGAAGTGATTTTATTAAGTGCCACTATAAATGATTTCTGCACCCGGATAAATTGCACTTTTGGTAATCTTTCCTCTACATCCTTCATAGTTAAGAGCGCGAGCGTTCTCATCCCGTTATGGTGAAAAGCGATATAATTTTTCATGCCTTCAACAAAATCAATTTCAGCGATGTTAATTTTAAGCATTTTACCTTTAGCCTCTGTTTTAACCATAAAATAATCATCATCCTGCTGGTTAGCCGGTATATTGGCTTTTTTAGAGTGAATTATCTTTTGAGCCTTGTTTATTGCTTGTAAAAAACGCGGCAGCGGGATAGGTTTAACTAAATAATCAACCACATCAAGATCAAAACCAGCGGTAGCAAACTCTTTATAGGCAGTAGTAAGTATCACCTGTGCGTCTTTGTTATTCATCGTTTGGATAAAATCAATTCCTGATATCCCTGGCATATGAATATCTAAAAAAATGAGATCTACCGGGTTGCTACTCAAAAAGCTTAATGCATCAATCGGATCGATAAATGTTGCCGCGATCTGTATGGCAGCAACTGATTTTAGGTAATGTTGTATTACTTCAATGGCATGGTCTTCGTCATCAACAATAATGCAGTTAATCATGAGGTGTATGTTTGAGGTTTAATTTGCGGTATCTTGAAATGTTCTAAAAAACCTAAATTATCAAATGAGCTTGGTTTTTCCTGGTGATCAGTAACTTTATTATAAGGCAAAGTTAATTCAAGACTATAATCAATCTCTGTTTCATTAATATTTAATGCAACCCCTTTGTTGTAATGATTTGCGAGTCTTTTCTTTATGTTTTCCATACCTATACCACTTGATAGTTCTTTAGGGCCATTTTTCTTTTTATTCCAGGTGATTAGACGGATGTTATGATCGATTTCGTTAATATTTAAAGTAATTTTAACAGGATGCAACTTATTTGTGCAATCACCATGTTTTAAGATATTCTCTACAATGGTGATTAGAATTAATGGAATCAGTCTTACATTATCAGTATTACCATTTACATTAAAATCGATCTGCAATTTGTTATTGAAACGAAGCTGATTAATTTTAATTACATTTTTAATATGATCAATTTCCTCGTCTATTAAGGTCATGCGGTCATCTTTGTCCATTTCCAAGGAATAGCGCATGATTTTACTGAGGGTCATAATGCCATCGGCAAGCTCTTGAGATAAGGGTAACGATTTTGCGAAAAAGAAATTAAGCGTGTTGTTTAAAAAGTGAGGATTAATCTGTGCGCGGAGAAAGGCATATTCTGCTTCATGTTTTTCTTTTTCGATGAGGCGTAGCTTTCGTTCGCGTTTAATACTCTCACGTGCGTAGTGATAACCAAAGCCCCAGAAAAAGTATTTTATGAATACCCATAGAACTGAAATCGCATGTTGAGAAAAATTAAAAATTGGAGTAGAATCTCCACTTGCTTTAATTAACGGTCTGATATGATAGCCTGTAATGTACCATTGAATAAAAGCAAATATATAAATAAATAAAATGGCCAATAATAATCTATATGTTTTTAGCGGGTTGGTGTACTTGCCAAGTATCCAAATAGATAGATAAAATGTACAAACGTTTGGAAGGTTAGAAAATATAACATCTGCTAATCCGAATTCATAAGTGTCAGGGCTATTTATGAATTCGGAAAGATTACCTAAAAAGATATACAGCATCCAAAAAAACACATGGTATATCGTTAGCTTATATTTATTTAAATACACTTTTATGAATTTAATTAATGATGTTTTACAAAATCTATCCAATCAATTGTATCATGAGGTATTTTTACATCGGGTTCAATGCCAATGTTGTCTAACGGGAATGCTGGTAACCGTGTTGATTTAACGGCTGGATACCATAAGGAATAAAAAGAGCAAGGCATTTCTGTAGTAACTACTTCTACATAATCAATTGCACCTGCAGTATTTTCTCCATATATTTTTACTTTTTTACTCTGTTTTGCTTGTAAAATAAAAAGTTCGGCCGCACTGGCAGTATTTCTGTTTACTAAAAAAGAAACGCGTTCAGGATTTTTTAATGTTGTATTGTATTTAATTGTATCTACAGGATATAAATTGTATAATTCTCCCTGATGAGATTTAAGTTTTAATAAATTTTGTTTAAAAATCTGTTGCATGCTATCAGGCAATTGAGGATATTCTGTAGAATATCGATCTTTTATATTGTCTTCGGTTGCTAACACCATTCCGCCTTCAGTTAGAATTGGATTTGTATAAATATATGGCATTAAATTTCTAAATACTAATACCGTTCCTCCCGAATTGTTTCTGAGATCTATAATTAAATGCTTTCTACTTTTTAGTCCTGCTTCATTTTTTTTTATTAAGCTGTCGGTTTTCGATATATACTCTAATGATCTAAAAGATGGCATTTCGATTAGGCAGGTTTCATTGTCTATAATGCTAAACTTAGGGGAAAGATCAGGACTCTTTACTGCTGCATTTTCTTTTGGTTTCTGAATATCCTTATGCCATTTGCCAAATGGTCCAAAATCTAATATGCCTACATCTACAAGTAAGGGGGGGTAATTTAAGGAATGATCTATTGCTCGATAGTAAATGGTTTTATATTTGTTGTCAGTTTTTAACAACTTCCACTTTATCTGGCCTGGCACCCATTTTACACTATCTGATTTCAGTATAAAACCATAAAATTCTTTACCTCTAATTCCCTCTTTTCGAACAGCTATTTGATAGGTACCACTTTCATTGCTCCAAATACCTTCTATGCTGTCTTTCTTAATTCTATCATTCTTTAAATATTGAATAAAATCCTGTTGAGACCATTTTACATGTTCTTCTTTGGAGAAAAATGCCCTTATTGAATCGGGATGTTGGTCTTTAAATTCTATTGCAAAGCCCATATGCTGATCCTTGAAAAAAGTTAACCAGGTTCTACATATTAACACGCATTCAGAAGCATTTGAAGTATATGTCAGTTTTTGAAGGCTGTCTGTGAACTTTTGAAACTTGACTTTGTTTGATGTATTTATTTTATCATTATAGCCAACATAATTCACCCGTATCTTTTTGACCATATAATCGAAGTTAATTGAACAATTGCAATTTTGTGCTATTGACTTGAGATTAGACAAGAAAAATAGTGTGACTAATAAATATCTCATTTTACAATTTGGTATTGACTTTGGATCGCTTATAAAAGTAAAAATAATTTTTATTGACTAACTATTGTTTTTGCTTGAGTTTTATCGCAGCCAGGCAAAGTGGAAGGATTCCCACCAGCCTCTGATTCGTTTATGCCATTGCCCCCATAAATTCTCCTCATTTGCTCTTTCGTTAAATTAGTCATGTTGTTTCGTTTAAACACAAACACAGTTTTTTTTTCTAATTTTTTGTTTTTCATAATTGTAATATTAGATGGTTAAATAAATGTGTTCAAAAGTGTTATTTCTGAATGCAATTACCAAAAAATATACACCAAATAGCCTTTTGTCTATACTAAACCAATAGATTGTCTAGTTTAAATAGTGATCGTTAATTAGGTTTATACTTCTTTACAAAATCAATCCAATCGGTAACATCGGCAGGTATTGTTACATCAGGCTTGATTCCAATATTATCTAAGGGATAATCTGGTAATCTTAAAGATTTACAGGTAGGGTAATAAAGCGTGTAGAATTTACATGGCATTTCTACTTTAACAAATTCAGTGTAGTCTACAGCCCCAGATGAATGTTCACCATAGAGTTTCACCTTTTTACTTTGTTTAGCTTCCAGTAAAAACATTTCGGCAGCGCTTCCCGTACCCCGGTTAACAAGAAATGAAACACGTTCAGGGTTTTTTGAAATAGTTTTAAACTTGATGGTATCTATTGGATATAGCTTATACATTTCTCCCTGGTGAGCTTTTAACTCGGTCAGGTATTTTTTAAAAACGTTTCTTATGCTATCAGAGGTTTCTGGATATTCCTTAGCGTAACCGCTATCTTTAATGTTTTCTGGTGTTGCCAGAACATATCCGCCTTCCTTTAGTATAGGGTTGGTATAAAGGTAGGGCATTAACTTTTCGTATACCAGAACAGATCCACCGCCATTATTTCTTAAATCGATAATTAAATGTTTGGTGTTTTTTAATATGTTTTCATTCTGTTTAATTAATGCTGCTGTTGGGGCTACATATTCTAGTTTGCCAAAAGATGGCATTTCAAATAATGCGGTTTCATGGTCCAAAACCTTAAATTTTGGCGAAAGGTCAATTTCTTTTTTAAGTGGAGCAGGGAGTAGTTTGGGGCTCCTCATCCACTTTCCGAATATTCCGAAATCTAAAACATCTCTAGTTTTCAAAAGTATTGGGTGTTGCTCTGAATGATCCCCTCCAGCAAAGAAAATGGTTTGATATTGATTATCCTTTTTTGCCAATCTAAATTTGATCTGTTGAGGCATCCATCTTACAGAGTCTGCCTTTAGTATAAAACCTATAAACTGGTCGGACTTTTTGTCTTTAACAATCCCAACTTCATATATGCCAACGCTCCAAATTCCTTCAATGCTATCCAGGGCTTCTTTATTTTGTTCAAGATAGGATTTAAATGAGCTCTCTGTCCAGGTGCTTTTTTCTTCATTAGCAAAAAAACTTCTTACAGAATCTGGATTCAATTTATCAAAATCCATCCCAAATGATATGTGTTTATCTTTGAAAAAATCTAACCATTCTCGGCATAAACTTAAACACTTGTACTGGTTGGCCTGATTTGCTACCTGTTGCAGACTATCTGTGAATTTTTTAAACTGTTGGCTATTTGCAGGCGTTACCTTATCGGCATAGCCTACATAATTTTTTGTTATTCTGTTGGTAAGATAACTAAAGTTATCACCACAATTACAGTTCTGCGCTTGTAAATTATAAAACGGGAATAAGAGCAATAAATAGAAGAAGATTTTTTTCATAGTTTTAAATTACAATTATAGTCGATATTTATACTTGAAGGATCAATTATTTTAAAATACATATTTGTATGATATTACTTCGAACTTAATGTAATATCTAATTGGTGTTTATTTAATTTAATATTGAGCTATTTCTGATGTTATATCTCTTTTTGTCCTTATAAAAAGGCTTTTAGTGTATCTTTTTTCTGAGTTGGATTTTAAAATTAGATACTTGTTTCATGTTAGGCCAACATAGGCGGAACCTGAAAAGCCTGAAAAGAGTAAGAACCAAAAATTTAAATTAAACGAAATGAAAAACTTAAAATTAGAAAGCTTTGGTGTTCAGGAAATGGATGCTAAAGAAATGATTAAGACAGGTGGAGGAATAAGTATTAATCCATGGCAAGCTATTGCCTCATGGCTTATTGTGGATAGTTTGAATAATCCGCGTGAATTTATTAACAGTGCATTAAAAGGGTTTAGATAATTTGGATATGAAAAAATTAGAAAAATTAGATATAAAAGATTTATCTTCGAAAGAAATGGTAGAAATTCATGGAGGCGGTAATGGGGCTAAAGTTGCTGGCTATATTGTTGGTAAATCGATAGCGCTAATGGCCGGCCCATTAGGTGGATTACTCTATGATTATAATTATTTTTTTAAATAATTAAAATTTCATTATATGATTAAGACAAATAATAGCACCATAAATTTTGTAATCTCTGTAATAGTGGCAGCGCTTGTAATCCTAATTATCGAAAGTCCAAACGATTTTGCAGGTAGCTTTTTAAAAGGGTTTAAATTTTAATCTATTTGCTGCTTGATGATTACTTAAGTCATCGAAGGACTATTAGATTATTTGAAGAACGCTTAAATAGCTGTAAAAAATGGTTATTGATATTCAGTCTTGCTAGAATTGCCCACTGTGCTGATTAGCTTAATGTTTTATGCTGTAAGCACGAAAATAGAATTTTAGTTTGCAACAGTTTTATCAAATATTGATAAAACTGTTGATTTATTTTATATTTAAAATATTGTTTCGGTATCAATATTGCTTTTGTATTTATACTATCAGCAATTTTGCTACTCGTACCATCTGTTTCATTAATTACTGATTATGCCAGCAGTAAAGGTTTACCATTAATCAATATTTTATTGGCAATTTTGGGTGTACTGTTATTTTCACTTGGACAGCCGAGTTATTGGGTAGAGCCTTTTTTATTTAACCCATTAAAAATTTCAGAATCCCTTTTTTACTAAAACAGTTATACCAAACTTTGTCTTACTTAAGCTTTAGGATTGATATGAATAAATAATTCATATCAATCCTAAGTGTAATTGGGGAATCTATAATCGATTCGATAATAATGTTATTTTAATTCCCTGGTTAATATGGAAAATTTGAGTGAGGATATTTATTAAAATTGATATTCTCAAAATTTTCCATACTTCAAACCAAATCAGCTACTAAAAATAACCTTTCACTATGGAAAGAGCAGCAATCAAAAAATGGCGAATATCTTATTTATCGCCATTTTAGTGTGTATATATCTTTCTGATCAAAAAACATCTTTTATAAACAGAGCAATACAAGACATTAAAGATTTCAGTATTTTCTTATCTTAACAATTTAAATAACATTTAATCTAAAAATAAAATGAAAAATAACCTTCTGCTATTTATCTTTCTGGCTTTTGCCATAATTGGAATAACTTATTTAGGTGGTTATTTTATTGGTAAGGCGGCATATTATGTTAGCCACTAATAAAGTTTAGAATGCTTCCATTAATTACAATTGAGTTTAATGCCTGTATGAAATAAATTACCTGCATTTAGCTCATGAAGTGTGTAAATCCCTATCATTCATTGCTGGTAGGCTTTAGTTTTATGGTGAAATTCATTACCAATTCTCTTTTCCAGCCTTTTCATCCCTACAATCTCCCTTTTAGTGTATCTTTTTTCTGAGTCGAATTTTAAAATTAGATACTTGTTTCATGTTAGGCCAACGTAGGCGGAATCTGAAAAGCCTTTAATGAGTAAGAATGGTTGAAAAAATTAATCTCAAATGAAAAGAATCGAATTAGAATCTCTTGAAGTTATTGAACTAAGTAAGCATGAAATAATAAATATAGAGGGTGGAAAAGTTCCTTTATGGCTTTATTTTGTTGCGCCAGGAACTGCCTATTTGGTAGAGAAATTTGAAAAAGGTTGTGAGTGTAACGTTTAAATTAAATAATAATGAAAATAGAAATTAATAAATTCGGAATAGAAGAACTTACAGCAGAAGAAATGGACCAAGTTAATGGTGGTTTCTGGGCAGTACTGGCCGCTGTTGCAGGTGTTGTTTACTTAGCTGGAGAAATTGCTGAGTCGGCTGGCAGAGCTTATAAAAAAAGTTTATAGAATATTCCTTTCAAAGGAAATTACCCCGATCTGCATTCTTGTGCTGATCGGGTTTTTTATTTAATAAAAGAGTGCTTTCATCCCTACAATCCCCCATTTCGTGTATCTTTTTTCTAGTATAAATTAATAATCACAAACTTGGTCTTAACCAAGCCATTGATGATTATGCCTTTTACAGAAGATGCGAATTTCGAAGATAACGCCATCATTTTTTTACACCACACCAAGGTACGTACGCAAATTATTTATTCTGCCACCATATTATTCATTCTTGTTGCTTTTGCGGCCCTGCCTTTTATTTATACCACAGTAAGCGTTAAGGGGAATGGTTCTTTGCAGAGTAATATAGAAAGGGCAGAATTGCTGGCACCAGTGGCCGGGAAAATTACCTTGATTAATTTAACTGATAACAAAAAAATAAAAAAAGGACAACTCCTTTTAAATATTGATCCTACCGTACCCGAAACACAAAACGTGATTTTGAATACCCGCTCGCAGGAATTAAAAGATTTATTAAATGATGCGCTCCTTCTCTTAAAACTGGTTGATTTAAGCAATGCCGGGCAACCTGCATTGCAAACCGGCCTGTATGCTGCAAGCTGGCAACAATACGCAGAGCAGATTCAAAATGCATTAAATGCACGCGAACAGGCCTACAAAATTTATAAAAGGTATGAGATTCTTTTCAGTAAGAGGGTAGTTACCGAAGCAGAGTATGAGCAATATAAATTTAATTACGAACAGGCGCTTTCCGATTTTAAAATGGTTGCCAGGAAATATAAAACACAGTGGCAAACCGAATCTAATCAATATAGAAAAGAACTCAAAGACCTGGATAGTCAGAAGATCCAGCTAACCGAGCAGGAAAAACTATATCATTTAACTGCCGGGATTTCTGGCACAGTGCAAAATCTGTCGGGCTTACAATTGGGTTCTTTCATTTCTGCCAATCAGAAAATAGGCGAAATATCGCCAGATAGTGCTTTGCTGGCCATTTGTTATGTTAAACCTTCAGATATCGGTTTAATTAAAACCGGGCAAACCGTCAGGTTTCAGATCGATGCTTTTAATTATAACCAATGGGGTCTGCTTGCAGGTATAGTGGCCGATATTTCAGACGATATTATATTGATTAACCAGAGTCCTTATTTTAAAGTGAAGTGTAAATTGGATAGGGATTATTTGAAATTAAAAAACGGTTATAAAGGCCAGGTAAAAAAAGGTATGACCTTTAATGCACACTTTACTATTGCCAAACGAAACCTATATCAATTACTTTATGATAAAGTTGATGATTGGTTAAACCCCTTAAAAGGCGTAGGGTAAAAGGCTTAGGGTTTAAGGTGGATAGCTTAAAGGTTAAAGCCGAAAGTGTCAAATCACCAATCATAGTGCTCCAGTCTCATATCTCCAGTCTCAAATCTAATATCTCACCTCTATGTCTACACTAATAAAACAACGCGATATTACCGATTGTGGTGCTGCTTGTTTGGCATCTATAGCTGCATTTTATAAATTGAAAATGCCTGTTGCGCGGATCCGCCAATTGGCCAGCACTGATCAAAAAGGAACCAATGTTTTAGGTTTGATAGAAGCGGCAAATAAACTGGGTTTTGAAGCAAAAGGGGTAAAGGGCAATTTAGATAGTCTTTCTAAAATTCCACTACCGGCAATTGCTCATGTAGTAGTAAAGAAGCAATTGCAGCATTATGTGGTTATTTATAAGGTAACGGATAAATACATCGAAGTAATGGACCCCGGCGATGGAAAAATACACCGCAAAACCATTGATGAATTTACAGGCGAATGGACAGGTGTATTGGTACTGTTATTGCCTGATGAAGGCTTTAAACAAGGTAATGAAAAGGTTGATACTAAAAGCCGTTTTTGGAACCTGATTAAACCACATAAAAGTATTGTAACACAGGCACTTTTTGGTGCTTTGATTTATACCATACTTGGGCTATCTACCTCTGTTTTTGTTCAAAAAATAACTGATCATGTTTTGGTAGAAGGTAACCGGAACCTGCTTAATTTAATGAGCTTAATGATGGTAGCCATTTTAGCGCTGCAATTGTTTATAGGCACCGCTAAAACTATCTTTACCATCCGTACCGGGCAGCAGATAGATGCCCGCTTGATATTGGGTTACTATAAACACCTCTTAAAACTGCCTCAACAATTTTTCGATACCATGCGGGTGGGCGAAATCATCTCAAGGGTAAACGATGCAGTTAAAATAAGGGCTTTTATAAACGATGTTTCCATTAACCTGGTGGTAAATGGCTTTATTGTGGTGTTCTCTTTTATTTTAATGTTCAGTTACTATTGGAAACTGGCCTTAATGATGTTGGCTGTTATTCCATTGTATTTATTGATTTATTTCATCAGCAATAAACTAAACAAGAAAATTCAGCGGAAGCTGATGGAAGAGTCGGCTGAATTGGAATCGCAATTGGTTGAGGGTTTAAATAATGTAGCCACCATTAAAAGATTTGGCCTTGAAAGGTTTACCAACGAAAAAACAGAAACTCATTTTATCGGTCTGCTCAGAACAATTTATAAATCAGGATTAAACTCTGTTTTTTCTGGTACATCAACAGAGGTTATTGCCCGTATGCTTACAATCGTTTTACTTTGGGTGGGGGCAGGTTATGTTTTAGACGGCGAAATTACCCCTGGTGAATTGTTCTCTTTCTATACCCTCATTGGTTATTTTACTGGTCCGGCTACTTCCTTAATTGGAGCAAACAAATCTATTCAGGATGCCATGATCGCCTCTGATCGTTTGTTCGAAATCATGGATTTGGAAATTGAACAAAATTCATCTAGCGTTTTCCTCACCAAAGAATTAATGGGCGATATCAGATTTGAACATGTAGCCTTTAGATATGGGAGTCGCGTTAATGTGTTTGATGATCTAAATCTAATGATTAAGGCCGGAAGTTTTACCGCTATTGTAGGGGAGAGTGGATCCGGTAAATCTACCTTAATGTCTTTGCTACAAAATATTTATCCCATACAATCAGGCAATATTTTTATCGGTAATCATGCGCTTAAGTATTTGAACAATGCCTCTCTAAGAAATTTATTAAGTGTTGTGCCACAAAAAATTGATCTTTTTGCAGGAAATGTAATCGAAAATATTGCCATTGGCGATTATGAGCCAAATATGCAACAGATTATTGGTATTTGCACACAATTGGGGATTATCGATTTTATTGAAGCTTTGCCAGAAGGTTTTCAGACTTATTTAGGTGAAAACGGAGCCTCTTTATCAGGTGGACAAAAACAAAGGATCGCCATAGCGAGGGCACTATACCGTAATCCTGAAATTTTAATTCTGGATGAAGCTACTTCCTCTTTAGATTCAGCTTCAGAGCAGTATGTTCAGCGAACAATAGATTTGCTAAGGATGCAAAATAAAACAATCATCATCATTGCGCATCGGTTACCTACAATTAGAAAGGCTGATCAGATTATTGTATTAGATAAAGGAAAGGTTGTAGAAGAGGGGAGCCATACAGAAATGATGATGGCTAATGGGCATTATGCTAATTTATGGAAACAGCAATTTGGCGATGAAGATCTGACCAGTTTGATAATGCCTTCATTTCTATAAGAGTTGATAACTTTTCTTATCAACTTGCTAGTAAAGTTGTCAACGCTGAAATTAATACACCAAAGCCAAATACTGTCCATGGTGACTCACACTGCCCGGGTTAGTACCTTTATAATCACGAGGATGATTTGGTAACTCGTAGATGGCTACTTTAATTTCTTCCAGCTTGCTATAAACAGGAGCAGCTATGGTATGGATATATTGTAACTGAATGTCACTTTTAGTAAAGTAAGTATCATGATCGATGTTTACCGTACCTTTTATCTCACTAGCGCCGGCATAAACACTACAGTTTAAACTTTTAGGAGCAAAATTCCGGATGCCTGTTTTTCGGTTATAAATTTTATAAGCCGATTCTTTCATGCTCCACAACAGCCATACTATTTCATCAGGCCTTTCTGCTGAAGTAATCAATAACTGTTCTTCCGCTGTGAAAATTTTATCGAGGTAATTTTTACGCCTCCAGTTACTCTGGATTTTAGCCAGATCCAAATCAACGATGTCGTTACCCAGCATGTGCTTCAAGCTTTTGGGCAATAATTTCGGTCGTGGCTTTTACGTTGAGCATTTTAGCCATCGAATCATTGTCTATTTCGATGTTAAATTTCTCTTCAATATCCAGGACAATATCAACCAGGTTAGCCGAATTTATTTTCAAATCATTAATAAAATCGGTGTTTTCGTCGATGTGAGCCAAGGCTGTTGACTCTTCGCTGTATGGCTGAACAATTGTTTTTAAGGCTTCGATGATCTCTTCTTTATTCATGGGTATACTTTTTAAAAATAATGCAGGCATTAATATCGCCAAAACCAAAACTTGCTTTTGCTAAGATATTAATTGGTTGATGAATTACGGTTTCTGGAATGCATTTCGCATCAATTAAAGCCGTAATCTCAGGGTTTAAGTCTTCGCAATTAATATTAGGAAATATAAAATCCTCTTTAAGTTCAAGTACCGAAGCGACACATTCTATACTGCCGGAAGCTGCAATACAATGACCAATCATACTTTTCAAAGAATTGATGTATGGAAAATCATCAGCAGGCAGTTGTAATGCCATTTTCCAGTTTTCTATTTCGAGTGCATCTTTAGTTGTTGCGGTAAGGTGGCCGTTAATTACGTCGATTTCATGGGCTTCAATACCTGAATTTTTTAAGGCTGCCTGAATACACCGCTGAACTGCAATGGGGTTAGGGGCTGTCATGGTACCTAAACCTCGCTGACCACCAGAATTGATATGTCCGCCAAGTACCTCGCCATAAATTTTGGCTTTTCTAGCTACCGCACTTTCGAGCGATTCTAATACCAAAGCACCAGCGCCGCTTCCCGGTACAAAGCCACTTGCTGTTGCACTCATTGGGCGGCTACCTTTTTCCGGTTCGTGGTTATGTTTAAAAGTGCAAACTTTCATGGCATCAAAACCACCCCAAATATAAGGCCCGCTGTCGCTGGTACTTCCTGCTAACATTCTGGTAGCCTGACCGGTTTTAATTCTTTCATAAGCCAACAACAAACTTTCGACTCCTGTTGCGCAGGCAGATGAATTGGTGCTTACCTGATTGCCTAAGCCAAGTTTCCCACTGATAAAAGCGCTTACGCCGCTGGCCATGGTTTGTATTACAACTGAACTGCCCAGTTTTTTAATTTCAAGCGCATCTATCTTATTAATTGCCCATCTAAATTTATCTATACCCGAAGTGCCGGTTCCGAAAATGGTACCGCTATCCCAGTCGGGTTCGTCATTGTTTTCGATGTTCAAACCTGCATCCTTCCAGGCATCCAGGCCGGCAATAACACCGTATATAATTCCGGTACTATTTAAGTTTCGTAATTCTAGTGGTGTAAAATATTCACTGATGCGCTCGTCGCTAAGTACTGGTTTGCCTGCTATCTGGCAAGAGAAGTTTAAGGCTTCCAAATCGGGCTGATGACTGATCCCGGAGAGTCCTTTCTTTATGGCGTCAGAAAACTCAGCCAGGGTAGTGCCATTAGGTGCGCATACGCCTAAGCCGGTAATTACAACTCTGTTATCCATTTTCTTTCGAAATTAACATTCCGGAAATATTTCCTTTGCAAACCATTTCGCCTGCTGCATTTTCCATTTTTACCTTGCAACTCAATTTATTAAATCTGAAATATAGTTTCTCGCTCGTTACGGTTACTTTTTCTCCCGGCGAAACTGGTTTTAAAAAATCGATCGCGTTTGAGGTCATGGCAATGGCTATGTTTTGACCAGTTTCCATGTTTTTCAACAGGTAGATGCCCAAACAAACCAATCCAATCTGTGCCATGGTTTCGGTAAGGATTACTGCGGGAGTAAGGGGGCGGTTTTTAAAATGCCCTTCGTAAAAAGGTAGATCTTTAACATAAGTATAAGTGCCTTTTGCTCCATTTTCATCAATATGCAATAACTCATCAACAAAAAGAAAAGATTTTCCGTAAGGCAGTTTATCTAATATTTCTTGTGGATTCATAAGTTGAATTATTGAATAATTGATTGAGTGAATTATTGAATGGTTACCATTGTAAAAGGATGCGTTGTGCCGAAAAGCCCGGTCCGAAGCTTAACATCAGCCCTTTTTCTCCCGGCATTGGCTTTTTGTCCATAATTCGTTCTAAAACATAGAGAACCGTTGCGCTGCTCATGTTTCCATAGAGTCTTAAAACTTCTTTTGTTTCATCTATATTTTTACCGAGTTGTCCAAATAATTCTTCAACAATCTGGATAATCTTTTTTCCGCCCGGATGGAAGATCAAATGGTCTATATTATTAATCTCAATTCCGTTTTTTGCCAAAAATGGATGGATGATATTGGGGAAATGATTGGCAATAGTTTCAGGAACGGCCACATCCAATATCATTTGCAGTCCGGTATTGGTGAGTTTAAATCCCATCATTTCTTCAGCCTCATAAAAATGGTACATTTCTTCCGCCAAAAGCTCTGGTCCGCTATCATCTTCATTCGAACTTAACAGTACACAGGCGGCACCATCGCCAAATATTGCTGCACTAACAATGTTGGCCATCGAAAAGTCGTTCAATTGAAAGGTTGCCGTTGGCGATTCTACTGCAATAACTGCTGCCCGTTTGCCTGGATTGGCTTTCAGGAAATTCTTGGCATAAATCATGCCTGATACGCCTGCTGCACAACCCATTTCGGTAACCGGCAGGCGCACGATATCTTGGCGAAGCTTAAGTAAGTTGATTAAATAAGCATCTAAAGAAGGGATCATAATTCCGGTGCAGCTTACCGTAATGATATAGTCTAAATCCTGCGCTTTCCAATTGGCTTTTTCGAGTGCAGTTTCCAAACATTTAGCGCCCAGCTTTATCCCTTCTCTTACATAAATGTTGTTTCGCTCTTCAAAACTTAAATCACTAAAAACCTCTTCGGGCGACATGATCGAGTATCTTTTATCTACAGCAGCGCTTTCAAAAATCTTTTTCACCTTTCTGATAAAGCGATCATCCTGATCTTTTAGCCAAATATCCAGAAATGGCAAAATTTCATCGGTTGACCTCCAGAATTCGGGCAAGGCTTTACTTACTGCTTTTACGGTTACGCTCATATTGTTTTAATTATCCATTGGTAGCGGAAAGCCCATTTCCATTTTATTGAACTAGATTTTAAGTTTAATTGTTTGCTGTATTTAAGCAAATCTGCCCTTTTAAATCCACGCAGAATGGATACTAAACCATCCTCTCTCGACATATCATTTAAACGGAAAACATAACACAATGCTTTAAACAGGTAATAGGCTACTGCACTTCTTTGCAGGTCGTTTATCACAATACCCATTGTTGCCGATCGTTTAAAATTGTTTAGCAAATCAATAATTTCTTCATCTTTAAAATGATGTAAAGTCAATGTGCAGAGCATAATGTCGCAGGGTTCATCTTTATTTAAATCCTCAAAAATATCGTTACAGGCATAGGTGATGTTCGGATAACTTGCAGATAAACTTTCTGCATGATTTATGGTGAATTTATTGGCATCTATCCCTTTTAAAATAAAATGTAAACCTTGTTTTTTTGCATAATCGGCCAGGGTGCGTAACATATCTCCATTTCCACAACCGATATCGGTAATACGTATAACCTGATCAAATGGTTTGCCGGTGATTAAAGTTTTAACTCCATCGAGCGTAACTTTATTACCACCAAGGAGTTGGTTAATGCTGGCAATTTTGTCTAATGCATCGCGCAATATTTCACCTTCCATGGCGAAATCATCCATAATCTCTGGTGCTGTGCTTCTAAATGTGGTATCTACTGGCATTTATGATGAAGTTGTAATGGGTTTGCCATGTGTTTTTTTAATTATTTTATGGAGCAGAAAAGGCATTTTAGTCAATGCATTCATAGCTAAACTTTCGAATTTATTGTTCTTCAATAAAGAAGATAAGATTCTTCCCATTTTTAAACGGCTTTTAAATTCCCTGTTCCAGCCGGCGGTATAACTTTCTTCCAATGCTGTGCGGGAATTGATTTGACCCTTGATTCTTTGATGCAAAAGTTCTGAAACAATTTTGGCACTGTGAATGGCCATAGCCATACCGTTTCCACAAAGTGGATGAATCAAACCTGCAGTATCACCAATCATTAAAATATGTTTACTTACAGGTTCTTTAGCCTCAAAAGAAATCTGACTGATGGTTAACGGAACATCGAATAAATCTGAAGCATTTTCGAAAATAGATTTCAGATAACTGTTTTTATAGAGCACGTTTTCCTGGAAGGCAAGCAGGTTTTTATGCTTTTTAAAACTATTGTAATTGGTCAGATAACAGATATTCAAACGGTCATTTTCAACCTTTGAAACGCCGCAATAGCCACCTTCGAAATTATGCAGGCTAACCACGTTATTCGGGAAATTGGCTTTGTAATGTGCTTTAACTGCCAGATATGGCGATTGTTTATTAATAAAACTCCGGTTTAGCTTAATATCAATGGCCGATCGTTTTCCATAAGCCCCAATAACATAAGCAGCAACAAAAGTATTGTTAGCAGCTTCTACTGTAAACTGATTATTGGAAAACTTTATTTCTACAACGCGATCATGAACGATGTTTACTTTTCTACTGATGAGTTCTGTATACAAATAATGATCGATAGTATGTCTGCTTAAACCAAAACCGCCGAGCGGTAATTTTGTCTGTATGCTTTTACCAAGGTTTGAGGTGAAAAGCAGGTCGCTGATGATTGCAGGGGCAAGGTTTTCGATATCCAGGCCGAGCCATTCAAAATAAGGTAGTACCTCGTTCGAAATATATTCGCCACAAACTTTATGGCGAGGATAAGTATCTTTCTCGATCAATGTAACCTTTAGCCCCACCTTATTCAGGTGAAGTGCGGCTGTTAAACCTGCCAGTCCACCTCCAATAATTAAAATTTCTGTCTCGGCCTGCATATTATAAGATGGAATCCTAATATAACAATTTTAAATGCGGGTTTGTTCCACCTTAGATTTTTTAACCACAAAGAACACAAAGTTTTCACGGCATATTACAAAGACTAAAGCATTAAATAGATAGTTTTAACCATAGAGGTCGCAGAGAGAAGACACGGAACTAACGGAGCTGGGCGTATAGATAGCGTGCTGTCAGATGTTACCATCTGACAGGAATGTTATCAGTTCGGGTTCAAAAACCTTCAATAATAGCACAGCCAGTTTTGATTAAACGGGATTGCAGCGGTATCCTTTTGTTTTTTTTCAAAACAAAAGATTTAGCTAAAAGCCCGACTAACATTAATAGTGCCTACAGACATTGCTTTTTCGTTTGCGCTCGTTTCCAAACGAGCGCAGAAATAGTTACACGATTCCATCGTTTAGCGTGCTGTCAGATGTTGCCATCTGACAGGAATGTTGTCAGTTTGGGTTCAAAGACCTTCAATAATAGTACAGCCAGTTTTGATTAAACGGGATTGCAGCGGTATCCTTTTGTTTTTTTCAAAACAAAAGATTTAGCTAAAAGCCCGACTAACATTAATAGTGCTTGCAGACATTGCTTTCCTAAAACCTTTATGCAATATGATCCTTACCTGCGTTAGTTTTCAAACCAATTTACCTTATCTATCGCTTCTTTCTTCCATATTCAAATCGGTATCAAAAGGGCTTTTTGTGAAAGGATAAATGGATTGTTTAACAAAACCTTTTGGATACGATGCTTCATGTACACCTGTTCCGGCTGGCCATTCTTTGCCTGGTAAATGATAGGTGCCGAATATCATATCAATAAAGGGGAATATTGAAGCGAAATTATGTCCATAATATTTAGGGTCTTCACAATGGTGCCAATGGTGATATTGGGGGGTAGTAAAAATGTATTTTAAGGGACCAAAATTAATCCTGGTGTTGGCATGGATGAGTACCGCGTGGATGGCAATAAATATAATGTACACATTGAAAACGGTAGATGAAAAGCCCAGTACATAAAGCGGGATGAAAGTCATTGCCCTGGTAAAAAAGATGTCGATAAAATGGGTACGGCTTCCAGCCAGCCAATCCATATTTTGTGTAGAGTGGTGTATGGAGTGGAATCGCCAAAGGGCTACCCTTGTATGGAAAAAACGATGTGCCCAGTATTGAAACAAATCAGTGCTGAAAAAAGCCAAAAATAGCGCCACTATAAATGGGAGGCCCTGCACCCAGCTATGCAATTTATCTAATCCCATCCAGCCAAAAAATAATACGGCAGGCTTTTGCGTAATGATACCGAAAAACTGGATGAACAAATGGCTGATGACAAAATAGGTTAAATCGGTACGCCATTCTTCATGGAATTTGGTTTGCCCATTGTTTTTTGGAAAGAATAATTCTAATGGGACAAAAATGGCCACCATTAAAAGAAGATCCAAAATCATCCAATCCAAGCCAAAATGCCAGCTCGATTTGGCAACATCTCTACCTTCTACACTTAAAGCTCCGAAGATTACGGCTAAAGCGCCAAGCACAAAGCCAGGCCATGCCCATTTTAATTTTTTGCTGAGGATTAAGCTTAGTAATGAAAAGAAGAAACAAGCTATAACACCACCAAGCATTAAAACTTCCATGCTGTTTTTTGTATAAATTTCGCGGAATTCTGGTGTGGTTAATTTCTCGGGATAATGAAAACAGAGAATGCCCAACAAGGCCAATACAGCTAAAAAAATAGAAATATATCCACTGATCTGGCCTTGGCCCACTACTAATCTTTTCGGTGACATTAAAATATGTTTTGATAGATAACAATGATAATAATAAAAAATAAAATATGATCGAATAAATTTTGTTAGTTAACTAATCCGGGTGCTTACTTAATTCAGTATATTTTTGTAATTTAAAAAGAATAATTATTTTACAACTGAATAACCAAATATTAGCTAAATAAAGCCTCAACCCTAAAAATGTCATATCGCTCAAAAATCATATTATCAATCATAATTGGCTGCTTTTTCATCCTCCCGCGTGCCTTGGCGCAACAGCTTATTAAAGGGCAAGTGCTTAACGAAGCCAATAAAGGTATCGCATCCGTATCGATTTACAACAAGCAAAAATTAATTGCCCTTAGTGATCCTGAAGGAAACTTCAGCTTTAAAATAGATTCCTTAAATAAAGGTCAATCGCTTTCCTTCAGTTCGGTGGGGTACGAAAGCCATTCCGTTAAAGTTGATGAGCGTAGTGGTACAAGTGATCTCATGGTTAAGCTAAAAGACAAATACATTAAATTGGACGATGTGCAAATTTATGCTGCCAATTTTGCTTCTGCCTTAATTAAAAATGCGGTCGCGCACCTTGCCGATACCGGTGTGGTGAGCGAAAAATTATTGTGCAGGCAGTATATGTTAAAAGATGGCAAATATTATAGTTATGCCGAGGGATTGTTCAACCTCCATACCGATGAATATAAAAACGATATCAGTTTACAGATTGAGGGACTAAGAAGGCTTAAGGAGCTCAAAAAAACAGGAGGTGTGAAGATTAATTACGCTGTTGATTTAAGAATTGAACTCAAATCTTATTTTGTAAGTAATCTCAACGATAATATGCTCAGCGAGGATAATGATTACGAAATTGAAGGGCAGGTTGAATATGAAGGGGCAAAATGTTACAAGATCTCTTTCACAAGGTCAAGAAATGCATTGTACAAAAGCAAGAATGGGTGGGTTTATATCACGGTAGATAAACACCTGATTAAAGGAATGGAAAGCAGTATCGCTACGATAAACAAGAGCATGATCTGGATAAACAGGCAAAACTATACCATTGATAATGGTTTGTCGAAGTTATCTTCTACATATTTAAAGTGTAATGTTGTGGCCGGATTATTTTCGGAAGGAGAACCTTCGGCAGAGATGGAACTGATTTTTCTGGAAAATACTGATCCGGAACTAAAAAACAGCAACAACTATTCTACCCTAAAACTTAGACAGGATTTTTATCAATATCCTAAAAAGAATGATGCCGGGTTTTGGGCAATACTCTATCAAAAACATCACTTAACGATTCCGAAGGTAATTGTCGAAACCTATAAATCAGATAAAGATATTTTGGAACAATTTTAATTCATCGGTTCATTGTTTAAATCGGTTAATTGACTTCGGACTATCGACTTCGGACTCCGGACTAAATCATCTTCCTGCAAACCATTTCCCTCACACTGTGGTTGCTTTATTGGGCATCAGACCAGGTTATGCCTTTCTTTTTTAAATAATCAGTATTTTTGAAACCACGATATGCTACTTAACTATCTACGCCTTTTACTGCTTCCTTTTTCAATCATTTATGGAATGGCTATTATGCTCCGTAAAAAACTTTACGACTGGGGAATTATGCGCGCCACAAAGTTTGATTTACCAGTAATCTGTGTAGGCAATTTAGCTGTTGGCGGATCGGGCAAAACACCAACAACAGAATATTTGGTCAGGTTGCTGGCCGGGTATAAAATAGCCATCCTAAGTAGGGGATATGGTCGTAAAACGAAAGGGTTTATAATTGCCGATGGTGCTGCAACTGCCGAAACGATAGGCGATGAACCTTTACAGTACCATCAAAAATTTGCAGCTGTTACCGTTGCCGTTTGCGAAGACCGTGTGCATGGGATTAAGCAATTGAAAGAAAATCATGATTTAATTATCCTTGATGATGCCTTTCAGCACCGCGCGGTAAATGCCGGATTTAATATTTTGCTTTTCGAGTTTAGAAAGTTGGGTACTTTACAGTTTTTGTTGCCAGCAGGAAATTTAAGGGATGTTTTCTCCTCACGCAAAAGGGCCGATGTATTGTTGGTTACAAAATCGCCGGTTCCGTTGTTACATGTTGCGCAGCAGGCCTCAATAAATGAACTGCAGCCAAATAGCAATCAACCAGTATTACATTCTTATCTCAAGTATGGCAATCTTATCCATTTATACTGTAACGAAAGTCGCGCGCTTGAGTCGGTTAAAGATTTTGAAATTTTCCTGCTCACCGGAATTGCAAATCCGGATCCTTTAATAGAAGAGCTTGAAAAATATGCTGAAACCATTAAACACGAAGAATTTCGGGATCATTATGCTTTTAAAAGTGATGATATTAAGAAGTTTAAATCAGTTTTTATGTCCAGTACTAAAAAAGATAAAATCATTATCACAACAGAAAAGGATAGCAAGCGTTTAAGAGCTACCGGATTTGAAGATTTACTGGTAGATTTACCTGTATATTATTTACCCATTGAGGTTGAATTATTTGAAGAAGATAAGATTACCTTTGACGAACTCATTTTAAATTATGTTAAGAGCAATAGAAGAAACCGTTGAGTATATAAAACGTAAAACAGAGAACTTTAAGCCAGAAATAGGCATTATTTTAGGTACTGGTTTAGGTGGCTTGGTAAAAGAAATCGAAATAGAGCATCAATTAATGTATTCTAATATCCCAAATTTTCCGATTTCTACTTTAGAGTTCCACAGTGGGAAGCTAATTTTTGGAACGTTGAACGGGAAGAAGATTATTGCCATGCAGGGGCGCTTACATTATTACGAAGGTTATAGCATGCAACAGATCACCTTCCCGGTTAGGGTAATGAAAGGGTTGGGGATCGAAAACTTAATTGTATCAAATGCTGCGGGTTCATTAAATCCTGAGTTTAAAAAGGGCGATTTAATGATTATTGACGATCATATTAATCTACAGCCAGATAATCCATTGCGGGGCTTAATTGAGAGCGAATTAGGACCACGTTTCCCGGATATGAGCCAGCCTTATAAACGCGATATCATAGCCAAAGCGCTGGAGATCGCTAAAGATGTCGATATTAAGTGCCATAAAGGGGTATACGTCGCGGTTTCTGGGCCGAATTTAGAAACCAAAGCCGAGTACAAATACCTGCGTTTAATTGGCGCTGATGCCGTGGGCATGAGTACCGTGCCTGAAGTTATTGTGGCCAACCATGCTGGTTTACCTGTTTTTGCCATCTCCGTATTAACGGATGAAGGTTTTCCGGAAGATCTGCAACCTTTTAATTTAGATGAAATTTTAGAAGCAGCGGCTAAGGCAGAGCCTAAAATGACTGAGATTTTAACCCGCTTAATTTCTGAACTATAAGATGCATAAAGTCGTTAAGATCTGTTTTTTTCTGTTCCTGCTGTTAGGCATCAACAAAGTATTTGCACAAGATTTAAAGACGAGTGTTGGTACCAATAAGGAGCTCGATTCTGTCCGGAAAAAATTAGATTCGGGAAAGGACTCTGTTGTTTTTACCGCAAAATATATCCGGTTTACAAAGTTATCACTAAGCAAAGATAGCATTGTACTGCTGCCCTTAGATACCTCCACAACAAATATTCAGAATTATAGTCCGCTTTTACAACCCCTGCACCCAACCATTAGCAACGGTAATATGGGCCTGGCAGCGAGGCCTTTATTGTACGAGCCGAGTAAGAGGATTGGCTTTGATGCAGGATTTCACTCGCTTGATTATTATGCCTTAACGCCCGAAGATATCATTTACTATCAGGCCAGAACTCCCTTTACCAGCTTATATTTTGTAAGTGCAGGTCAAAAAGAACAGCTTTTTAGGGCTATCCATACGCAGAATATTAAAAAAAACTGGAACGTTGGGGTTAATTTTAACCGTGGCGATTCTAAGGGGTTTTATGCCAGGCAGCGGGGCGATAATCTGAATGTTGCAGTATTTTCCTGGTACCAATCGCCAAGCAAACGTTATAATATGTGGGCATCTGCAATTTTTAACACCATGCGCGCCTACGAGAATGGTTCTACCGTAGCTACAGGTTTGTTCGATCCAGGCTATTCTAAAATTGACAGAGAGGCAGAGCCCATAAATTTATCAGATTCAAGGAATTTATACCGTAAAAACACCGTTTTCTTAAAGCAAACCTATTATGTTGGCAGGATAGATACCTCTGCGAATGTTAATAATGCGGTTTTACCAACCAATAAGGTTTCGTATACATTTGAGTATAATAACGACAGTTTTGATTTTTACAAAAATGGAACTGATGTTAATAATGTGCTGCCTCCCGGCATTGCGAGTACAGTATTTACCAATGATTCGACCCATGTAAAACATATTAAAAATGAATTTATTTATAGTTTCTTTTTAAGACCCAAAAACAGTGCGGTGATTAAAAATGAATTAAAGGTTGATGCAGGTATAAGGCACGATTATTACAAACATGAATATCTTGGTATAAAACAAGATGGAACCAATTACGAACAAAGTAGATTTGCTTATCAGAACATTACCATTTTAGGTGCAGCAGGTTATCGGTTCTCTAACAATATCGATTTCAATTTAGATGTACAACAAATTTTGCAAGGTGAAAATGCCGGCGATTATTTATATGAGGCAAAAAGTAAAATCCTTTTAGGTAAAACCATCGGAAGA
>Ga0265798_10003253_pt1 | contig 23220 bp, 23 predicted proteins | sample P3T30metagenome_FD_192430 | JGI IMG/M metagenome (GOLD analysis project Ga0265798, IMG submission 192430) | Plant litter microbial communities from East Loma Ridge, Irvine, California - P3 T30 | ecosystem: Environmental > Terrestrial > Plant litter > Unclassified | place: USA: California... | reverse complement strand
CGCCGCGATATTATTGTGGTTGCATCAGTTTCATGCCTGTACGGTATTGGTAACCCCGTTGAGTTTCAAAAAAATGTGGTATCTATACACTATGGGCAGGCAATATCGCGTACTAAGTTATTACATCAGTTGGTACAAAGCCTGTACTCGCGTACTGAGATGGATTTTACACCGGGGTCGTTCCGCATCAAAGGCGATACTGTAGAGGTATTTCCAAGTTATGGAGACGAGCCTTTCCGAATTCACTTTTTTGGAGATGAGATAGAGGAAATTGAGGCGTTTGATAAAAAAACATCTAAGGTTTTAGAGAAATACAACCGCCTTAATATTTACCCTGCTAACATGTTTGTTACCAGCCCCGATGTGCTCAACGGCGCAATATGGGAAATTCAGCAGGACCTTGTAAAGCAGGTGGATTATTTTAAAGAAATAGGCAAACACCTCGAGGCAAAACGACTTGAAGAGCGTACAAATTTTGACCTTGAAATGATTCGTGAACTTGGCTACTGTTCGGGTATTGAGAATTATTCGAGATATCTTGACCGCAGGCTGCCGGGCACACGCCCCTTCTGTTTGCTTGATTACTTTCCAAAAGACTTTTTAATGGTTATTGATGAGAGCCACGTAACCGTGAGCCAGGTGCATGCCATGTATGGCGGTGACCGCTCCCGTAAGGAAAACCTTGTAGAGTACGGCTTCAGGCTGCCCGCAGCGATGGACAACCGTCCGCTTAAATTCGAAGAGTTTGAGGCTATGCAAAACCAGGTAGTTTATGTGAGTGCCACACCGGCCGATTACGAACTGCAACGATCCGGAGGTATATATACTGAGCAGATTATCCGCCCAACCGGACTGCTTGACCCAATTATTGAGGTACGCCCGAGCCTTAACCAGATAGACGATTTGATAGAAGAAATTCATCAGCGTGTAGAGGTAGATGAGCGTGTGCTTGTTACTACGCTTACTAAGCGTATGGCCGAGGAGCTTGCCAAGTACCTTGATAAACTTTCCATTCGCTGCAGATATATTCACAGCGAAGTAGATACTTTAGAGCGTGTGGAGATCATGCAGGATTTGCGTAAAGGTATATTTGATGTGCTTATAGGTGTTAACTTGCTTAGGGAAGGGCTTGATCTACCCGAAGTTTCTTTAGTAGCAATACTCGATGCAGATAAAGAGGGCTTTTTGCGCAATAACAGATCGCTTACACAAACAGTAGGCCGTGCGGCCCGTAACGTGAACGGAAAAGCGATTATGTATGCCGATAAGGTTACCGATAGTATGCAGCGCACTATAGATGAAACCAACTACAAGCGCGCCAAGCAAATGGAGTACAACACCCTGCACGGCAAAGTGCCTACGGGACTTAGTAAAAAGATAGAAAAAAATACGCTCGGCAAAAGCAATGCCTACAAGCTGGAACATGCTCCTAAAATTGCCGCCGAACCCGACGTTACCTATATGGCGAAAGGCGATATAGAAAAAATTATCCGAGACAAGCGCAAGAACATGGAAAAGGCAGCGAAAGAACTTGATTTTTTACAGGCTGCGAAGCTTAGGGATGAAATTAAAGCGTTACAGGAGAAGGTGTAGTAAAGTTCAATAAACCTTTGACGTTAATTGTACGTTAATAAATTAACGGTTGTGTATGAAAATGAGAAGCCTAAATTGCGTAATTTTGTAGGCTGTGAAATTGAGAACATTAAATTTAAGTACTTCCGGGAGAAGGTTTAACTGCTATGAGTAACACAAAAGTAGATCCGTGGAATTTTGAATCTGATTATCCATCGCCGGATAATTCGCATACAATAGTATATAGCGATCTTGAAGAAATGGCTATAGGTGCCCCGCTTAACGGCCAGTGTTTTCTGGAATTTCCTAATGGACGAAGCATAAAACTTGGCGGCTGGTGTGGCGGCCCTCCAGTATGGGAACCTAATGGCTCGCGCGTAGCCCTGCCCTTATGGAAACGTAAAATATTTGTGGGTACCGTTCAGCAATTGGCTATTATCGATGTTGATGCTCTCGAAATGAAAATTTACAACAAGACGTTTAATGTACTTGACGTACAATCATTTACAGAGAACACCATTAAAGGCTGTAATACCCCACTAAATAAATGTGAACCTGTAAATTTAGACCTTAGCAAAGAAAAAGTTTGCAAGATTGTAGATTTAAAGTGTGGTTTGAGGTAAAATGCAATCCAAACATGTGCTTATGAATGGTAACTTTGAGTTAAAAATAATTAGGCAACACTGGATTAAAGATGATGGTTTGAACGATAATAATGATTGTTGCTCACACGGTAGTGTTTTTATCAAAATAGGCAACGAAATTTTATCTACAGAAGATTCCGGGTCATGGACTTTAAGCGCGGCAGGATTGCTTTTAATGCGGACACTTAGATCTGATTATGCGATTGGGGATTTTGGAAGCCAGTTAATTCCCTGTTGTGGTCATTTCATGTATCATATTGAAACCGGAAATAAGGTTGAAATTATTGGATGCCCTAGTGGGGTAAACTGGAAAGTAGTGCATAGTGGGTCTAACGTAGTCTTAACTACTGAAAACGGAATTGCCACAGAAGTTGAAATTGCTGTGTACACAAAACATATACTTGAATTTGTTATTGCTGTCGAAGCGTTTTATGGTCATCCTAAAGATAAAATTCTCCCGAATGATGAAAATGAAAGCGATGCATTTAAGTTATTTTGGAAAGAATGGCATGAACTAAAACTTCTCTTGAATTATAACTACATGATGAATTAATCATACTTGTAATTTCTACGAACACGATTATATACTCCGAAATCTAGCCTGCCGAACCCCATAAACAGAGTTTGGCGACAATGCCTTTACCTGCTCTATAAGGTTGAAAATCTTGATTTTACTGCACAAATAATATTAGACAACTGCGAACAGGTAGCGATGCCAAGGTCTGCTGATGCCAGTCGTTGCTGGCAGGGCTATTTATAGATTCTGAAAATAATGTATTCGGAATTTTTCAGGTGGATGAATGCTCTTTAAAAATTACCTATTTTTGGTCATTATCAGATACAAGTATGACAATTAAATTCGGTGTTGCAATATTTACAATTATTGTAGGTATACTTTTTATTTCGTCCAGTTGCTTAAGAAAAAATGAAAAGGAAGAACTACAAAGTAAAATTGCAGAAAAAGATAATCCTTATCTTAAATTGCGAAACAAAGCTCTTACATTACCTCCGGAAGACCTTAACATTTCTCTGCCTGCTAAGAGTGTTGTTGTATATGGTGTGGTGATGGATTGGGAAATTGGTGGCTCTATAGTTACTACAGTTGCTTATAATAATGGTGATGCAAGTATGTATTTAAGTTCGGGTGGAGGTGTTATAGGTGGAGGTGCACACAAAAATATTAATGCCGCCGCAAGGTTATTTGTTGAAAAAGCAGCTGCTACAATTAGTCTTAATGATAATGTTGCTGAAAAGATGCCACTTCCCGGTAAAGATTATGTGGCATTCTATGTACTTAGTAATAAAGGCATCTTTGCTAAATATGAAAATTTGAAAAATCTTAAAAATAATAATTCACCGCTTACAGAACTTTTTGATGAAGGAAACAAACTTATAGCTGAATTGCGATTAGTTAGTGCTAAATAGGCAGAGCATTAAAACAAGAAAAAACCGCCCTGTTGCTAAGGCGGTTTAGTATTATCGTAGTACTATTTTAGTTGTAATTTGCCGCGATCATTTCGATAAGCTTTTCATCACTCATCTTGTTAGACGTGCTTTCTTCGGCTTTTGCATTTTTGTACTGTGGAGTGTCCGAAAGGAATTTGATAAATTGCTCCTGCGCGTCTCCGGTGCCTGTAATGTGTATAGCATCTACATTTTGCATTAGTGCGGCAATTTCTTTAAAATATTTGTGCTGCAAAGTTATCTCGTGATTATTGGCTGCATTTTCACTGCTATTACCTTCGGCACCCGCATTATTAATGTGGCCTAACACTATAAAATCTCCTTCAGTTACATTTTCTCTGCCTACTACAGTTGCATGATGAGAATCCATCCATACACCAAATTGTTTTTTTCCTGACATATTAATCTTGTTGTTTTTTATAAAGGTATTTACTGTAGTAGCCAATTTATTACCAATTGTGGAAACATTGTGATTAGATAAGGCATAAAAAAACTCCCAATATGGGAGTTTTAGAAAATATATGTAGGTTCGATTATATTAAAGCGTAATGCTGCCTTCTACACCACCATCATCCCCCGGCTTACCGGTAATAGCATTTGCTGCGATTTTTAACAGCGATATCATTTTGCTGTCCTTAGTGTCCCAGTAGTAGGCATCGCTTGGAGTAACCTTTATTACGGTAACCTTAGGGTCGTCCTTGCCCTCTTCAAACCAGGCTCTTGCAACCGGCGACCAAACATCTTCGATGTGTGCCTGGTCTTTGTAAATTACAGCATTACCAAAGATTGAAAGGAAGTGGGAATCGGAATTTTTAGCAAAAATAAGCTGTACATCATCATCATGCCTTATTTCGAAATTCTTGTTGCTGTCTGCAGAGCTGATAAACCAAAGGTTACCCTGATCATCTACATCCTGCAGGCTCATTGGCCTTGTAGGTATTGGTCGTACAGAAAGTTCTGTACAAAACATACATACTCTTATATCCTGAGCCATTTCTTTAATTTTAGCAATGGCTTCTTCGCTGTAAAGGTCTTTATAATTTCCCATAGTGTAATGTTTTAAGTTGTTTGTGTGTTTGTGGAGTGTACTATACTATAAGTCTGATCGTTCTGAAACCCAGTTAACGGCCTTATCATATTCTGTTTTAGAGTAACCTCTAAATTCACCAGGCATTAGCTTACTAAATACATCTGTAAATTTAATTACTGCTTCAGAATCTGATATTATCGCAGCACGGTTCCATTTGGTAATATTGCTTACACCAAGAAGAGCATCCTGAAGCCAGGCGCCAAGCGTAAAATCTTTAGGAGAGTTATCAAGAAAAAGCAGATAGTTTAGCTTGCCGATTTTTTCTACCAGCTGCGCTACTTCACTTTTTACTAACTCAAAGTCTTCCTTGGTTACTTCGCCGTCGGCTCTAAAGCCAACCATATTATTTGGAACATCAGGGATTTGTGCAATCATAGTGTGAGAGTTTTATTATTAGTTTTAACCAAAATTACCTCTTACATGCTTACAATACTGTTATAGCCCTTATAATAAATACCAAATGAAATGGTAAACTTTGCAGGAAGTTAACCACAAACTAAACAACATAAGCTAATAGCTAAAGTTGCTTTATCATTAAATAATCTTCCATAAAGTAGCCATTACCAATGTCTACATTGTCTTCACCTTTGTTCTCGAACCCGGACTTTATGTAAAATTGCACGGCCGGGTTAAAGCGGTTTACATTAAGCAAAAGTTTGTCGTTCAAATGTTTTTTTGCAGCATTTTCAATCACTGTTACAAGTGCTTTACCTACCCCTTTGCCATGTGCCTGCGGTAATACATACAGCTTATGGAGCTTTGTTGTTTCGCTGAGAAAATTAACCTCGTATGATGCGAAACCTAAATGTAAACCTTCATCGTCTACAGCGAGTAAAAATTGATGATTTTTAAGCGCTATCTGTTCAGTTATGGCTTCTTCGCTGTAAAAAAGGTTGAGCATATAATCCATTTGCTCACCGGTAAGAAGAGTTTTATAGGTTGCCTCCCAGACCGGGATAGCTATGTCATATATAATAGTATAGTCTGCAATAGATGCTTTTCTTATCTGCATAATTTTTATTTAATTAAACCCACCTTTATATGGGCTGTAAATCAGGGTAAAGTTATAAAAAAAATATTGGCACAGTAATTGGATATTAGTAAATAACAACAATGAAAACAACCACAAGTGTACCTAACTTTACTTTTATCATGAAAACTAAATTAATATATTCAGCCCTATTCTCCCTGCTATTTTCTGGGGGAGTTTTTGCCCAGGACGTCACCACCGTGAGGGCCAACAGCAGCGACATCAGCGATAACCTGGATTTACAGGCTGTAGCTTCTATCTTTGGAGATTCACGCGATCTTGAAGATTTTGAACGCAGGCTTAATGACCCGGATGCCCAGATTACCAACCTTGACCTTAATGGCGACAACCGGGTAGACTATCTTAGGGTTATAGAGATTACAGAAAAAAATACCCACGTGGTAATACTACAAAGTGTATTAGCAGTAGATACTTACCAGGATGTAGCTACAATTGAGGTAGAGCGCGACAGAAACAACAATGTTACGGTGCAGGTAGTGGGAGATAACTACATATATGGAGATAACTATATTTATGAGCCCGTGTATGTAACGCAGCCACCGCTATTTAATGTATTTTGGGCAAGCAGCTATCGCCCTTATTACTCCCCTTGGTATTATGGCTACTACCCTACTTACTACAGCTACTGGGCACCGTATACTCCTTACAGATACAGATACCATGTACATAACCATATAAATTATAACAACAGCTATAATTACGTAAATGCAAGAAGCAGCCGCCGTGCACAAAACCTTTACAGTACACGCAGCGCTAATGCTTATGCAAGGCAAAACCCTAACCAGTCGTTTACAAGCAGGAACGCTAATGTAACTAACAGGCGACAGTTAGAGCAAACCCGCAATGCCACTGCAGGAACAAGAAGCACACGAGGCGTAAACACCAACGGCACCGCACGTAACACGGTAAGGAGCACTACAAGCGGTAATGATACTAGTATTAGGAACAATGGGGCCGTTAGAAACAGCAACAGCCTTACGCCGGCCACCAGTACAAGAGGCACCGTTAGAAACAACCCACAAACTATACGGTCTTCTGCTTCAGATGCATCTGTAAGGACACCGGGTTCCCGCAATAACACCGTACGTCTTCAGGAAAATAACAATTCTCAGCCTGTAAGGACAACATCGCCGGTAAGAGTTAACAGTACTCCTGCAAGAAATGTACAGCAAAACAATGCACCTACAAACTCGAGGAATACAATGCCATCTTCTGTTAGAAGTAACCCTGCCCCCGCAGTACGAAGCATGCCTGCAAGTGCACCATCGAGGGCTATGCAAGCCCCTGTACAACAGCAAAGGCAGGCAGCACCGGCGTCCGGAAACTCAAGAGGCGGTGGCTCAGGCCGAAGAAATTAAGATTTTTTATTTAAGTTAGTGAATATGTAAACCGGGATGCCTTAGGGCATCCCGGTTTTTTTTATACTATACGGGTACTGTTTATAGCAAGAACCCATTCTGCACGTTTGCATACGGTGCAAACGCCTGATACCGGTTCTAATTTTTGAGTATTTGCACAAAACGTACAGGCATAAATTCCTGACTTTGGTATTACCGTACTCTTTAAACTAAAGAGCTGAGGGCGTATTGGCAAGCCATACTTTACATCTTTATCATCATAAAAATAAAGGCTAATAGCGCCATTCGTTTCCATGTATGCATTGCGTACCTGCCCTAAATGTTCTATAGACCGCAGTCGCATTTCGGCAAAGAACTCATCCTGGGCAAGGTCTTCACGCTCAAATGTGCTTATCGAGAATTGACCATCTTCAATAATACATTGCACAGTACCTTCAATAAAGTTCTCAAACCGCTTGCTTTTACCCAACAGCCAGGTAACGCATCTGTACATTGTAATAATAACTAAAAAAACCGCGATTGCGGGTATAAGGCCTACATCTTCATAAAACATAGGGTCTCCCGCTGCAGAACCCAGCGATATTACAATTACAACTTCAAATACAGATAGCTGCTTAACACCCCTCTTGCCCGTAAACCTTAATGTTACAAGTACAACCAGAAACATTATTACAGTTCTAAAGACGACCTCAAACAAAAACTGCACGGGCAGGTCGTTAAACAACAATCGCTTCCACTCAAAGATCTCTTTCATGTATGTATAAGAATTATCGTTATAAATTTATACAATTTACAAGTGTAGATAATCCCGTTAACAAACATTAGCACAACTTTAATAGAGCATTACATATTGTGCGAAGGCCTATGGCGTAATTTTATAGAAAACAATTTACAATATAAATTTTAAGATCATGAGCAAAAGAATAGCTATACTGGCCACAAACGGATTTGAAGAAAGTGAACTTAAATCGCCAAAAGAATTTTTAGAACAGCAAGGCTGGACCGCAGAGATTGTTAGTCCGGAAGCCGGAACTATTAAGTCATGGGCAAAAACAGACTGGGGCCCGGAGTACAAAGTAGACAAAGTATTGGGTGAAGTGTCGTCTTCTCAATATCACGCTCTTGTATTACCAGGAGGTGTTATAAATCCTGATAAACTAAGAACTAATGAAGAGGCAATAAAGTTTGTAAAATCGTTTTTTGACGAAAAGAAACCTGTTGCAGCAATTTGCCATGGCCCGCAGACATTAATTAATGCCGATGTTGTAAGTGGCAGAGAATTAACATCGTATCCATCTATTAAACAGGATTTAATTAATGCCGGTGCATCATGGGTAGACAAAGAGGTAGTTGTAGATAATGGTTTTGTTACAAGCCGTACTCCTGATGACCTTCCTGCTTTTAATAAAAAGCTTGTTGAAGAAATCAAAGAAGGTAAACACGAACTGCAACATAGTTAATACAGTAAGTTTTTATAACTACTGTTTAATAGCGAAAGCTTTTATGCCATTAGTTGGTATAAAAGCTTTCTTTTTTATATTTACATAAAACAAATACACAATGAAAAAATCAATTGCACTTATACTAATTCTTATGGCTACACAACTTAACGCACAGCTTAAACCTGTGGCTTATACTGAAGGCGGACAACAACTAAAAGGCTTTACAGCAGTGCCTGCAAAAGCTTTAAAAAACAAACCCGGTATCCTTATTTTACCGGCATGGATGGGTATTAACAACCATAGTAAAGAGGTGGCTACTCAACTTTCTAACCTTGGTTACCATGCTTTTATAGCAGATATTTATGGCGAAGGTAAATATCCTAACACTACTCAGGAAGCAGGACAGCTGGCTGGAAATTACAAGAGTAATCCTGATCTTTACCAAAAACGGATACAGGCTGCATTAGATGCTCTTATTAAGAGCGGTGCCGATGTAAATAATATTGTAGTCATAGGGTATTGCTTTGGCGGTACAGGCGCTCTTGAGGCTGCACGTGGCGGCCTTAACGTTAAAGGTGTGGTAAGTTTTCATGGAGGCCTTGGCAAAGATGCATCGAGAAAAAACGAGTCTTTAAAGCCAAAGATACTGGTACTGCATGGTGCAGACGACCCTTTTGTACCACAAAAAGAAATTGACGGTTTTATTGCAGAAATGAAAGATGCAAAAGCCGACTGGCAAATGGTATATCTTGCTAACGCTGTGCATGCCTTTACAGAGAAGGAAGCCGGTAATGATAATGGTAAGGGCGCCGCATACAACGAGAAGGCCGATAAAAGATCATGGGCATACTTCATGGATTTTTTAAATGAAGTTTTTGTAACTAAATAATTGCTGCCGCAAAGAACCCGTTTAACTTTTGCATTAATATTATTTATATTTTTATAGCATATAACCTTCAATCATGATAAAAAGATCAATAATTTCTATGTCTGTATTTGTAATGCTGCTGGCATGCAGTGCAGGCAAGAACAATAAAAAAGACTATACTAAGGCCGATGTTGCCAAGTACATGAATACAATTACCGAGGCCGACCTTCGAAAACATCTTACCATTGTAGCCTCCGACGAAATGGAAGGTCGCAATACAGGATCTGAAGGACAAAAGAAAGCAGGTAAATATCTTATAAGTCAGTATGAAGCAGAGGGAATATCATTTCCTAAAGGTGCTACAGATTTTTACCAAAAGGTACCATCGGCCTTTATGGCGCGTAATTTTAGCCCAAAGCTTCCGGATTCCGAAAACATCTGGGCCTACATTGAAGGTTCTGAGAAACCCAACGAAGTTTTAGTAATATCTGCTCATTATGATCACGTAGGTATGAAAAATGGCGAAGTTTACAACGGTGCTGATGATGACGGGTCTGGTACTGTTGCGCTTCTTGAAATTGCGCAGGCATTCATGAAGGCCAAGAAAGACGGCTATGGCCCCAAGCGATCGATACTATTTTTACACGTTACCGGCGAAGAGCACGGATTGCATGGCTCAAGATATTATTCTGAAAACCCACTATTCCCGATAGACAGCACGATAGCCGACCTTAACATAGATATGATAGGCCGCAGGGATGATGCCCACAAAGCCAATGGTAATTATGTGTACGTAATTGGGTCTGATCGTTTAAGTACTGATTTGCACAACATAAACGAAGAAGCTAATAAGAAGTACACAAACCTGACGCTGGATTATACATTTAATGACAGGAACGACCCTAACCAATTTTACTTTAGGAGCGACCACTACAACTTTGCTAAAAAAGGAATTCCCATCATATTTTACTTTAACGGTGTGCATGACGACTACCACAAAGCTACAGATGAGGTAAGTAAAATTGAATTTAATCTTCTGTCAAAACGTGCGCAGCTTGCTTTTGTAACCGCTTGGGAACTTGCCAACAGGGATAAACGCCCTGTGGTAGACAAAGATGGTAAATAGCTAAATTTTAAAGAAACCAATATACAGGCCTGCGTTAAATGCAGGCCTGTTCTCATTATAAACTTCCTGAAATGCACGAAATATTAATACAGCATATAAATACCTTAGTAAACGCAGATACCGACCTCGCCACTGTGGCCCCTGCCTATTTTAAAGAACTGTATCTTACAAAAAAAGAGATTATTTTAAAAGAAGGGCAAGCCTGCAATTATAATTATTTTGTGGCAAAAGGATGTTTAAGGATGTATTACATAAATGATAAGGGCGTAGAACACACTACGCAGTTTGCATTAGAGAACTGGTGGCTATCAGACTACATTGCATTCGATTCGGGGCAACCGGCGGGATTCTACATACAGGCCGTAGAACAATCTGAGATTTTGGCAATAGACCACGCAACGTTGCAAAAGCTCTTCTTGCTACATCCTTATATAGAAAGTTACTTCAGAAAAATCTACCAAAAGGCTTACGCTGCATCTCAGCGTAAGGCAAAATATTTTAACGACTTTTCTAAAGAGGAGCTTTACACTCATTTCAGCAAATCATACCCGGGGTTTATAAACAGGATCCCCCAATATTTAATAGCATCATATTTAGGTTTTACACCCGAATATCTAAGCGAAATCAGAAAGCGCATTGTTTCTTAAACCAGTTTAAGTTTTCAGGAAAGTAGCTGTTTTACCTTTGTTTAAGATTAATTAAAACAGTATCTATCATGAACACAAGAGTTAACATTCAGGCAAAACAACCGGCAGCCTATAAGGCAATGTATGCGTTAGAAGGTTATTTACACACAGCGGGCTTATCGGCCCTGCAACTGCATCTTATAAAAATCAGGGCATCCCAAATTAATGGTTGTGCTTTCTGCATAGATATGCATACCAAAGAGGCACTTAAAGACGGCGAGACACAACAGCGCATTTTCCTTCTTAATGCGTGGAAAGAAACATCGCTTTACACTCCGGAAGAAAGAATTATACTCGCAATTACAGAGGAAGTTACCCTTATCCATAAAGGTGGGCTGACCGACCAAACTTACAATGAGGCAGTAAGCTTATTAGATGAAGACTACATTGCAAAGGTTATTATGGCGGTGGTTGCCATAAATGGCTGGAACCGGATTGCCATCAGCACACAATTACAGGTTGTGTAAACTAAATACTCCAACTAATAAACGCCTCAACTTTTAACAAATAAAAGCTGAGGCGTTTGCTGTGATTTTATGTGCTATAGATTAATGCAAGTTTTTGGATTGTAAACACAGGCAAGCAGCGGTCTTTTAGATAAAAGTAACCCGCCTTAAAAAATCTCAGTACGTATACAACACTTGTTAATATTTTTTAGATATTTGCGCTATTATTATTTAGACTTAATATGAATAATTAAAACTGACAGAGTCAGCTAATTTCATTTGTAAGTACAGTATCACAACAAATATCAACAAAAACAATTATGTTACACCTTTACACCTCAAAGAGACATGTGTCTCGCTTTAGCACGACCATCCTGCTGCCTTCGTTACTGTTTATTACCACGGCAAATGCGCAGGAAAACTGTGCAACACCTCAAAACATTATTGTGGCGAGCACAGGCATGGCACACACATCTTTAATTTGGGAACCAGCTGCTACTACACCTGCATTAGGTTATGACTGGGAAATTACCGCAGCCGGTAGCGACGCCGCAATGCAGTCAGGCTTTGTGCAAACACCGTCATTATTAATTCGCAGCCTTAGCGCGGAAACAGAATATACATTGAAGGTTCGGGCTCATTGTGCGGCAACATCGTATAGCGACTGGGTAACCCAAACCCTAACAACGAGAAACTTGACCTCTTCCCTTACAACGCAGATAGGTACCGGCGCCGATGCCAATGCCGCATTTGGTGCCTCATACGGACCATTAATGTATGCGGGTATTATCCAAAGAAATGGGTCTGTAGCCAACATGCTTTTTACAGAAGAAGAAATGGAGGATGCAGCTATACCGCTAGGTGCAAGCATTACAGGCGTGGCTTTTAATAAAATCAACGCAGCTAATAATGCCGCAGGTACTTTTCCTGAAACAAGGGTACGGGTGTTAGCGGCAAACTCTGCAACTGTTGCTCCTTTGAGTATGCAAACTACGCTTGGTGGAATTGAGGGTACACATACCGAACTGATGGATGATGCTGATTACCAACTTCCGGACACTATAGGCTGGATTGACTTTAATTTTGATACACCCTTTGTGTACAGCGGACAGTCGCTCGAAATTGCAACAGTTATGTACCAAAACGGGCAAACGGCACCCTTTAGCAGTTGGATAGTATGGCAGTATACTTCAGGCTTCAGGGATTACATGATTGGTGCCTGGCCTATTAATACGGTACCGTTAAACGAAGATGTGGTTCTTAATCATAATAACGGAGGACAGTATAAAGACCGCCCTAATATGCAAATTCACTATACAGTGTCTAACGCGGTGGAGACAGTTAACATTAACGCCATTGCAGATGTTACCGATATAACTTACAACCAGGGAACACTACAGCTATCGGCATCTGTTGCTCCTGCAAACGCAAGCCAAACGGTGGTGTGGGAAATAATTTCGGGTGCTGAATACGCTCATGTAAACGAAAATGGTCTTGTGTCGGCCTTTGCTGATGGGCTTGTCGTATTTAGGGCAACATCTGCAGAAGATGCTGACGTCTATAGCGAAATTACTATTACAATTACCAATCAGGTGCCATGTACTGTTGATTTCCCGGATAATGTTGAGCCCATATCGTTAGTTCAATTTGCAGGTATCAGAAACGAATCGTTGGCAGAAGCGGGATCTGTATCTCCATCACACGAAGATTTTACATCACTACCTCCAGCTGAAGTGGCTTTAGGCCAGGAATATACAATAACGGTAAAAGGTACTACTAATGGCAATTTCACACATAAGGTGGTAGCTTACGCCGACTGGAACAAAAACAATAGTTTTGAAGATGAAGGTGAAATGTATACTATTGGCACACTTGTAAACTCGACAGGTACTGATGCTACAGAGGTTGCCGGTACGATAGCAATACCTGTCAATGCTCCTCTTGGTGTTACTAAACTTAGGGTAATTAAAAAACTAAACAGTATTGCAGCGCCTTGTAATAGTGCGGGCAGCGGCCAGGCCGAAGATTACAGCATTAATGTGAACAGGGAAATAATAGCAGGTTTAGATAACGTGATTACTCATAGCATTAGCCTGTACCCTAACCCTGCTACTGATGTGGTTTACTTAAAAACAGAAGAGAATATAAAAAATATTGAATTATTTAACTCGCTTGGCCAGTCGGTTATCAAAACAGGTGGCAAACAAGTAGACCTTTCGAGCCTTAATACTGGCATTTACCTGCTCCGTGCAAAGATGGGCAATGGGAACACCCAGACATTCAGAATCGTAAAAAAATAAATTAGTTCTGCAGCAAATGCAGCATTCCAAATTGAAACAAGAGACCTTACAATATATTTATAACCTTATGTAAGTTTTGTTTTACGGTATAAAGCTATAATGTTAAACTTAGTTTATACTTTATTAAAGTAATGTGAAGTTGTGCCGGCGTACCCTCATTTTTTTTTAACTTGTATAGAGTATTGCAACAGCATACCAGTTAAATAAATTGTATACCTCATGCCTGTCGTAACGAAGATGACGGGTGTCAGTCGGTTGAGGAGGCTGTAAGGGGCTGTGTACTTTCCACCCGTTCGTGCACAACTATAACTAACGTCGGCGCATTTTTTTTGCGGAAACCGATCAGCAACACAACCGCCGCCGGGCATGAGGTAATTTATTTACAAAATAACAGGCATCGACTAAATAGTCGATGCCTGTTATTTTTATTTCATCACATTACTGTATGGACTTCAGGTTTATTTTAGCAGCTTCTAAGCCATCACCCGTTATTTCGAGTTCAATTTTGCCCGGGTTATTGGTAGCTTTTACGAGCACTACAAGCTTGCCGCTAAATAGTTTCATGGTGGGCTCATGAAACATTTCGACAGATGTCGCATCTCCGTTACAAGCAGCACGGTATGTTCCGTTGCCGGTAACATTAAACTTAAGCTGATTAGTTGCTGTAGGGCATGGTACACCATTTTTATCTACTACAGATATGGTTACAAAAGCAATGTCCTCGCCATCGGCAGAAATGGTATTCCTGTCCGCTTCGGCCACAATTTTAAAGGGCGTTCCTGCCGTATGTATTTCGTCTTCGGCGGCAATCTTACCGTCTTTATCAAATGCTATTACTTTAAGAGTCCCCGGCTCATATTTTACATCCATCCACATTAAGCGGTACCTGTTTTGCGGAGTAGCATTGCTTTTCCTGCGGATTCCCATACTTTTTCCGTTTACAAAAAGTTCGGCACTATCATAATTAGTGTACACAAATACCGGTGTGGTTTGTCCCTCTCTGCCCTCCCAGTTCCAATGCGGAAGTATGTGAAGCGTTTCTGCATCTTTGTTCCAGCGGCTTCTGTACAAATAGAAACGGTCTTTAGGCAATCCTGCTAAATCAGATATACCAAAGTAGGAACTGCGCGATGGCCACTTCTCGTCATAAGGTGTTGGTTCTCCCAGATAGTCAAATCCTGTCCATACAAACTCACCGATAACCCACGGTTTGTCGTCCTGCAGTACAAAATCTTCATCGGGTACATTGCTCCAGCTGCAAGCCTCAAGATCATAGGAGGAGCACTGTAAATCGTGGTACTGCTTTTCTTTAGCCTGAACTACAGGAAACTTGTAAATGCCGCGGGAACTTACCGTAGACGCAGTTTCCGAACCTAATATAAATCCTTGCGGAAATGATTTGTAAGCCTCTTCATAAAGATGTACGCGATAGTTAAGCCCAGGAATATCTAACACGGCACCAAAACCCGATTGCATGGTTTGCTTTACCTGGTCCATACCTACCGTAACAGGGCGTGTAGGGTCTTCACGATGAAAAATATCCTGCAAAAATTTAGCGCGCTCAATACCCTCTGCGCCATATTGGTCGGGCACCTCGTTACCGCTGCTCCACATTACTATGCTGGGATGGTTGCGCGTTGCCCTAATCAGGTTAACAAGGTCTTTCTCTGCATATTCATTAAAAAAGCGGTGGTAGCCGTTCTCTACCTTCGGTTTAACCCACTCGTCGAAACTTTCTGCAAGAAATAAAAATCCCATTTCATCAGCCAGTTCAAGCTGCTCAAAAGATGGCATATTGTGCGAACTGCGTATTGCATTACATCCCATATCTTTAAGAATGGTAAGTTGGCGGCGCATAGCAGCCTTGTTAACAGCCGCACCAAGGGGCCCAAGGTCATGGTGAAGGCATACTCCTTTAAACTTTGTAATTTTACCGTTAAGGCTAAATCCTTTGTTAGCTTCGTATTTAATTTCGCGAATACCAAATTTTATAATCTCTTCATCCTTTAAAACACCACCGGTAAATAATTGGGTGGTGGCAGTATACAAATAGGGTGTTTCGGGGCTCCATAAGTTAGGTTTTGCCACTGTTATGTCCTGCTCATACTGATTGCCCGATACGGTTTTGTTTGTAGTAGCTGCCACTACTTTGCCTTTAGCATCTTTAATGGTTGTAACCAGATAAATGTTACTCCCGGTAGCTTTAGCCTTTATGTTTACAGTTGCAGCGTTTGGCGTAATGACGGGAGTAGTAATAAATGTACCCCACTGTTCAAAACTCTCCGGCTCTTTTACAACAATGCTCACATTTCTATACAACCCGGCTCCCGGATACCATCGCGACGAATATTCTTTATTAGTAAGCTTTACAGCCAGTGTGTTCTCTTTTCCTGCTATTATATCGTTTGTAATATCTATATAAAAATAGCTGTAGCCGTAGCCCCACTCGCCCACTTTTTTACCGTTTAAATATACCTGGGGCTCGCTCATAGCACCTTCAAAAACCAACAAAGCTCTTTTACCATTTTTAAATTGTGGTAGTGTAAAAGTATTACGGTACCACCCGGTGCCTATGTGTGGCAATGCACCAGTACGACCTGTTTTCTCAGAAGCTTCGGTTTCGCCGTTTTGCACTATAGCCACCTTTTGCATGTCCCATTTCTTATCAAACGGGCCGTAAATTGACCAGTCATGTGGAATGCTTATCGTTTGCCAACCGGCATCATTATAATTTGTAGTGAAAGCATCACCTGTAACCTTGCGTGAAAATTTCCAGTTATCTTTAAGGTAAACCACTTTGCCGTCAGTACTTTTGGTAGCTGTTTTAGTAGCAGAACATCCTAAAAAAATTATGGATAGTAGTAGCGCACAAAGGGTTTTTAAGCTAAATTTTCTCATTGGGTATTTTTTAAACGCAACAGCATAAAAATGCACTGCTGGGCAGCAAAGATACTATTTTGAAACAATATTAAGCCGCTGAGACAAGTAACAGACGGTAAGAGATTAGGGATTTTACTTCTTGAACTTTGCCCTTATCAATAGAGTTATTTCTTGTGCTTTGGTCTCACAGCATTATAGTAAACCTAACCAAAGAGCTTGGTTTGTTAACAAACTTTAGGGTAATATACCTTATACAATGGCTATATTTGTAGGAACTAATAACAGCATACATGCCCGTTTTAATACTATTGCGCCACGGCCAGTCGGTCTGGAACCTCGAGAACCGATTTACAGGTGATACAGACATTGACCTGACTACAGTGGGCCAACATTAAGCAGCTGTTGCAGGTACACTTCTCAAAGATTTTCATATTGATGTGGCTTTTACTTCCATGCTTAACAGGGCCCTGCACACATTAACCATTGTACTGGAAAAAATAGGCACAAGTATACCCGTAACCCGGTCCGCAGCTTTGAACGAGCGCAACTACGGCGACCTGCAAGGACTTAACAAAACTGACGTTGAAAAACAATATGGCACCAAACAGCTTGATTTATGGAGGCGCAGTTATGATGTGGCACCACCTAACGGAGAGAGCCTTGAAGACACTTACAACAGAGTTGTACCCTATTACACAATAGAGATAGAGCCACAACTTAAAGTAGGCAAAAATGTACTAATCGTGGCGCATGGCAATAGCCTGAGAGCGCTAATGATGCATCTCGAAAATATCAGCCCTAAAGAGATAGCCAATATCAATATTGCTACAGGTGTACCCCGCCTTTACACGTTCTCTGCAGATATGAGTCTTACTGATGCTCATTATTTAGCTAACGCAGCGCCGGAACCGAAGTAAAAATATTTTATTTAATTAGTTTATCTTACTAATAATAGTAGTTTTGTTTAAAATCAAAATCATGAAAAAAACATTACTATTAGCCGCTATGCTATTTGGCATACAGCATGTTACCACGGCACAACAAAACATTTCTTTTGAAACTTCTGAGGGCTACACAGCCGGCGGATTAAACGGACAAAATGGCTGGCTTGTGGAAGCCGACGAAGAGGGAGGAACCGGACAGAACAACGTAATTGTATCTGCTGCACAACACAGCAACGGCACAAATTCCTTAAAGTTTGTAGCCGACGAAGAAGACAATGCCATACTTTATGATGTTTATAAACTTATTACATCCGGAAGCACCTCTTTTAGCATTACTCAGGATATTTTTGTAGATGGCGTAGATGATGAAAACGGATCTGAGCTTGGGGTTGTAACCGTTGATATACAAGGCGCCAACAGGTTGCCTACATCGGCACTTTTCTTTAACTATACCGGAAACATAAGTGTAATGTCAGGTTACGATAGTGTAGAAGACGAATTTGATTTTACAGATGTTGGGACTTTTGAGAACCAGACATGGTATACTGTAAAAACCACAATTGACCTTACAACAAGAAGTGTAAAATATTATGTTAATCAGACATTAGTTTACACGACATCGTTACTAAATGGCGAGGCAGTAGATGCTATATCATATGTTTTTGATGACTACATTACTTCATTTTACGTAGATAATATTGTCATTTCAAACGATACTGCCGGATTAAGCAAGGCTAATGCAGTCAAATTCTCAGTATTTCCTAACCCTGCTACAAATAAAATTATGGTTAAGACCAATAACAACGCTCTTGTAGATAACATTACGATTAGTGACCTTAATGGCCGCGTTGTACGTAGTACTGACTTTGAAGGCGTTACGCAAGCGCAGGTTAACATTGCAGAACTTTCGGGCGGGATGTACATGATGCATATAGTATCTGACAAAGGTAGTATTACAAAAAAGATTATTAAGCAATAATAAGTTTTACCAAATATGGCATTACAGGATTTAAATTGTTCATTTCAGCCTCAGATACTTTTAGAGACAGCAAAAACAATGTGTAAACCTTACCAACTTATTTTTATATTATTAGCTTTGCCAAAATTTTAAATTATGAAAAGAACATTACTATTAGCCTCGTTTATACTGGGCGCACACCTTACAGTTAATGCACAAAGCACCATTTCGTTTGAAGAATCTGAAGGCTATACGTTAGGTACTTTAAGTGGCCAAAATGGGTGGATAGTTACAGACACCGGGAATGAGGACGGCTCTGGTGTTATGAATATAATTGTGTCGGATGAATTGGAAAACCATGATACAAATACGCTTAAATTTGCAAGTACAACAAGCGAAAGTTTAGCTGAGATCGATGCAATTAAAAATATTACACCCGGAACAAATACTTTTAGTATTACGCAAAAAATATATGCTGTAGGCAGGGATGTTGATTTTGGGTCGGATATAATCCTTGCAGCTACAGACGTTGAGGGAGATTCCGGATTATATACAGCGGCAGTTACTTTTACTTACGAGGGAAATGTACAAGTTTTACAGGGCAGGACTGCAGGTGCTAATGGGTATTATTACTTTGACGAGACAATAACCACTACATATGAACCTGAAACATGGTACGAGGTAAAAATGACATTTAATTTAAGCGCAGGAACTGTGAACTATTATCTTGATAATGTTCTTATAGCAGAAAAACCGCTTAACACAGGTGTAGAAGTTGATGCGGTATCTTATAATTTTGATGCTTTAACAACATCATACTTTGTAGACGATATTACCATAACTGCAGAAACTGCAGGTATAGACAAAGCTACAGCTGCTACGTTCTCTGTTTACCCTAACCCGGCTATAACGACTATAAATATTTCGAATACGGATAACGCGCTTATAAATAGCATTACCGTGACAGACCTAAACGGCCGTGTAGTTAAAACAAATGAGTTTACCGGCGTTACTAATATACAGGTAAATGTTTCAGATCTTGCAGCCGGGGTTTACATGTTAAACATAGCATCAGATAAAGGTGTAACGAATAAAAAAATTGTTAAGAACTAAGTAGTTGAACCTAACATAAAGTGTGAGAGCCCGGGATAGTATCCCGGGTTTTTTGTTATATCTAAACGATACTTCCGCATACTTATTATTTTTATTTAAGCCATAAGTAACTCATAACCCGAAAAATACCCTTTACAAGTTGTTTTATTTATGCCTGATTTTAATTATCTTTAATGTTAAGAACTTTATGTCTACAAGCCATATAACATTTACATACCATGAGTAAAAAACCATTTAGAATAGGCCTTTGCATGGCAGGAGCAGTATCTGCGGGGGCATACACCGCGGGCGTTATGGATTACCTATTAGAAGCTCTTGCCGAATGGGAAAAACGGCGTGGAGAGCCGGGTGTACCCACCCATAGGGTTACAATACCCGTTATAGGTGGCGCTTCGGCAGGCGGCATGACCGCACTTCTTGCAGCGAGCACCCTGAACAATGCCGTTACACCGGTACCACTTCCTGAACCCGGCAAACTAATGGACGAACATCCTGAAAATAAGCTATATCACAGTTGGGTAGACCTTATAGACAAGGATATGTTTCCGCACATGCTTGAAACGTCTGATATTATGCCCGGCAAAATCATTTCGGCGCTCAACTCTGATTTTATTGATAAGATAGCTACTAAAATGATGGTAAGCGACACTTCCGGATGGACCGCCACCCCACCCTGGTTTGAGGCTCCGGTAAAAATATTCAGTACGCTCACAAACCTTGAAGGCTTTTACTATTATGCCGACTTAAATGCTGCGCAGCGCAACCAGGTACGAAAAGAAAAATACTACATGTCTGTTCATAATGACTACGCGTGTTTTGAAGTTATGGATGGCGTAGTGGCAGAGACGGGTGGCCCCTGGATACCGCTTAATTTTAAAACCGGCAAATATGTGGCTACCGCAAAAGATGCCGCTATGGCTACAGGCGCTTTTCCTATTGGCTTAAAGCCGCGAATGCTGGTGCGCGAAAAAAAATATGTAGAGAATATACCCTGGCTGGACTATGTTTTTAAAAATACACCTCTTAAGGAAGATTTAGTTACTACACTGAATGTTGATGGCGGAATGATAAATAACGAGCCGTTCGAAAAGGTGCGGGATCTGCTTAACGACATCTACTTAAAAGAATATGTTGCAGGTTTTGTAAGTGAAGATGCTAAAGAAAAGGCACTTGCAAACATAAATTGCGATTATAACTCTTTTGAGAATACCGTGCTCATGATAGACCCGTTCCCGAGTGTGCAGGCCGACCCGTTTGTAATGGAGAGCGACATTATGACCGTTTTACCAAATACCCTAAGCGCGATGCTATCGCAAATGCGTGCCAAGCCCAAGGAATACAAAGAAGCTATGGTGCTTAATGACGGCAGCCGCTTTATAATATCGCCGTCGCGAAGTATCAAAAACCTGAAAGGCAAGGAGGAAGAAGTTTTTGGAGAAAAAGCAATTGCCTGCGGTAACCTATCCGGTTTTGGAGGATTTTTAAATAAAGAATTCCGCATACACGACTATTATTTAGGCAGGTATAATTGCGAAGTTTTTTTAAGGGACTATTTTACAGTTCCGGAGTCGGCACTGTATAATAATGAAATTTTTAAAGATGGTTACCAGGATGCCGATTGGGCAAAATTTGCGTCGGGCGCTACAAAACCTGAAGAAGAAAAAGAATACCAGATCATTCCGATATTTACCCCCCGCCCCGCTCCCCGCACCCTGAAAATGCCTGTATTTAGCTCGGGCGAAAACTGGCCCAGGATAAAGCAGGAAGATATAGACCGTTACAAGTCTCCGCTTAAAAAGCGTGTGGAAAAATTAATACTCAATGTTGCCGATTTACCCTGGTATCAGGACTGGTTATTAATTGGGGGTGCTAAACTATGGCTAAACAAAAAGCTGACTAATAAAACGGTATCCCTTATCAAAGATTCTTTGTATGAGTGGTCGCTTATAACAGATTATACCTCTGAGAAAGCATTGGAAAAAGAAAGGAGAGCATCAACAAACAAAATTCCTTAAGATCATGTCGAGAGCAAAAGTGTTAGAGACTGCAAAAGCCGAGTTAGGCACTACAGAAAATCCTGCCGGGAGCAATAAAACTAAGTATGGTGTTTGGTATAACCTTAATGGGCAAAAATGGTGCGCCATATTTGTAAGTTGGGTATTCGACAAGGCAGGAAGCCCATTAGGTAACATCCAGACACCTAAAGGTATCCATCATTGCCAGTCGGCGCACAATTATTATAAGTCTAAAAACAAACTTACCACGACGCCTGAACCCGGAGATATTGTAATTTATGACTGGGAAGGCAATGGCTATGCCGACCATATTGGTATTTTTATTAAGTGGAAAAATGCTGCACAAACTTTATTTGAAGCTTATGAGGGTAACACGATTCAGGGTAATGACAGTGATGGCGGCAAAGTAATGGTGCGGGAACGTTCGCGCAATATTGTAAAATCATTTGTTAACCCGGGTGTATACACAAACGTAGCTGTTACCGTACCTAATGAGGTGTTGAGCAATGGCGCCCGGGGATCGGCAGTTATTGTGGTTCAAAAATATTTATTCGATCTTAGGTATGCTATAGAAGTAGATGGGTGGTTTGGCAGTCAGACAGAGGATTTTTTAAGGCACTTCCAGCAACAAAATAATATGGCGGCTACCGGTATTGCAGATGTTGTTACCATTGGGGCATTACGCGAAGCAGTTAACGATAAAAAGATTGCGAGAGCCAGGCTGATATCCGGGAGTTATTTAAAAAAAGGCAATTCCGGGTTATTGGTCACAGAAATACAGAAAGCATTAAACATTAAGGAACCTCAACTAAACTTACCTGTTACAGGAGTGTTTGGAGATAAGACGTACAGGGCGGTTAAAGCCTTCCAGTTAACTGCCGGTCTGGAGAGTGACGGCGTTGTTGGGCCTCTAACATTCGCTAAACTGGGAATTATTTAAGCATTTCTATATGCAATTTTATCGATAGAAAATATAATAACCGGCAATTTAGTCTATTAATTCATTGAAAATCAACATCCTACTTATTAAATCAAAAATCTCTATCGCAACATAGATAAAAATTATGACGAATTTTTAAATGCATATTAGTAAAGCGTGTACCTTTGCCTAACGTTGTTAAACGATTTAATGCAAGATACAATGGCCAGTAAAGATAGAATACTAAGACAAAAGGAAGAGACCAGGTGCAATATCCTGAACGCTGCCTATGACATAGTTAAGGAAGAGGGATGGCTTGGTTTGAATATGCGTAAGATTGCCGA
>Ga0265798_10003252_pt1 | contig 23221 bp, 18 predicted proteins | sample P3T30metagenome_FD_192430 | JGI IMG/M metagenome (GOLD analysis project Ga0265798, IMG submission 192430) | Plant litter microbial communities from East Loma Ridge, Irvine, California - P3 T30 | ecosystem: Environmental > Terrestrial > Plant litter > Unclassified | place: USA: California... | reverse complement strand
TAATAGGCCTCGCCCGCCATCGCCAGCGCCTGTTCGTGATGGCAGAAGGTCGTGGTGAGATCGGGGTGCGTGCCGATCGAATGGTTGAGGTGCATCGCCCCCCCGCCGGTCAGCATGAACACGTCGCGCACCCCGTGCGCCACGAGTTGCTCGGCAAGCCAGTTCGACAGCTTCATCTTGGTCATCTCGTCCACCCGTTCCAGGCCGCCGTTCGGCGAATTGCTTCATCAAGTCCGACTGTTGCCGCGACACCAAGCTCGCGCTGGATCATCGCGGTCGAGGGTACGTAGCGGCCGGGGTTCCACCCGGGATCCGGCTTGCCCAGCACTTCATGCCCCGCATCCCCCAGCAGCGCCGCCGTGCGCGCTGCCAGCTCGGCGATCGAAACCGCTTCTTCCGAGCCGACATTGTACGTCGCCCCGGGGGCGGCGCGCAGCAGCATCGCCCACAGCCAGGTCGTGAGATCGGCCGCGTAGAGATAGGATCGCACCGCCGTTCCCGCGCCCTCGACGCGCACCGTTCGTCCCGCCATCGCGTCGCGGATGAAATTGCCCGCGGCGAAATGGATGTCGAGGCTCAGCAAAGGCCCGAGCAGCGCGAAGATCCGCGCGACGATCGTGTCGAGCCCGTGGCTCTTGCGATAGATCGCGCAGAGCAGCTCGGCGGCGCGCTTGGCTTCGGCATAGGTGTTGCGCGCATCCCGCGGATCGGGGCCGCCCAGCCAATCCTCGCCGACATGGGTCATCGCCGCGGGCTGCGCGCCGTAGACCGCACCCGAGCTCAGGAAGAAGAACCGCTCCGCCCCCGCCGCAACCGCGAAATCGAGCGCGCGCCGCGTTCCGTCGACGACCGTGTCGAACATCTGCGTTGGTCGGTTCATGTTGACGTCCGCGCTCGCCTCGGTCGCGGCGTGGAGCACATGCGTGTAGCGCTGGCCGTCGGGTTGGAGCGTCAGGATGTCGCCGGCGACGAAACGGAAGCCGGGATGGCTGGCGAGGTGCGGTGCCTTGGCGGCGAAGGCGGTCGGGTTGCGCGTCAGCACCGTGACATCGACACCGACGGCGTAGCGCAGATCCGCCGCGCGCAGCGCCTCGAGCATCCAGCGGCCGATGAAGCCGGTGCCGCCGGTGATGTAGAGCCGCTTGCCGCGGAGCTGCGACCAATCGTCCGCCAGGGCCGAGCCGATCGCGGCGAGGTCGTCGTCGAGCGCCCAGGTCATGCGGGCACCGGCATCGGAGCGACGGCGAGGGTCGGGCGTTGCCCGCGATGCGCACGGGCGATCAGCAGCAGGCTGTCGAGCGCAAGCCCCCAGAACAGGATGACGAGGAAGCCGGGACGAAGGAACATGCCCGCCGCCATGCCGACCGGCGTCGTAACCGGCTGCCCGCCAAGCCAGGACGTGTTGTGGAGGACCGCAAAGCTGCCCAGGCTATAGTCGTAGGAGACACACAGGAGATACCCCATGGTGATCGCGACGATGGGACCAACGCGTTCCCAGCGCTCCAGAAACAGCAGGAACACCACGAAGGATTCGGTATACCCGCCCGGATTCTGGTTCATCAGGTAGATCGTCAGAACCAGCAGCGCGACGCGCGCCGTGGGGAGCGCGCGCGGCTGAAGCCAGGCGCCGACGAACACCAGCAGCGCGAGCGCCTGGCTCGCATGCAGGACGACCGGGATCCAGAAAACGAGCTGTTCGAGGAATTTCGACCCGACGAAGTCGCGGGTCGGAAACTTGTAGCTGTCGAGATCCAGGACTGGGGCGTAACTGGTGGAGTAGAAGAGGAACTCGTAGACGAAGCCGCTGACGTACTGCGCCCAGTTGAGGGTATTGGCATAGAGTTGCAGTGGCGTGCCGTCGCCAAAGGCGGCAAAGGTCATGAGATAGAGGAACAGCGTGGCGATCCCGGCCACCTCCAGTAAGCGCCAGTGGCGCTTCACCGCCCAGGCCATCGTCGGGATGACGAGGTACGGCTTGAAGTTGATCGTCACCGCTGCCGCCAAGGCGCGGATCACCGGCGACCGGACGATGTTGCCGTGGGCGAGCGTGAAGAACACGAAACACGGCAAGATCAGATTGCCGCGTTCCAGCGTGAACAGCCAGGGAAGGCCGAACGCGAAACACACGCTGCGGAACGGCGCGGTGCGCGGGTCCGCTCGCCAGAAGGCAAGAGCGGCGAGCGTCGAGCCGAGGACGTACCAACACAGGATCGCCGTCACGCCGACCCAATCGCAATCGCGCCCGACGAAACTGCTGGCACCATAACAGCCAGGCATGCCGAAGATCCGCAGGAATACGAAGGAAAGCGGCGGGTAGACGGTGCGCCAATTATCGAACGCGCCGGGATTATGCGCCCAGAACGCGGTGTTGAACCAGTCCATGAAGGTGTCGTTGGTATCGTAGACGAACGGCACCGGCAGAAACCCGTCATAGGCGAAGCGCACCGCCACGTGCACCAATCCGGCGACCACGAGCAGGGTGAGGCACATTTCGGGAATACGCCGGCGCACGTCGCCTGGGGCGCGCGCGATCCTCACAGCGTATCCGTCATGATCGGCTTGACGAACGTGCGCGATGACGGTCGCTCCCGCCCGGGCGGGAAGCCCAGACGCTCATCCTCGATCACCATCGGCACGTTGCGCGTCCGCTCGGCAATCGCGCGGACCTGTTCGCCGATCAGGCCGAGGATCAGCAGCAGGACGCTGAACATGCCGGTCTGAACGTCCAGCAGCAGCAACAGGCCGGTGACGTCGCCCCCCAGCACGGCCGAGACCAGGGTCGCGAGCAGCAGCAGCGCGGAGATCGCGCCGACATAGACCGACAGGATCAAGGGCGCGCGCAGCAACGCCTTCGACGAGCCCGCCAGCCCGGACACCGCAAAATCGAACAGCGTGCGCCAGTTGTTCTTGGTGACACCCGCGGCGCGCTCGGGCCGGTCGAACGGGATCACCGCGAGGCGGAAGCCGCTTTCCACCACCATGCCGCGAAAGAAGGGCTCGGGCTCGTTCCAGGCCGCCAGTGCATCGACGCAGGCGCGGCTGAAAAGGCCGAACCCGGTCGCGCCCGGAATGACCGGATAGTCGGCGAAACGGCCGAGCAGGGTATAGCCCAAGCTCCGGCTGAGCCGCGTTCCGAACGACGCGCGCTCGCTGCGGCGCTGGCCGAGCACGACCTCGGCGCCGGCGCGCCACTGCGCGATCAACGGGCCGATCAAGGCGGGCGGATCCTGGAAATCCGCGCACATCGCGATCACCGCGGATCCCTCCGCTTGATAGATGGCGTAGGTCGGCGAGCGCATCTGCCCGTAATTGCGGTTGTTGAAGATGACGCGCGTGGTCGGGTCCGCAGCGACGATCTCGCGCATCAGCGCGCGCGTGCGGTCGGCTGACGCATTGTCGATGAAGAGGATTTCGTAACTGCGGGCGTGCGTCTCCAGCTCGGCCTTTACCGCGGCGTGGATCTGCCGAACGTTTTCCTCTTCATTATAACAGGGGATGACGACGGAAATTTCCGGGCAGATTTCCGGGGAGATTTCCGGCCGTTCACTTGCGGGTGTCATCGTCGCTCCTGCCGAGCACGTCGTTCCATCGCAGCCCGGTCGCGGGCACATACAGTTCGGTGAACAGCGCCAGCAGGGCGAGCGTCACCAGCAGGCCGACCGCCGGGATATTGTAATGCCGCTTCGGGTCGAGGTTGGCCGGTTCGATGACCTGGATATAGGTCGCGCTCTCGGCCACGATGTTCTCCACCGCCGACTGCTCGGAGGCGCGCGCGTACACATCGTACAGGCCCTGCGCAAAACGGTAGTCGCGGTACAGGTTGAGATAGCGGCTCTGCAGTTGGGACAGACCCGACACGTTCGGGCCGCCCGCGTCCAGGCTTGGCCTGTTCGTCGCGGCCAGCTGGCCCTGTAGCGCCGCAAGTTGCGTCTGCACGGTCTGCAACTGGACATTTTCGGGCCCGGCGATTTGTGCGAGACTTTGCACCTCGACCTGCTTGGCCTGGATCTGCGCTTGCAGGTTCGCTGTCCGCATGATCTCGCTGCCGAGCTGCTGCTCGGGTGCAGCAAGGCGGTTTGCGCGGCGGAATTCGTCGAGCGTGCGCTCGGATTGGGCCACCCGGTCCGACGCATCCTTGAAGCGATCCCGCACGATCTGCGCCTTGCGCTTCATGGTTTCGCGACCGAGCGCGGCAATGCGGCCGCTGATCGCGTTCTGATAGGCTGTCGTGAGCTGCAGCGCCTCCTCCGGGTCGCGCGTGCGGGCCTCGATCTCGACCACGCCACCCAGCAGCAAGTGCACGTCGACCTTTTTGCCGAGCGCGATGCGCGCGGCGGAATCGCTCGAATAGCGGCGATCCGGTCCGACCAGGGTCAACGCCTTCACCACGTCGGTGGTTACGGGCGCGCTACGCCCGATGACGAGATACAGGTCATTCGGTGGACGTCCGCCGCTCAGCAGGCTGGCGAAGCTCGACAACTGCCCGCCCAACGAATTGAGGATCTGGCCAAGGCCCGCGCTGCTCGAATCCTGCGGAAGCAACTTCGCGCGGGCAACCCATGGGCGCGGTACGACGCACAGGACCGCCAGTACGAGCGCCAGCCCCAGATAGGCCAAGCGACGATTGCGCGCGCGCTGCACCCAAAGGATGGCATTAGGCACGCGCGTCACTGCGACATCGCCATGACGGGAGCGATGAAGGGACAGCATCTGTCACGCTGAGCGCCACTAAGTGACAAGGCCAATCTCATTTCGCTATCAACGCAAGCGGCGCCAGGCCGACGAGGCTCGAGGTAAGGGCACTCAATTTACGCCAGAATTCGCCACGGGCCGGGTTGATCGGGACATAGATCAGGTCGCCGGGGAGGACGCGCTGGTTCAGGATCTTGCGGCCTCCCATATGGTGGCTGGACCCGACCGAGGATCCGTTCGCGTGCATCACGAAGATATGACTGCGGTCGCCGATCTTTTGCACGCCGCCTGCCTGGGCGACATAATCGCCGACCGTGGAACCGGTGCGGAACTGGAAAGATGCAGGGCTGGCGACGGACCCGAACACACCGACCGCTACCGGTCGCGCAGGAATATACACTGCATCGTTGTTCTGCAGCACCAACCCATCGGGCAGCGTCGTCGTTTCCGGATCGACATCGAGCACCAAGCGTCCGTCCGGCCGCTGCTCGCCGAGCCGCTCGATCAGCGTCCTCAGCTGGCTGGTTCGGTCGAGTTCGCTGCTGGTCGACAGGGCAGAGGTGAGCGGGGTTGCCGACAGCAGGAATTGAACATCCTGCATGACGCGATCGTAGCTCTGCCGCTGTTGCTGTCGCAACGCCTCGCGCTTGAACTCGGCGGCGAAGGCGTAGGCATTCGACGTCAAGCCCCCCGCCTGCGCGATCGCGGTCGACAAGGGCGTACCTGCGGGCACGAAGTAGCGGCCGGGGCGGGCGACTTCGCCACCCAGCGTCACCAATACATTCTGCGTGGCGAGCGGGCGCGCAATTCCGAGATCGGACAGGACCCGCAGGATCAGCGCGCGGCTGGCGATCTGCGACGTCGCCTCGGTCGGCGTGAGTTGCCGCCACCCGGCGTTCAGATCGAGCGGATCGAGCGCGAGCAGCCGCCCGGTGTCTCCCACCGTATTTACCCCGCCTGCATACAGCAGCACGGCGGTCAGCGTATCGCTCGGCCGCGCTTCGAAGATCGCTTCGTTATTGACGCTGCCGATCGCGGCGACCTGCGCGCCGACCGGCGCGATGTAGATCACGTCGCCATTCTGCAGGACCGCATCCGCCGATTTGTCGCCCTTCAGCAGAAAATCGTATAGATCGAAGTCCGAGATCAGCCTCCCGTTGCGGCGCAGCTGGATCGAGCGGAAACTGCCGCCGGCCGAGGGGCCCCCCGCAGCGAGCACGGCATTGACCAGCGTCGAGAGGCTGCTGATCGTGTACGACCCCGGCGTCGTCGAAAAGCCCGTCACGTAGACCGTGATGCCGTGTAGCTGCCCGATCGAAACCGATAGACGGAAGTTGCGATAGACGCGCGACACTTGCGCCGAAATCGCCGATTGCAGATCGCCGTAGCGAAGACCGCCGACCCGCACCGCGCCGACGCGCGGAATGAAGATGCGACCTTCGGTATCGACCGTGACCGTCAGATTATCCGCCTCGGCCGAGCCGGTCAGCCCGATCACCAGGCGATCGCCCGCGTTGATCTTATAGTCCTCGGGGACCGTGGTGTTGGGCGGCGCTGTGAAATCGCGCGCGCTCGGCACCAGCAGATTGGCGCCGAAGCGGCGGATCGGCTTGTCGGCGACTTCCGAGGCGAAGGTCTCGAATTCGTTTGGCACAGCAAGGCGCGTGATCGTGCGATTGCGCGTCTCGCTAGCGCTCTGCTCGGTATCGCGCTCATCCGACGTGCGCTGGCCGTTCGCGCGGATTTCATCGGAACGATATCTGGAGTCGTCCGGTCGATACGGACGCTGGCTTTGCAGGGTTTGCGTCTGGCTCATCGCCGCGCTCGCGGAGCTGTCCGACCTCGTCGCCGTGCTCGCGGAACCGTCCGACGCCGTGCCGGTCTGGCTGACCGCCGATACGCCGAGACCCTGCGCGTAGACCGGTGCGATCGGTATCGCTGCCGCTGCAAGCATTGCCTGCCAACGCCACGCGGTCGCCACCCGCTCCTTGCTTATTGCCACTGAGTTTCTCTTGTTATGGATGCGAATGCCCGCGAAACCGCTCACATGGGAACCGCCTGGGTGTCAACATCGAAAAGATTAAATGAAGTATCGACTTGGGGTTGACGGCGCCCGGTTTATCAACGTCGTAACTGTTAGCGCATGTCGCTACCCTATACTTGTGCTTGATGGGGCATTCATCATCGGTGATATGCTTCCCATAATACCAAACTGCTTCATCGTGTTGATTGTGCTCGCAAAACTGATAGAAACACTTTTCCATTTTGAGACTCTGTCGAAGAGGCGTCGCCCGTATCTATTCGGCACTTTCGGTCGTTCTGGTTGCGTCGCTAGTGTTCGGCTGGATCGCGTCTTTCCCCGACGAATATGGTTCGCTCGGGCGTAATACGTTGGCCAGCACCACCTTTCCCGAAAACATCTTCCTGTGGATGCGAAGCGGCTTTTTCGGCTCGGGGTTCATTTAGGAAGCGGCTTGCTTGAATTTGAAGCCTCGACGTAGAAGAGAGAATTTTGAATGCAACCAAGCTGTGAAATGTTGGCGTATTATAATACTATAGTTTGTCATAAATATTGATGGTTGATGCCACTATCGTTTGTGATGAGTATGAAGCCCATTAAAATTTGAAAACTGCTCGACTTATACTTATAGCTGACCCGTTATTGGGAGCTGTCGACCGGCGGTAGCCTGCTCTGGCATGGGCGTGACGTGGGCAACCGGTTGTGCGCTTCGCGATCTTGCGCGTCCTTGGAGCCCTCCCAGTTGTCCGTCCTAGGCATCCTCTCAATTCTCGCCGGCTTTTTCATGCTCGATTCGCGCACGCCCTTCCTCGGCGCGGCCGCGTTGCTTCCGGTGCTGGGCGCAGTGCTGATCAAGCGCCTTGCCTGCACGGCCCAACATCGTTCGTTCGGCTGGTTCGTCTATCAACCGCTTGATGGCCGCGGCGAGGTCGGGCACTTTGACTTCGTCATCCAGCATGACAACTGCCGCCCGGTCCAGCTCAGCCATCGTTCCATGGGCGTTGACGATCAACGGTACGCCGTAGTTCAACACATCGAGCGCTGCAGCGGACGTTTCGCCGCGGGACCCGCTTCGCAACTGGATCGCGAGGTCCGCCGCCGCCAGATGCGCGTGATAAGTGAAATCGTCGACGAACCCGGTGCAGGAGATCCGAGCTGAACGGCCAGCGGTGCGCATCTGTCGTGCAAGGGCCTCGCCATATTCGCCAGGAGCTGATCCCACAAAGACCAGTTGCACAGATACGACTGCGGCGAGCCCTGCCTCGACAAACGCCGCAAGGACCAGCTGGCTCAACTTCTCGGGCGCAACGATACCAAAACTGCAGATCAGAATATCGTCAGGGGCTAAGCCAAGCGCGGCACGCGCGGCCGCGCGATCGATGACCGGATTGACACGGAGCAACGGGATGCGGCGGACTTCGCGGTCAGGCACAACGCCATAATCGTTCGCCAACCGCGCGACGCTTGCGTCCGAATGGACGATCAACCCCGCTGCAGCCCGCACCACCGGTCCGTTTGCTGGGTAACGCTCGATCGCCGATCCCACGCCGGCTGTCCGCCAGGCCATGCGTAAGAGAGGGGGGCCATATGCTGTTCCTCGCTCGCTGCAGCCCGACCGCGACAAATCGAGCAGATGTTCGCCAAGGTCCCGCTGAACGCTCAACCCCATCCTCGGGCAGGCAGTCCTATCGTTACAGCCACCCCACACGCCGGAAGCGCACATAGAGAGCGGTGCAGACGATGGCGATCACCGCCAATACGACGAAATAGCCGTATTCCGTCTTCAGCTCGGGCATGTGCTCGAAGTTCATCCCGTAGATGCCGGCGATCGCCGTTGGCACGGCAAGGATCGCAGCCCAGGCCGCAAGTTGGCGGGTGATCGCGCCGGTCCGCTGCTGTTCCAGCAGGTTGCTGAACTCGAACACCGACGTCAGCACCTGTAGCAGGCCATCGACCATCGTCTGCACCCGGCGAACATGATCGAGCACGTCGCTGAAATAGGGTTTGGTATTCGCATCGATACACGGCAGGTCGAGCCGGACGAGCTTTCCGGCAACCTCCGCCATTGGTCCCAGAACCCGTTGGAACCTCGCCAGATGGCGACGGAGCGTAAAAATCCGGGAGATTTCGTCGCGACCCAGAAACGCGTCGATGATGCGCTGTTCCATCGTCAGCACGCTTTCCTCGATCTGCTCGACGATCGGCAGATAGCCGTCGACGATATAGTCCAGGATGGCGTGCAGCACGTAGTCAACGCCGTGGACCAGCAAGGTCGGCGCTGCCTCGAGCTGTTGGCGCAAGGCCTTGTGCGACCGTGCCGATCCATGGCGTACACTGATGATATGACTGTGCCCGACGAAGATCGCCGTCTCGCCATAGTCGATCGTGTCCCCATCGAGGTGCGCGGTGCGGGCTACGACGAAGAGTTGATCGCCATAGACATCGACCTTGGGCAGCTGGTTCGCGTTGACGGCATCCTCGACCGCAAGCGGGTGCAGGTCGTACTGCTCCTTCAGCGTCTGCATTTCGTCATCGCTGGGGTCGCAGATACCGATCCAGACGAACTCGGATTTGTCGGTCGGGCAATCCACCTTTTCGTTGATCGTGACTTCGCGAACACGCTTGCCTTGGCGATAGAGATAGGCGGCAACGACCGTCATGCAGACCTCGGATTAGCTGGCGGAATAGGGGGATGGTGGCGTCACGTCAGATAGGCGTGAACGATCTCGACCAGCTCTTCGGCGGCCTGCGTGCGCGGATCGTCCTTCGGCGCGGCTGGGTCGATCATATGCTCGCGAACGTGATCCTCGATCACCTCGGCGATGAAGCCGTCAAGCGCACCGCGGCACGACGTGGCCTGCTGGAGGACGCGCGTACACGGCTTGTCCTGCTCGATCGCGCGCTCCAGCGCTTCGACCTGCCCCTTCAGGCGTTTGAGCCGATCGAGCAGCTTCTTCTTTTCCTTCTCGACATGGCTCATAGCCGACGGGTCACCTCTTGATCTATAGCCCCCTAGGGTATAGCGGGCGCCTGTCGAAACGCCAAGGCTGCTCGATGGGTGCCATTTTCCCGCACCGCACAGAAACAGGAAGACCATGAAACCCCGATCTAACCCCTTGTCCGGCGATGGCGACAGTAGAGGCTTGTCCTCGCTGACGATCATGGCTGGCCGATCCGGGTCCGGGAGAGGCGCTCGCAGGTCGCACAAGCGGCCAGGCTGAACCTCTTTTCCGGACTCGACTGATTGAGTCCGGAGAAGAGACCTATGACCAATGTCGCATTCCGCGCGATCCAGCACGCGCGCGCCATCCGATCTGCCTTGGCAGCAGCCCCGCTTCATCGCGCACGAATCCTGCGCGGCTCTACGACTGGCTACCGCCCGAAGCGGAAAAACGAAGGGCGCGTCCAAGGGAGAAAGTCGCGGTGAGCGGCTATCCGCGGACCGACGACCGCGTGCGCTCCTTCTCGCGCATCCTGCGGATGTCCCGTCCCAATCGCGCCGACGTCATCGCCTTCGTTCTGCTGGCAGGGCTCGCGGTGCTCGTATTCCGCGGCGGCGAGGGGATCGCCGAGCCGCTGTCGCGTCTCAGGATCGAGCCCGTCACGCTCGATCCGGCCAATTTGCCTTATTATGCGCTGCGCACCGTGATCCGCATGTTCACGGCGCTGGCGGCAAGCCTCGTCTTCACGCTCATAGTCGCGACGCTGGCGGCGCGCAGCAGGCGTGCCGGGCAGATCATCGTGCCGATGCTCGATATCCTTCAGTCGGTGCCGATCCTGGGGTTCCTGACCTTTACCGTCACCTTCTTCATGGGGTGGTTCCCCGGGCGGATCATCGGCGTGGAGCTGGCGGCGGTGTTCGCGATCTTCACCAGCCAGGCCTGGAACATGGCGTTCAGCTTCTACCAGTCGCTGTGCTCGGTGCCGTCAGACCTCGACGAGGTGACGCGTGGCTTCGCGCTGTCGCCGGTGCGCCGCTTCCTGCGCCTCGACCTGCCGTTCGCGACGCCCGCGCTGGTGTGGAACGCAATGATGTCGATGTCGGGCGGCTGGTTCTTCGTCGTCGCTTCGGAAGCGATCACGGTCGGCAATACGACCGTCACGCTGCCCGGTATCGGATCATGGCTTGCGCTTGCCATCGCACGCGAGGATTTTCGCGCGATCGGCATGGCCGTGGTCACGATGGGGATCGTGATCCTCCTCTACGACCAGCTCGTGTTCCGTCCCCTCGTCGCCTGGGCCGATCGCTTTCGTTTCGAACAGACCGCCAGCACCGATCGGCCGCGCTCCTGGGCCTATGACCTCTTCCGGCGCACGCGAATGTTGCCCGTGCTCTTCGCCCCGGTCGTTGCGTTTGGCCGGCTCCTGCTGACGCTGGATCGCGGCGGCGCCAGTCCCCGCGACGTCCGCGTCCGCGAGCCGAGCGTCGTGCTGGAGCGGCTGTGGCAGGGTGTGATCCTGCTCGCGGTCCTCACGGCGCTCTGGCTGTCGACGCGCTATGTGTTCGCGTCGCTGCGCCTGAGCGATGCCGTCGCCGTCTTCGGCCTTGCCTGTCTGACGATGCTGCGCGTAGTCGTGCTGATCGCGCTCGCCAGCCTGATCTGGGTGCCGATCGGGGTATGGATCGGCCTCAATCCCAAATGGGCGGAACGGCTACAGCCGGTCGCGCAGTTCCTCGCGGCGTTTCCCGCCAACGTGCTGTTCCCGTTCGCGGTGATCGCGATCGTCCACTGGCGGCTGTCACCCGACATCTGGCTGTCACCGTTGATGATCCTCGGCACGCAGTGGTACATCCTGTTCAACGTCATCGCGGGCGCGAGCGCGATCCCGACCGATCTGCGCGAGGCGGCGGGCATGTTCGGCGTGCGCGGCTGGCAATGGTGGCGACACGTCGCGCTGCCCGGCGTGTTTCCCTATTACGTCACGGGCGCCCTGACCGCATCGGGAGGCTCGTGGAACGCGAGCATCGTCGCCGAAGCAGTGTCGTGGGGCAACCGGCGGCTCGAGGCGCACGGCCTTGGCACGTTCATCGCAAAAGCCACCGCGGCGGGCGACTATCCGCGCGTCGCTTTGGGCATTGCGGTAATGTCGCTGTTCGTGATCGCCTTCAACCGGCTCGTCTGGCGGCCGATGTACGCCTTTGCCGAACGCCGCCTGCGGCTTGCCTGACCCCAAGAAAGGAATCGCCATGGCAACACCAGCTCCCCGTTCGTATGCTGCGCGTCCGCTCGTGCAGGTCGATCATGTCAGTCATCGTTACGGCAAGGGCGACAGTGGCGCGGCCGTGCTCGAGGATGTCAGCCTGACGCTGTGCGAGGATGAGGTGGTCGGCCTCCTCGGTCGATCGGGGTCGGGCAAGTCGACGCTGCTGCGCTCGATCGCAGGCCTGATCCGGCCGAATGACGGCACCGTGCGCTTCGCCGATGTTGAGAACGGGCCGCCCCATACGATCAGCATGGTGTTCCAGACCTTCGCGCTTTTCCCCTGGCTCACCGTGCTCCAGAACGTCGAGCTCGGCCTCGAGGCGCAGCGCGTCCCCGCCGACGAGCGCCGCACGCGCGCGCTCGCCGCGATCGACCTCATCGGCCTCGATGGTTTCGAGAATGCCTATCCCAAGGAATTGTCGGGCGGGATGCGCCAGCGCGTCGGGCTGGCGCGTGCGATCGTCGTCAACCCGTCGCTGCTGCTGATGGACGAACCCTTTTCGGCGCTCGACGTGCTGACCGCCGAGACGCTGCGCACCGATCTGCTTGACCTGTGGGCGGAAGGGCGGATGCCGATCAAGTCGATCCTGATCGTCACGCACAATATCGAAGAGGCGGTGCTGATGTGCGACCGCATCCTCGTCTTCTCGTCCAACCCCGGCCGTGTCGCGGCCGAGATCAAGGTCGATCTGCCGCAACCCCGCGATCGCCTCGATCCGGCGTTCCGGGCGCTGGTCGATGACATCTATGCGCGCATGACTGCGCGCGCGCCGGCCGAGCCGGTACGCGACGGGCTGTTTCCCGGCACGGGCATCCAGATGGTCCTGCCGCGCGTCTCGACCAACGCGCTTGCCGGGCTGATCGAGGAAGTCGACGCGAGCCCCTTCGACGGGCGCGCGGCGATGGCGGATCTCGCCGACCAGCTCCAGCTCGAGGTCGATGACCTGTTCCCGATGGCGGAAACGCTCCAACTCCTGCGCTTTGCCGAATTGCAGGGGGCTGATATCCTACTCACCCCGGCCGCGCGGCGTTACGCACAGGCCGATGTCGATGCCCGCAAGGCGATGTTCGCACAGGCATTGCTCGCGCACGTCCCGCTCGCGCAGCATATCCGCCGTATTCTTGACGAGCGGAGCAACCATGTCGCTCCCGCGCGCCGGTTTCGCGACGAACTCGAGGATCATATGTCGGAAGACTATGCCGACGAGACATTGCGGACGGTGACGCACTGGGGCCGCTATGCCGAGGTGTTCGCCTATGACGAGGACGCCGATCGGTTCAGCCTGGAAGACGCCGTGTGACCCGGCGGCTTCTCGCGCTGGCGGCGCTTACCCTGGCGGAACCCGCGCTGGCGCAGGACGAGCGGCCGACCGGTTATCCGCGGTCGGCCAACGAACGGTCCGGACGCCCCGTCACGCTATCGGCGGTCTACACCGCCGACATCCGCAGCAACGTGGCGGGCGGCGTGAAACGCGGCACGCGTTATCTCGACAATCTGGATTTGCAGGTCGCGATCGACGCCGACCGCCTCGTCGGCTGGCACGGTGCGCGGATGTTCCTCTATGGCATCTACGACAACGGCGTCTCGATCTCGCGGCTGGTCGGGGACATCCAGACCATCTCCAATATCGAAACGAGGGTGCCCGCGGCGCGCCTGTTCGAGGCATGGATGGAACAGGACGTCGGCCGCAATGCTTCGGTCAAGGCCGGCATCTACAACCTCAACTCGGAATTCGACACGACGCAGAGCGGCGGTCTGTTCCAGATCTCCGCGCACGGCATCGGATCGGACATCGCACAGACCGGCCGTAACGGTCCGTCGATCTTCCCGAATACGTCGCTGGCGGTGCGCGGCGAACTGAAGCTTGGCGAGAACTGGCTGGCGCATGTCGCCGTCCTCGATGGCGTGCCGGGCGATCCGGCGCACCCCCGGCGCACGGCGGTCGCATTGTCCGGGGAGGACGGCGCGCTCGTCATCGGGGAGGTCAATTACCTCAAGGGCGGCACCAAGGCGGCGATCGGCGCCTGGGGGTATACCGCGCGTTTCGATCCGCTGTTGCCGTCTGCGGCACCCGGCCGCGGCAACACGGGCGCGTATGTCTTCGCCGAACACCGCCTCGTGGGGACGCGTGCCGACACTGCTGCGGGCCTCGCGGGCTGGTTGCGGTTCGGGGTCGCCGACACCCGCTACAATCCGATCGCCAGCTATCTGGGCGGCGGGCTGGTGTATACCGGCATGACCCCCGGGCGTGGTGACGATCAGGTCGGCATATCGTTCGCGTCCGCCACTTTCGGCAACCGCTACCGACAGAGCAAAGCCTTGGCCGGCGCTGCGATCGACAGGCGCGAAGTCGTTGTCGAAGCGGTCTACAGCGCCGTCATCGCGTCATGGCTGCGCGTCCAGCCCGATCTGCAATATGTCGTGAACCCCGGCGGCGATACGCAGCGCGCCGATGCGCTGGTCATCGGCCTGCGGGTAAAGGTCGGACGTTGACGGGCACTGCGACACCGGCAAATTTTCTACTGCGGCTGGTCGTTCCAGACGATCACCGGACATCTGCGCGACCGGATCGAACGCGACATTGCGGCTGGTGTGGTGTTGGCGACCACCGATGCGGGCGCGCTCGCTGCATTCGTCATGGCGGTCACGCAGGGCATGTCCGTCTTGGCCCGCGATGGTGCTTCTCGCGCGGAACTGTTGGCGATCGTCACCACCGCGTTGCAAGCGTGGCCGCAACGCTGACGTAGTATCCCTTCTTCGGGGGGCTAAGCGCGCCTCGAACTTGCGCGGGGCCGCAATTGGTCCAGCGCGTCAGCATTGTCGCGGCCCCAGCCGTAGAGCAGCTCGATCGGCTCGACGAAACGCTGGCCCAGCGCGGTCAGGCGGTATTCGACCATCGGGGGCAACATGCTTTGCACGTGCCGGCTCAGCAAACCGCTGGCTTCCAGGTCGCGGACGGTCTGCGTCAGCATCTTCTTGGAAATGCCCGGCAGGCTCCGCTGCAGCACGCCGGTGCGCGCCGCGCCGCCATGGCGCGCGTGCAGCGTATGCAGCACCATGCTCGTCCACTTGGTCGCGAACAGTTCCAGCACGCGCCGCGGCGCGCAATCCTCGCGCCATTCCGCGTCGGGCGTTCCCGGTTGCATGTGGTTACCTCCTGGTGCCTGGGGACGTGAATGGTGCCGTCTAGAAGCACAGGCCATCGCTGCCTAGCTCTGTCCGAACCAAGGAGATATGTATGGCGAAGACGGCATTGGTAGTGGGCGCGAGCGGGATCGTCGGCAGCGCGACGGCACGCTTGCTGGTCGAGCAGGGCTGGACCGTCCACGGGCTGGCGCGACGCCCGGTGGATCAGGCAGGCGTGCAGCCGGTCCCGGCGGACCTGCTTGACGCGGCTGCGACCGCGACGGCCTTGCGCGATCTGAACCCGGATGCGGTGTTCATCACAACCTGGCTGCGGCAGGACAGCGAAGCGGAGAACATCCGCGTCAATTCGGCGATGGTGCGCAACCTGCTCGACGGCCTGCCCAAGCCAAAGGGGCCACGCCACGTCGCGCTCGTCACGGGTCTCAAACACTATCTCGGGCCGTTCGAAGCGTACGGCAAGGGCGCGCTGCCGCAGACGCCGTTCCGCGAGGAGCAGGGGCGGCTCGACGTCGAGAACTTCTATTATGCGCAGGAAGACGAAGTGTTCGCCGCCGCCGCGCGCGACGGTTTCACCTGGAGCGTGCATCGCCCGCATACGGTGATCGGTCTGGCGGTCGGCAATGCGATGAACATGGGCACGACGCTTGCGGTCTATGCCACCCTGTGTCGCGAGACGGGGCGTCCGTTCACCTTCCCCGGTTCGGCGGCGCAATGGACCGGGCTGACCGACATGACCGACGCGGGCCAGCTCGCCCGGCAATTGCTGTGGGCGACCGAGACCGAGGCGGCGCATGACGAGGCGTTCAACATCGTCAACGGCGACGTCTTCCGGTGGCAGTGGATGTGGGAGCGCATCGCCGACTGGTTCGGCGTGGAGGCAGCGCCGTTCGACGGCACCGTCCGCCCGCTCGAACAGCAGATGGCGGACGATGCCGGCCTGTGGCGCGAGATCGCGGCGCGCGAGGGGCTCGTCGAGTCCGACCTCGATCGTCTCGCGTCGCCGTGGCACACAGATGCGGACCTTGGCCGACCGATCGAAGTGGTGACGGACATGGGCAAGAGCCGCCGCCTGGGCTTCACCGCCTATCAGCCGACCGACGACGCGTTCTTCGCGCTGTTCGAGCGGCTGCGCGCGGATCGTCTGATTCCGTAAGGCTGGGCCTGCCGTTCCCGCCCCCGCGCGTGCTTACCGGAGATCCGGTCGCCGCGTGGGGGCATGGAAATCGGGCGGCTTGTCGGCGATCCAGCGCAGGAAGCGCTCGATGTCCGGGCGCGTCTTCAAGACGTCCAGATCCGCGAATTCGGTGGCGAGGTCGCGGTTCGACACGCAGGCGTGGATGATCCGATGGCAGATCGGATGCACCGGCACGACCTCAGTACCGCCGCGGCTCTTGGGAATGCGATGATGCCATTCGACTTTCCGACCGAGCGCGCGGTCGCATAGCGCGCAGCGTTCGGGATCAGTGGCGGAAATCGCTAAAGCTTCGGCCTGTTTCAGCCCGATCATCCGCTTCACACGTCCACCCATCGGGCGAAGATGGTGACGCGGGGTTGCACTGCCAAGCCATTACCCGACGCCCGAAATCAGCGCCTATGCCGCGACAGGAACGCCCACATCGCTTCGTTGTCGACGACCGACCAGCTGTGCTTGCCGCCGCGCATCACGCGCGCGGCGACGGTCACATCGCCGTCGCAACGCGCATAGCCCTGTTCGTACACCGTCGCGTCGAGATTGCGCGCATAGGGTTCGCTACAGTGGTTCAACGCCGCCCACCGCTGCAAGGCGATGGTTTGCGGATATTGCCAATAGGGAGCGCCGCCCCCGGTGATCGGGTTGGTCGTGTCGGCATCGCCCGAAAAGGCCAGCACGGGTAGCGCCGTGGTGGGGCGGCAGGTCGCAGGATCGGCCCGCGAACGGTCCGCGGCAAGCGGGCGTCCGGCGCGCAATCCGACGACCGGTGCGATCGCGGCGAAGCGGCGCGGGACAACGCAACCGAGCAACGACGTCATCCGCCCCCCGCCCGACAATCCGGTTGCGTAGACGCGCCTGGCATCGACGCAGCCGGTCGCCGCGAGCCGGTCGATCAGGCCCGTAAGATAAGCAACGTCGTCGCGTGCGTCCTTGCCGGGCAGCGCGCCGGTGACGGTCGGCACGCCCGGGATGTTCCACACATAGCCTCGCCCCGCGGCGATCCCGCCATTGGGAGAAACGACGACGAAACCGTGCGCGTCCGCCGTCGCAGCGAGACCGCTGTCGCGCAGCATCTCCGCGCCGGTGCTCGTGCTGCCATGCAACAGAATGACGAGCGGCATGGGCCCGGCAGTGCCGCCCAGATGGATCAACCCGCGTTCGGGCAGCGCGTCGAGCGCATCGACACGACACTGGGCAAAGGCGGCGCTGGCACCGAAACAGGCGCAGAGGGCGAACAGAAGGCGGAGCAGAAGCATGACGCTGGCTTATGTCGTCAGGGCGCGTCTGCCTAGCGTCGGCATAACCGTGCGCAGGGACGTCGAAGATGCCGTCGCAATCTTTGCCACCGACCAGGCGCCTTGCGGCGGCACCGAAGCGCGGCGTGTCGACAAGACGATTGGCGCACGACCCGTCGCTGACCGACGTTCACCCGCAATGGTCACGTCACATGCTTGTTTCCGCGGCACTGGCCGTGACCCGCCGGAACGCCTTGCTCAGCGTATCGATCGAATAGGGTTTGCGCAGCAGTTCGAATTCGCCGGCACCGTCCTTCGACAGGATCTCGCTATATCCGCTGGTCAGGATGATCGGCATCCCCGTATCCTGGCGCCGGATCTCATGCGCGAGCTCGATCCCGTTCATGCCGGGCATCATCACATCCGAAAACACGACATCGAAGCGTTCGACTGGTTGCGCCAGGCGGTCGAGCGCATCGCGCGCATTGCGCGCGAGCACGATGCGATGGCCGAGATCGCGCAACGCCGCCACAGCGAAATCGCCGACTTCGGGATTGTCCTCGACGACCAGAATGCTCAGCGACGTCGCGGCCTCGCGCTGGATCGGCATCTCGACAGCGACCACCGGGGCCACGTCATGCTCGCGCGGCAGGAACAGCGTGAACGCGGCACCCCGGCCGAGTTCGCTGGTCACCACCACTTCGCCACCCGATTGCTTGGCGAACCCGAACACCTGCGAAAGCCCCAGGCCCGTGCCGTGCCCGACGCCCTTCGACGTATAGAAAGGCTCGAAGATCCGATCGAGCAGATCGGGCGCGATCCCGGTGCCGGTATCGGTGATCGCAATCGCGACCCAGTCGCCGATCCGCTCGTCATGCCCGCGGATCGCGGGGATGCGGTCGCTGGGCTCGACCGTGATGGTCAGGCGGCCTTCCTGTTGCATCGCATCGCGCGCATTGACCGCCATGTTGACGATCGCGGTTTCGAACTGGCTGACGTCGGCGTTGGTGAAGCAGGGCGTGGACGACAGGTCCAGATCCACCTCGATCAGCGCCCCCGCCAGCATTTCCATCATGTCGTTGAGCCCGCGGATCGTCGCGCCGACGTCGAAGATCTCGGGCGTCAGCGACGAACGCCGCGCGAACGCGAGCAACTGGCTGGTCAGGTTCGCCGCGCGGTCCGACGTCTCGGCGATCGCGTCGATATAGCGGTCGCGACGGCTGTCGCTGAGCCCGGGGCGTCGCAGCAGTTCGGTCGATCCGCGGATCACGGTCAGCAGATTGTTGAAGTCGTGCGCGATCCCCCCGGTCAACTGACCAAGCGTCTCCATCTTTTGCGCCTGGCGCAGCGCATCGTGCGCGCGGGTCAGTTCCTCGGTGCGCTCGGCGACGCGGCGTTCGAGCGTGCTGTTGACGTCCTGCACCGCCGCAAACAGCCGCGCATTGTCGATCGCGATCGCTGCCTGCGCTGCGATCCCGCTCAGCAGCCGTTCGTGCCGTTCGGTAAAGCGACCGGGGTCGGGGTGGCCAAACAGCAGCCCGCCAAGCACTTCGCCCGAACGCGAGACGACCGGTGCCGCCAGATAGCTGCGCACCGGAAGATGCCCGAGCGGCATCCCGTTGTGCGGTGCATTGCGGCCATAGCGCGGGTCGGCAAGAATATCGTCCGAGCGGAACACCCCTTCGTTGCGGAACGTCGGCCCGAACACGGCCGTCGACCGGGGACGGCCCAGTTTCTCAAAATCGGCGCGATCCGCGCCCGACAGCGTGTAGAGATGCAGACGTTCGCCGGTCTCATCCATCAGGTTGTGGAAATAGGCGCCGAAGCGCGCGCCTGTCAGCTCGACCCCTGCATCCGTGACCATCTGGACCAGTGGTTCCTGATCCAGCTCCGCCACCAGCGCCGCACCGGTGCGGTTGAGCGTCTCGAGCGTCTGCGTCTCCGCAATCAGGCTTCGTTCCATCGCAACGGTCGTCGTCACTTCAATCACCGTGGCGAGCACCCCCGCGGGACGTCCGGCGGGGTCCATCACGGGCGCATAATTGAGGTCGAGAAAGACCTGTTCGGACACCTCGCTCCGAAACAGCGTAATTTCTTGGCGCGAGAAGGTCAGTGCGCGGCCCGCAAGACACTGCTCCAGCACGCTGCTGTTGAACGCGGCCGCTTCGGGCCACGCGTCCTTGACCGCCCGACCGAGGATGGCGGGATGGCTGCTTCCGGCAATCGTCGCGTACCGCTCATTGTACAGGAGGATACCGTCGCTTCCCCACATCAACGCGAGCGGCAGTGGTGACTGAAGCAGGATTCCGGTGGCAAACTGCAAATGCGCTGGCCAGCTATCCAGCGGTCCGAGCGGCGTCGCGCCCCAGTCGTGCGCCGCGATCAACGCCGCCATGCGATCTCCACTATGGAGGAATCCAGGCACGCCGTGCATTTGAAAGGCTCCGCATACGGTTGAAGGTTGAAATGGGCCTCCTCAACCAACGGCGCTTCATGAAGATGCACCGTAATGACCTTTATCATCAGGCGATTGTGAAAACCACCGCCGCGGTCTTGCTGTCCCGCTGTGGCACAGTGGTAATCTGCGACGGGGCACCGCGGTTATGCGTGTGCCATATTGGCCTGGGAGAGCGACGCTTCGGTGGTCAAGCGGTATTGGTGGTGGTCCCCACCCTGGATATACCCCCTTCGCAACATTGGTATCTGCCCCGTACAGCGTACTGTCCGCGTTGCGCTCGATCCGGCAGCAATAACGCGGGTCCGAGGTGGCGACGCAGCCACCCTCCGCGCAGTTGTCGTGGCTGAAACCGATCATTTTGGTTGGCACAAATCCGGTAGAAAACGACCGAAAGCGACGGCCGCGGGACGAAATGCGGCGTCAAAACGACGACCGTCGTGACCGTCCGTGCGTCTTTTTGCTGCGTTTCGCACTCGTCGCCCGCCGGCGACCCATCTGGTCGGGTCACAGCAATGCAGCGCTATGCGACGGCGGCTGTGGCAGGCAGCGTGAACTCGCGCAGGACGAAGCGCGCTGGCCGGGACATGCCGCCGAGGTGCAGCACGGTGGTCTATACAAAGCTACGCATGCAATTGATGTTGTACGGGTTTAGCGACGGCACAAAGCCCGAATGCGGGCACGCGCGGTTGATCCCGCGGGTGCCGTCCGGCAAGGTTCAGGTCAGCGACGGAGCGGATTGATCATGGCGTCCCATGACGCAAATCTCGAACGGATCGATCCTCATCCCGGGCATCTGCGGCTGAGGCTTTGCGCCGCTCGTGCGTCTTGGATCAATGGCGATGGAACGTATGCGATCCAATGCGATGTCTGAGGATCTGCTGGCCATGTCCCGGCGGTTGCGCCCGGCGCTGATCGCGTTCTTCACGCGGCGGCTGCGTGATCCTGCTCTGGCGGAGGATCTTACGCAGGATCTGTTTTGCCGCCTTGCCGCCAAACCGGCCCGGAGCAGCGACAATCCGGAGGCGTATGTCTTTCAGATAGCAGCGAATCTGGTGCGGGATCATTACCGCCGGGAGACCGTCCGTACGCGCTATCGCCGTATCGCGGAGTTGGCCGATGATCGTGAGATCGATCGGATCGACGCCGAACGAACGCTTGCCGGACGCGAAAATGTCGGTCGTGTTGCGGCCTTGCTCAATACTTTACCCGAACGGACCCGAAATATCTTCATTCTCTACCGGCTGGAAGGCATGCAGCGGAAACCGATCGCGGACGCGTTCGGCATATCGGTGAGCGCCGTTGAAAAGCATATCGCCAGCGCGATGCGACTGTTGCTCGAGGAATTGGGTATGCCGCAATGACCGCCGACGGGATGCGCGAGCGCGCAGGCCTCGACGACGAGGCGCTACGCTGGTGCCTGCGCCTTAGCGAAGGACTGGCCAACGAACGGGAGCAGGAGGAACTGCGCGCCTGGCTGTCGGTCGGCCCGGAACGGCGTCGCCGGCTGGATGCGATCACCGCTTTGTGGGACGGGATCGAACAGGAAGCCCATGCGCCCGAGATGCTTACGATGCGCCGCGAGGCACTGACGGCGATGGGGCAGGCGAGCCAGCGCCGCTGGACCTGGCGGCGGCCTATGCCCTGGGTCGTTATCGCGGTCGCGGCGATTCTGGTGCTGGCCGTCAACGTGGGGTTCCTGCTGCGTGACCCGATGACCTACTACAAGACCGGTATCGGCGAACGCCGCGTGGTGGCGCTGGCGGACGGATCGACCCTGTCGCTGGACGCGGACAGCGCGGTGACGGTCCGGTTCCACCGCGACCGTCGTGACCTGACGCTTCAGCGGGGCCGCGCTGCGTTCAAGGTCGCCAAGGATCCGTTACGCCCGTTTGCTGTCTCCAGCGGTGCGCACATGGTGGTCGCGACGGGCACGGAATTCTCGGTCGAGAAGCTCGCAACCGAAGTCCGCGTCGCCTTGCTCGAGGGGCGTGTCGCGGTCCTGCGGACGGTACCGCAAGGGCATGCGGTGCAATTGGCGCACGTCGGTACGACGACGCAAGCCGCCGAGCAGGCACTGACCCCCGGACACGAATTGATCCTGACGAACGGCCGCGCGCTGGGGTCGCTCCGCGCGAACGCCGCCGATGGGGGATGGGAGGCGGGGCAATTGTCTTTCGCGAACGAACCGCTCGGAGTCGCGGCGGAGCGGGTCAACCGCTACAGCGTCGGCAAGCGGATCGACGTCGGATCGGACGTCGCCGACATTCGCGTGAGCGGGGTCTTCAATGCGGGGGACGTCGATGCCTTTGCGCGCGCCGTCGCCACCGTCTTTCCGGTCCGCGTTCGCGCCGAGGGAGAACGACTGCGATTGAGCGCTTCAACGAAAGGGCAGATAAACAGCAGGTTAGGGGGAACTAATTTCAAAAAGGTAAATTAATTTATAATAGCTGCTGTGCATCGCGCCGATTGCCGCGTCATACCCCTGTAACAAAATGAGGCGGGGCGTATGGCGTATAAGGTCGGTTTGGCAGCATTGCTGGCACGGGGCAGCATCGCGGCAATCAGCATCGCAGTGGCGCCGCCGGTATTCGCGCAGCAAGCGATGGTGTCGGTCGATATCCCGCCGCAACCGCTCGGCCAGGCGATCCGGACGCTCGGCCGCGAAGCGCGGGTCCAGGTGGTGTTTGACGAAGGCCTGATCGGCAACCGTACCTCCCCCGCCGTCAGGGGCCAGATGACCGCCGGCACCGCGCTTGGCCGGATGCTGGCGGGATCGGGGCTTGCGGTTTCGACCACGGCGCAAGGCGTCTTCGTGATCGGCCAACCGACCGCTACGATGATGCCCGCCAGCTTGCAGTCGACCCCGACGCCCGCGCCGGCGCAACTGCCTGCTCCCACCCCTGAGGCGGCCCCCGCGCCGAGCGCAACCCCGCCGGTCGACATCGTCGTGACGGGGACGCGGATCGTCCGTCCGAACCTGAAGAGCGCGAGCCCGATAACCAGCGTGGATTCCAACGAGATCCGCCAGCAGGGCGCGATCAACGTCGAGGAAGTTCTCAACCGCCTTCCGCAGGTTACGCCGGATTCGCAGCAGGCCTATCAGAACAGCAACGGCAAGCAGCGCGTGAAGCTGCGTGGGCTTGACTTCAACCGCACGCTGACGCTGATCGACGGCCAGCGGATCACCGATTCCGAAGCGGTCGACATCAACCTCATCCCCGTCTCGCTGATCAATCGCGTCGACGTGCTGACCGGTGGCGCATCGTCGGTCT
>Ga0265798_10003251_pt1 | contig 23241 bp, 23 predicted proteins | sample P3T30metagenome_FD_192430 | JGI IMG/M metagenome (GOLD analysis project Ga0265798, IMG submission 192430) | Plant litter microbial communities from East Loma Ridge, Irvine, California - P3 T30 | ecosystem: Environmental > Terrestrial > Plant litter > Unclassified | place: USA: California... | reverse complement strand
CACGAGGTGATGGTCTACGCCAACGTCATCGGCTCCGACCTCGGCCCGAAGATCACCCCCATCGGCTCCCTCGCGACCCTGCTGTGGTTGCACGTGCTGGAGAAGAAGGGCATCCACATCGGGTGGGGGCAGTACTTCCGCACCGGCATCGTCCTCACCATCCCCGTCCTCACCATCACCCTCGCCGCCCTCGCCGGCTGGCTCACCCTCATCCACTGAACCCGGAAAGACACACACCCATGAGTGACAAGCCCACGATCCTGTTCGTCTGCGTCCACAACGCGGGACGCTCCCAGATGGCCGCCGGCTACGCCCAGGCCCTCGGCGGCGACCGCGTCGAGGTCCTCTCCGCCGGCAGTGCGCCGACGGACCAGATCAACCCGATCGCGATCCAGGCGATGTCCGAAGACGGCATCGACATCGCCGGCAACCAGCCGAAGATCCTCACCACCGACGCCGTCCGCGACTCCGACGCCGTCATCACCATGGGATGCGGCGACGCCTGCCCGATGTTCCCCGGCAAGCGGTACGAGGACTGGGACCTCACCGACCCCGCCGGCCGCGGCATCGAGGACGTCCGCCCCATCCGCGACGACATCAAGCGCCGCGTCCAGACGCTCCTCGCCGAGCTGCTTCCCGCCGAAGCAACCGCGTAACGACCAGGAAGCAGCAGACCATGACGCTCACCCTCACCGTCCCACCCCGCACCGACGCGGACCGCCTCGCCGGACTCCCCGTTGCCGTCATCGGCGCGGGCCCCGTCGGACTCGCCGCCGCCGCGCACCTCCTCGAGCGCGGCCTCGACGTCGTCGTCTACGAAGCCGGGCCGACCGTGGGGACGAGCGTCCGCGCGTGGGGACACACCCGTCTGTTCTCCCCGTGGCAGTACGTCATCGACCCTGCCGCCCAGCGTCTCCTGGAAGCCACCGGCTGGGAAGCCCCTCGTGCGTCATCTCTGCCCACTGGCCAGGACCTCGTCGACGCGTACCTGGCCCCCCTGGCAGCGACCCCGCAGCTCGCACCGGTGATCCACTACGGCACCCGCGTGGAAGCGGTGTCACGGCAGGGCATGGACCGCACCCGCTCCACCGGCCGCGCCGACACCCCGTTCCTGCTCCGCCTCCACACCGTCGACGGTGCACACGACGTCACCGCCCGTGCGGTCGTCGACACCTCCGGCACCTACACGTCCCCGAACCCCCTGACTGCCGCTGGCCTCGCACCGGCCGCGGACCTCGGCGACCGGGTCGTCCACGCACTGCCTGACGTCCTCGGCGCCGACCGTTCGCGGTTCGCGGGGAAGCGGGTCCTCGTCGTCGGGGCCGGCCACTCCGCCGCGAACACCCTCATCAAGCTCGCCAGCCTCGCCAAGACCGCGCCGGGAACCGACGTGCTGTGGGCTGTCCGAAACGCCGGCACCGCCCGGCTCGGCGCCGACGCAGCCGACGGCCTCGCGGCCCGCGGGCAGCTCGGTTCCACCGTCCACGGACTGGTCGAGTCGGAACAAGTGAAGCAGGTCGCGTCGTTCGAGATCGACGACGTCCAACCCGACGGCGACCAAGTCACCGTCACCGGACGCCGAGCCGGGGAGCCCTTCGCGGTGACCGTCGATGTCATCGTCAAAGCGACCGGGTTCCGGCCCGACCTCGACATGCTCCGCGAGATCCGCCTCGGCCTCGACGACATCGTCGAAGCGCCCCGAGCCCTCGCACCACTGATCGACCCGAACCTGCACTCCTGCGGCTCCGTGCCACCGCACGGCGTCGCAGAGCTCGCGCACCCGGAACCGAACTTCTTCATCGCCGGCATGAAGTCCTACGGCCGCGCGCCCACGTTCCTGCTCCTCACCGGGTACGAGCAGGTCAGGTCCATCGCCGCCGAGCTCGCGGGCGACCACACCGCCGCACGCCTGGTCGAACTCGTCCTCCCAGAGACCGGTGTCTGCTCCACCGACATCGGCGGCAACTCCTGCTGCACCACCCCCGCCGCCACCGCTACTCCTGCCGCTGAGGACGCTGCCTGCTGCACTCCGCCAGAGCTGACTACTGACAGCACTTCGTGCTGCGCCAACTGACCGGAGGCGCGCCCGTGACCTCGAAGCCCACCGTCCTGTTCGTCTGCAAGCACAACGCCGGCCGCTCACAACTCGGCGCCGCCCTCCTCGAAATCGCAGCCGCCGACCGGTACACGGGCACGTCCGCCGGCATCAGCCCAGCCGGCGAGGTGAATCAATCGATCGCCGCGACCGTCGGCGAACTGGGCCTCGACATCACCGGACGCGTGCCCCGGCGCGTGACGCCCGAGCTGCTCGAGCAGGCGGACATCGTCGTCCTCATGAAGCCCGGCCTTGAGCTGCCTGCAGAACCACGCGGCACGGTCTTGGAGTGGTCGTTCCCTGACCCGACCTCCTGGTCGCCAGACGACGTGCGGCCGATGCGGGACGCCGTCGCGGCACGCATCGAACGAGAACTCCTGCAGCCGTAGCGACCAGCCCTCCCCAATAGGGAGCGAAAGTCAGAAGCATGACTCAGGGCGAAGCTGCCTACTGTTGTACATCGCGAAGCCCATGCATCGTGCTGTGGCTGGAGGGGGGATGTCATGCCAAAGGATCCAGAATGGCAGCCGTTCGAGGATGCGAGGGCGCAGGTGCGCTGGATGATAGAGCAGCAGAACCGGCAGCCCAGGGTCTTCATGGCAGTCAAAGATCGGGATCTGATCACGCTGATGGATCGGTTCGCGGGACCGCTCGAGTTCCACTCGATGTTGGTCGCCGGGCAGCTGATGGCCGAGGTGAGCCGTCGCCAGCTGTGGGACGCGGTCCTGGAGCGACGGACCGCGATGCTGTTTCGTATGCACCCCGCTGAGGATGTTTCTGCACTGCGGGACAAGGCTCGGGAGTCGCTCGATCACTTCCGGAACGAGCACTTCCCGATCGATCCCGACATTTTCGGGGAGGACGGGTCAGACGCGGAGCGGGCTTGGAACGGGTACATCCAGTTCTGACCTCGACATTCGTGAGGTCCTGCCGCCCCCTCCAGCGCACGGCCTCAGGGCACGGCGAGGTGCACGTGCCGCGTGCACGGGTGAGGGGTAAGTCGGAAGAGATGAGGAGCACTTCGGCGCAGAAGCTAAATCAACCGCCGCGTCTCGAGTAGTTCCAGCAACGGCTGCACGTGTCGGCCCGCAGTAAGCCACTCGACGGGTGTCGCCGGCTCTCCTTCGATCTGCGTGTACGAGTGCGGCGTCGTCATGAACCCGAGGATCGACGTCGGGTGCATGTCGTCATCGAACGCTCCGACCAGCGACGACATGTAGTTCAGCGATGGCTGGTCCGGGTCGTCGGTGAACTGCCATGCGGGAAACAGAAGCTCGTCATCGCACACGAACGCGAACAGGTCGCCGAACGCGAGGTCGGTGAGGACCCGTCCCGTTCCGACGTCCAGCCAGTCGGCCGCTTCCTCCAGGGTGAGGGAGGCGCTCATTGAGCGCTGCCAAGAGCGGCGTGCGGCTGCGTCGAGGTCGCCTCGCGCGACGGCAGCCTTCGCGGCTTCGTACCGCTGCCGAGTGCCGAACGCGGACTCGATGAGTGCGTCTTCCTCGTCAGGCGTGAGCTCTCGGCCTATTCGCCGCCGCGGCGGGTTGTGGCGCGGCCCGAAATCCCGACCACCGGCGTGAACTCCGATCAGTCGCCTGTAGGCGCCGTCTTGCCGGGGTGGGTCGAGATCGCGGTCCCGGGTGATCAGCACAGCGTCGTCTGCATCCGCGAAGTCCATGGCGGCGGTGTTGCGGACGCTGTCGGGCAGGTCTTCACCCGTCAGGGCGGCGAGAGCAACACGTGCGCGTGCGCGCGCGATCTGTACCCGTGACGTCATCGGGCACTCCCATCTTGCGTGACGTATTGGTCCCCCACGGAGGCCGCCTGGAGGGATGGGTGAGCTGAGGTTGATTGCGAGACGCGAAGGGACGGACCCGTGTGCATCCGAGGGGTTCCTACGGCCGGCCCGCGGCTTCGAGATGGTCGAGGACGACCTGGACGTCGCCGCCGATCGTCAACCACTCGACGGGCGTGAAGGACTCATCGGCCCCCTCTATCTCGAGGTCCGCGTTGTACATGAAGCCGAGGATCGTGGACGGGTGCTTCTGATCACCCCACGCCGGCGTGAGTCGCGCGAGGCCGGGCAGGACAGGTATCGCTGGGTCATCGGTGAATTGCCACGCCGGGTACCGCAACTCACCGTCCCAAACGAAGGCGGTCACTTCCCCCACAAGGAGGAGCGCATGCAGCTCAACGTTGCTGACGCCCAACCACTCCGCGGCTTCGTCGGCTGTCAGCGAGGCGATGAGGCCCTCGAGTTCCGTGCGGCGTTCAATCTCCTCCAGCTCGCCGCGAGCGACTGCCGCCTTCGACTCCTCGTACTCGGCGCGGGTCATGCTGCCGGAGCGGATGAGGAAGTCCTCGTCCTCGGGCGTCGCTTGGCGTCCGCGTGGTCCGCTCTGAGGTTCCTCGATTCGTCCGTAGTCGCGGCCATGAGCGACGACACCGACCATGGACCCGAAGCTCAGTTTGGGGATGATCACGACACTCACTCCCTCTGATGAATCATCTCTGCGCGTTGAGGAGGGCCAGCCGAGGCGTCGGACCGGCGGGCAGTTGGAGTGAGGAACCGGAACGGGCTGCAACGAGCTGGGCACTCGCCGCCGGGACCACGATCCGATTGCCACAGAGTCCCCCGAGATCCGCTCGTTTACGAGCAGAAACGGGCGAATCTACGGCATAGTCAGGTCCGAGAACGACGGGATCGGTACACGACCTCGCTACTGGGAGGGTGGTTACACTTGAGCCTCGAACGTAGGCGCGCGAAATGGCGGGCCGGCTTTGGCCGCCCGTGCTTCGGACGTGAGGAGTCTGCCAGGGCTCCGCTGTCCAGTCTGCGTTCAGTTTTCGTCGCTGCCTGTGAAGCAGCGACGCGCTCACTCCGTTCCTCGGTTCCGTCCCGGGATGTTCGCACGCCCTCTGGCGTGTGACAACTCGGGCTCGTCTCACGGACCGAAGGAACCAGCGCAGTGTCAGACCTGAACCCCAAACCCGCCGGACGGCCTCGGCGGAAAGTTGCCGACCCCGAGGAAGCAGCTCGCATCCTTGCGGCGTTGAGGCAAGAGCACCTCGCGCAGATCCGAGGTGCCGAACGTCGCCGTCGACTCGCCTTGGAGGCAGCGGAGCTCGGCGTGACGGCTTCGAACATTGCGGAGGCAATCGGGTCCAAGCAGACAACGGTCTCCCTATGGATTCGGAGGGCTCGCGACGAACGCGGCCCCTCGGCACCATCTCAGCAGAAGGACGGCTGACTTTCCAGCATCTATTGCTGTGAACCTGCCGTTATGCCTACGCTGACCGCATCGGCGACGAGGCGGGTGATGGCGATGAGCGACGTGTTGGACGCATGGGCGGATGAGTACTGGCCGGACGCGGTGACAGGACTGCAACTCGGCGGCGAGGACCTCGAACAGGTTCTCGCCCGACACGCAGGCTTCGAGCGGCATCGCCATGGTTCTCGAGCACGACTGGCGCGCTCGATCCGCGGGGTGCGCCATCTCGACTTCCCCGACACGGCGGGCTTGCGCAGCCCGCGACTGGTGTTCAGCGCGGATGGTTACAGCACCTACCCTCGGGACCTCGAATCAGTCCGATGGAGCGACTTCACCGAGGCTCACCCGCTGCGCGACTTCTCCCGTCGACCCGGGCAGAAGAACAAGCCGATCGCGTTCTACAGCACGACCGTTCACGACTTGGTCAACTGCGAATCCCGACTCGAGCGTTCCTTCGTCCTCGTCGCCGACTACGACCCACGGGTCGTGCACATCGGCGCGCAGTCGGTCGCGATCCAATTCCCGCCAGGCGACGAGCTCCGCCGGCACACCGTGGACTTCGTCGTTCTGGCACTCGGCCGAGTACCTGTCGCTGTGGACGTGAAGACGCCCTCCGAGGCGGCCAGGCCGGAGGCTATTGCTCGACACGAGCGTGTCCGCAAGATCCTGAATCGCGCCGGGATAGGACACGTCGTGTGGACCGGCCACGACCCTACGGTGATCGAGAACCTTGCCTTTCTCGCGTCGTCGAAGGTGCCTATGGCAGTCGCCAACACGGTCCGGGCTCGCGCTGTCCAGCACAGCCGCGGAGGCATTGCCGCCGGTCAGCTCGCCACGGAGATCGCGCCGTGGATCGGTGACTGGCCAGCCAGCAGTGGTCGCACAGCGCAGCCCCGATCAATCGCCCTCGTCGTCGTTCGGAGTCTGATCTGGGACCGGCACCTGAGAACGGACCTCACGATTCCGTTCACGCAAACGAGCCGAGTGTTCGCAGCATGAACCAGTGGGTGCGGTGGCTTCGCGACGATCGTCAGATCACCTGGCAGGGGCGGGAAGCGAAGATCCTGCGCATGGGGACGACCGTGCAGCTTGCGGACCTCAACGGCGAGCGGCTGCCGGACGTCCCCGTCTGCGACTTCGCTCTCTCCGTCCGAAGCACGAACCTGCCGGCGTTGGACCGGCCTCGGTCCTTCGCCGTCGAGAAGAAGATGACCTCGAGGGCGTTGAAACGGTTCGAGAAGGACAAGGCGATGCTCTTGCTGCTGCAGACCGGGCTTAAGCCTTCAGATCCGGCCAACACTGTCCCTCAGCCCGCGCTGAACCCGAAGTTCCACACGTTGGCGGAGCGGACCACGACGTTGGCGAAGATGCGGGCTCGCAAGCCGAGGAAGAACGGCCGGCAGAAGAAGCACCGAGTGGACTGGTTGTCGGAACGGCGCCGCCTCGAGCGCCTCCTCAAGCGATACCGCGAAGGCGGATCGCAGGCGCTCATCGATCCTCGATACATCGCGCCGCGGAAGATTCAGACCGGTGAGGCGCTCCTCGACGAGCTCACAACCTTCCTCAACGATCGTCGCGTGAAGTCGACGACGACCGTGTCGGCGAAGATCGTGCTCTTCCGCAAGCACTGTCGTAAGAACGGCATCTTCCCCAACTTGCCAACCGACCGCACCATTCGCAGCCGCATTAACCTCTTGATGGCTCGTCGGGAAGAGTTCCGCGGATCTGCGTCGGCCAGAATCTCCGCCGGAAAGCGGCCCGACCCTGCGGAGTTCCAGCGTTTGACGAGCCGTGCCGGGGAACTCGTTCTGTTCGACACCACCACCGTGAACCTGTGGGTCATCGACCCTGTCACGCGCGAGACCTATCGGCCAGAGTTGACCATCGCGCTGGATCACTACACCCGCGCGATCGTTGGTATGAGCGTGACGAAGACGACCTCCGCTTTTGGAGTCGTCCTCTGCCTCGCCGATGTCCTCCGGCCGAAGACGACCGAACTCGTGGCCGACTGGACAGAATCTGGCGAACAGCCCGCGCTCCAGACGTTCATCGGAGTCCCCGCCGGAGTCGCCTGGTTCCCCGGATTTCACCCGGAAGCCGTCGGCGTCGACAACGGCATGCCCTTCCGAGCAACGGCCACATCAGGCGAGATGGCCCGGATCGGAACCTCCCTCGAGCCGCAGCGCGCGCTGACGCCGACGGACAAGGCGCAGGTCGAGCGAGTGTTCCGGACAATCAAGGACCTCTTCGAGTCAATGCTCTCGGCCTTCACGGGCGGATCCGTGCATGAGAAAGGCGAAGATCCCCGTGCCGAAGCGGTGTGGACCGGCGAGGAGTACGAGCGCCGCATGCGCCAGTTCATCGACCTCTACAACCACCGCCTGCACGCCGGACTCCGGCACGAGCGCGACCCCTACGTCGACCTCAGCCCCTACGTGATGTGGGCGCTCTCCCTCGAAGAAACGGGCATGCTGCCAGACGTCACCGCCGCGCACGAGTGGATTCGCTTTCTCCCGTCCGTGCAGGCGACCATCTCTGCCAGCTCACTCACCGCGAGAAAACTCAAGTACAGAAGCGCCCACCTCCGCGAGATCCAGCGCGACGGCCGCGCACTCGACGGCAACAAGATCAGGGTCTACTACGACCCATCCGACCTGCGCCGGACCTACTGCTTCGACGGCGACGGCATGCTGCACTCTCTGCGCTGGGACAAGCTCACCGCGCACACGCCGAGATTCGGTGAGACCGCAACGAACTGGATCGATACAGCGCTCCTCGAGAAACCGCCGACCCAGGCACAATTCACTGAACGCCTGCTCGACCTCCTCGACGAGATCGACTCCGACACCCCTGAAGCCGTCGCGGTCCGGCGGAAGAGCATCGGGGAGCGCATCGTCGGAAGTCAGACGGACAAGCTCCGCAACGAAGACCTCGAACCCATCATCGACGACCGCGTCGAACCGCTCAACACCGAGCAAGATCCACCCGCCGAAAGCATCCCAGTAGTTGAGCCTGCTCGTGTCGCTGAGCCGGAGCCCGCCGGGTCGACCCTTGCGCCCGTGACGCCACTCCACCCGCGGCAGCGCCTTCGTCGAGCAGAGTCGAGGACGAACGGATGGTGAGCGGCAACGCAGAAACCACAGCAGCCGACGAGGACGAGCACCTCCAACGGCTGAGCGAGGCGGACCGAGCCTTCATAGATGAAACCGAGAACCCGTCGACGCCGGACCCAGGCCTCCGCACAATGCAGCAGATGGCCTCAATGACTCCAGACGATCGCATGCTCTACCAGTACGAACGGGCACAGTGGCACGCGAGTATGCCGTTCCTCTACACGGCGACAGCGACACCGGTGATGAACTCACTGACCGTGAGCGCCCTGACAGCGACGAACAAGCCGATCCACCAGCGCGGCGTTCCCGTCGTCTCAGGCCCTCCTGGTGTTGGGAAGTCCTTCATCGTTCGGCAGTTCACAGCCAACGAACTCCGACGTCTCGCTCGACTCGACCACATACGAGGCGTGCAGCCAAGCCCATCCCGCGATTTCGACGTCATCGAGCGCTCTGCGCTCTACATCGTGCTGGAGGACGGCGTGGACGTGCGAGGCATGTACTTCACGATTCTTCGCGAGCTTGGGTGGCCAGCAGAACGCCGAGAGCCGTCCGTTCAGGTGCAGCGTGCGCTGAGTGCTTGCCGAACACGCCTGTTGGTGCTCGACGAGATCCACAACGTCAAGTTCGATGGCCAGACCGGTCGCCACGTGCATCTTGCGCTCAAATGGTTGACGAACATCGGAACGCGCGTCGTCCTCTGCGGGAACGACATCGGCTGGATGCTCACCGACCCGCCGAAACGGCCGATCGAATCTTCTCGTCGAGGATCAAAGGGCCGATGGATACCGATTCCGGTCCGGCCAATGGGTCATCAGTCGACGCTCGAGCGGGAGGCGTGGAGCGACCTGCTGGTCGAGTACGAAGACCGTTTACGGTTGCCCGGCCAACCGCGCCGCGCAGGCTGGCTGTCGGCAGAGCTTGCGGACTATCTCTGGGTGTCGACCCTCGGATACATGAACAGTCTCGCCACGCTCATCGACTCGGCAGCCGCCGCGGTTGCATGGGACGGCACCGAGCACATCACCCGCGCCGTCCTCGACGAGATCCTCCTCGAAGAACACGTGCAATCTGGACGACCCGCGCGTCTGGCCCTCCTTGACCGCAAGCAGTACGACTTCACCGCCGACACCGATGCCTGAACGGTCAGGGCTGCTTCGGCAGCCAACGGTGCTGTCGGTTCGACCGCAGGTCTACCGCGGAGAGTGGCTGCAGTCGGCCATCACCCGATGGGCATGGTCCATCTTCGGAGTCTCACGCGGCACTCTTCTGGACGCATTCGGGCTCGCTGAGCTGAGCGAGCACGAGATTCGTCACTTGGGCCACCGTGCAAGCGAAGACGTGCTCGAGAACATCGAAGAATCGATCGGACTGCCCGTAGATGTGCTGCATCGAATGACCATGGAAGGTGCCACCCGCGGCCCAGAGATATCCAGAACGGGTGCCCCCTCGATCGCATCTCGATACCTGTGGGCGCGGCGCACTGGCACGCGCTACTGTCCGGACTGCCTCCTCGAACACCCCGGCGTGTTCTATGCCGCATGGCGTCTGAACTGGACCTTCGCATGCGTACGGCACCAGCGGATCCTCCTCGACGCGTGCCCAGAGTGTTTACTGCCGCTCTCCGAGTCAACGGGGCGAAGCCGGTACCTGTGGGACCCCAATCGATGCCGCGCCAACATCGGCGGAGGGCTGCCCGTCAGCCCATGCGGCGCGGACCTCACGATCGCATGGAACGAATCAGCGCTCCCCGACCGCTGCTTCGTCCTGCTCGCCCAAGCACAGATCACGAAAGCTATCGGCCACCCGAACGGTGGCGGATTATTCCACACGCTCCGAGGAAACGCGTCCGCCCTTCGCGCCGCCGGCGAACTCGACGTTATCGCAACGCTAAGCGGCCTGCCGGAACAGGAACTCGCTGGCATTATCGAGGCAGAGAAGCGTGTCGGCGCCAGCGCGCCGAATAGCGCATATGCTACAGCCGCCCTTGTAACTGCAGCTTTCATGCTGACCAGGGTTAACGACGCGAGCATCGGATCGTGGATTCGACGGGTGACATTCTCCCGATCGCCCGCACCCGCACCCCGTGGCGCCGGCTACGGCCCTGGAAGTCCTCGCGAACTGCTCACCCGATGGGGCCAACCCGACGGAGCGATGCGGAACAAAATCCTCGCCGCACACGACCTCGACTTCACAATCTCGCAGCGCCTCGTCTACGGCTCTGCCCTGTCATCTGTGCGGACCAGCACTGAGCCGGCGGGTGCAGACAGCCGAGTCTACGTTCGGCCCCAGCACGTACCGGAGCTCCTGTGGGCGGAGTGGGCGACACCATTCGATGTCGGGGGACAAGTCACGGAGTGGGCGCTGCGCTCGGCACTAAGTGCTGCACTACGAACCGTCGACACCGGCGAGCAGCTTCCGGAATATGTCGACCGGGCCCGAACCGCGGATGCACGGTCTGAGGAACGAGTCCGCAGTCTGACCCGCCTCCTGCGGCCCAAGATGGTCGGAACGCGCCAGGATGCCGATCAGCTCGTGCGAGCGATCACCGAACTCGCGGTAATTCTGAGCGCACACCCCTCACCGATCGACTACGAACGACGCACCCGGTTGCCGTGGGATCGAATCCTGCGGAAGAATCACTGGATCGACATCTGCGACGCCGCCGCACACAACCCAGGCGGCGAGGTTCGCCTCCGGAACGCACAGCGATACCTCTTCAAGCGAGCTACCCAAGCCAGCCCCCGCGCGCTGCCAGCCAAGCTCGAAATCGGACGGCACAGGCAGGACGCTGCCGAGTACTCAAGCTTCCGTGCAGCAGTCACGCTAGAGCTACAGGACGGGTTAGACGCCTACCTGCGCGGAGTGTTGAAGGCCTCTGGGGTCGATGAGCCCGTCATCTGGGCACCAAGCCGAAGTTGCGTGCGCGTCCTCGCCCCGGGGAGAGAGGTCGACGATATTGACTGGGAGCTGCTCCACGAGCTGCGTGCCGCGGGTTCTACCGAAACACGCATGGCAAGGGAGCTTCGTCGCACGGTACGGCACTGCATCTGGGCCGGCGACCTTCAACCGCACCGATCGGCAGGTGTCATTGACAAGATCGACTGGGTGAGTGCGGTGAAAGCCGAGCGGGCTAGCTGACGCGCCTCGGGGACCCGTTGACCCTGTGCGAGCCTGCATGTCAATGTTCTCCTGGAGGAGTAAGTGCCAGCACCGAATCACTGGGCGTACTTGACAATCCGCTTATACCATTCTTCGAGTCGTGTGAGCTCTCTGTCAAGCTCCTCGCTTGTCGGGACAACAAAGTTGACTTCTTCACTCTTATCGTGACGGGGAGCCCACTTCGAGACTTGACTGTAACCGCTTTGGAAATCGGTATTGTCGGCGTCCGTGATCCGAGCGAGTAGCTTGATCATTGCCGGTCGAACCTCAGTAGTTCCTCGGTCCACGACCTTCCCAATGATGTCGTTCCGAACTACTCGCTCCCACGTCTCTGACAGCCTGCCCGCCCAATATTGAACTCGCGCACTATGCTCTTCGGGATCGAGGTCCACTTGTTCTTTCTTGAGCCGTGCGAGCTGTTCGCGTAGCTCCCCGATACGCTTCTTCGCGTCCTTCGCCTTCCATGGATGCGTCTCAAGAACATGCCCGGGCACGCCCGCACCATCCTTGATGATTGATCTCTCTTCAAGTGGGATGTCCTCGTCGCGCGCAGCGCGAATGAGGTCGCCGAGGAAGGTCAGGTCATGCGTGAAGACGACAACTTGACGTTCGCGACTCAGCCTCGCGATGCGCTTCGCCACCTTCTCTCGACGTCCGTGATCGAGGGACGTGATGGGGTCGTCGAGTACCAGCGTGGACTTCGATGCATCGAAGTGCACCTCGGTGAGAAGGCCGGCGAGGCCAAGAGCCGTCTGCTCCCCTTCGCTGAGCACGTCGCGGACCGACTTTGTCTTGATGGTCGAACCAAGGAGTGCAGGCTTGTGGCGCAACTTGCCTTTGTCGCCGCCTCTGTCGTCTAGCTTGACGTGCTCAAGCCCTAAACGGTCGCTTTCCCGCGCGAAGCGGTCGTTGACCTGCTCGGTGACGTGCTTTCTCGTAAGCGCTGTAGATTGTATGGTGATCGGCTGGGTCGTGATACCGCCGCGCGTTGCCGAGATATCCCGGACTGCGCGAAGACGAGCGACCTCTCGCTTCAGAGCAGGCGCGTGCTTAGCGAGCTCGATCCGGTCAGCGAGGTTGAGCTTCTCGCTGGTCGTCGTCTCGAGTTGCTCTGCGAACTGGGTCGCATCAATGGCAATTGCGTTTACGCGCGACGTTTCGGCTGACGTTCGCAACTCCTTGGTATCGATTGACTCGAGAGCGAGCGGGTCTTCAGCCGTGTCTCCGCTCACTCGCGCAATGATGCGATCCCTCGCTTTCTCAGCCGCCTCTATCGTCGTCTGAATTTCAGACGCGCGGGCAGCGTCCGTAGCCTCGATTGTGACGAGTGACGTGGCGACCTCGACCGTTGTGACCGTGAAAGAGTTGACTGCAGTCACGCTGCGCTGCGCGTGGATCTCGGCGTCGCGAGCCCGTGTCGCCGTCTCGTCTTGGATGAACGCTTTGAATCGCGAAAGTCGTTCGACCCCGTGTGCATCGAGACGCTGTTGGCACAGAGGGCAGAGTGCACCCTCACCTACAAACGGGAAACCGTGGTCATGATAAGCCTCGCTAGTGGAATACGCCTCGGCCGCAGCCCACAGGGAACGCCATGTCTGAGTCCCGACGCCGTCAAGGGGCTCATCCGTGAAGTTTTCCCTCGAGGCCAGGTCTGCCGCCGCACGCAGGTCACGGGCCGACTTCAGCTTCTCTTCGAGCGCTCGGGCAGCCGCTGGGCTGAGGATCGGGTCGAAAGTGTCGAGATGATCAGCGATCAGTTCAAGTGCGGCGGCTACGGCCTTGAAACGAGCGCGTTCCTTCACAGGACTCGTTGCGTGAAGCCGAGCCTCTTCCTTGATCAGATCGGCCAGTGCCACTTCGCTGTTGTGCGGAAGTGCGACGGCGACATCAACTTCTTGGTCGCTCACGGACGCCGACAACGACTCTAGGAAGAGGCTGGCTTCCGTACCCCTACTCAGGCCGGGAACGATGTACGCCGGCCCACTGTGCTGCGACAGTTCGTCGTCGAGTACCTCGCGGAGGCGGTCGGTGGCGCGGATGAGATCATCGAGGAAGGCCAGGGCGGACGGGCGATAGGTGAGCTCGCTGTCATTTAGGAGATAGTGGTCGCCGCAGGCTTCGTCGTAGAAGTGCACCTGGGCGAGCAAGGCGTCCTGCGCGACTGGCCACTCCAGAAGACGTTCCTCGCCATCAACTTTGTAGGTGATCTTGGCGCTCTGGTTCTTGGTCGCAGTCGGGTCGAAAGCATTTGGCAGGATCGACTGGTGGTGGCGGGCGCCGACTACCTCTTTCAGCAGGCGAGCGAAACCCGACTTGCCGCTTCCATTGTCTCCGTAAATCACAGTGACCCCCGACGTACCGAAGGAGAGCGCACTTCCGTTCTTTAGGGCGTTCACATTTTCGATGTCGCCGACTTTCAGGAGTTCGACGCGCGCGCCTGCGCTAATGGTGCTCGGCACGTCTGCCGCGGTGAAGCTAGCGATCTCGTCGAAAGGCTGTGCCCCTACAAGCTGACGAGCGAGGGTTTCGATCGTCGCTTGGTCGGGGATGTGTTTGTCGAGCACGTGCGCGGCGAGGGCTCTAGTCCAATACGGCCGGTTGTTGAGCCAGTTGGCGATCTCTTCCTCGACGGGAGGCATCAGTTCGCGCCTTCCCGGTAGCTGGCGGTTGGCGTTGAACGTCGCGCCGGTGCCGAGTCGATCATCGTATGTTGACTCCTCGAGAACATGACTTGGGTTTCTCTCATTAAAGTGCGTCGGCGTCGTCTGACGGCTCCGAAACGCCGCGGGCTCTGCCAATGCCGATCGGAGCGGAGGCCCGCGAGAGCGGAACCGCCCTAGGTACGTTCCCCGATCTCCTTCGAGGCACGCCGCACGTCCCAAGCGGGCGGACAGGGCGCGAGGCGAGTACCTACACCAGCGGGTCGACGCAGGCTGGGCGCGGTCGCGGGAGGTTGCGATCCCGAGCTCGGGCCGCCGTGAGGTCAGGCGGACGTGTGCGGGCTCCTCAATGAGGATGCGACAGGTTAGCTTTCGAAGCTCGGCGACAAGATGACTTGCCATCGTTGACTGCAGGCGTTCGAAAGCGACAAGTTGGCTTTCATCACACAGCGGCGAGAACAACTTGTTTCCTCCGCGTACAACCTGTCGCCGGAGCGCGTTCCTCGGTGCTGCCTCGGTCGGGGGTCGTCTCTCGGCGAGTCAGGAGCAGCGTGCCCTGCGCGCTAAGTTGCTGTCGGGGTGGACACGGCGTTCTGCGGGGACGTGCTCGAGCGGAACGCGCAGCGATCTGGTCCCTCGCGCTGACTTCACCGACTGGAAGTGCCGCACCCTTGCTCGGGTGCGTCAACGATGTAGCGTTTAGCGCCCCTTCACCGGGCATTTTCGCGGGACACCTATACGGGAATCCTCAGGTCAAGCAGGGCACGGGCAAGTTGTCGTGGTTGTCGCCGCCAGCCGTGTACCGGTGGACGACCGGCTATCGAGACGCGGCTCTTTCGCTGGATCGCGACGCCCCCGGGCGCGTCGGGCGAGGGAGACTCGCTTCTGATTCCTAAGCTTGCATGCGTGCCGCAGACCGCGGCCGCGACGAAAGGGCCGCTCCAGTGCGCCTCAGGACTCTTCATGTCGAAAACTTTCGCGGTATCAGAACAGCTGACCTCGATTTGAGCGCGCCGTTCATCGCACTCATCGGCCCAGGCGACAGTACGAAGACGACGATTCTCGACGCAATCGGCCTCGTTCTAACTCCGCGATATAACGTGACCTTCACCGATGCGGACTTCCACCGAGCGGACACGGCCTCACCCATCGTCATCGAAGCCGTCGTCGCGGACCTGCCGGACGCACTGGTCGACGAGCGGGCGCACGGGAAAAACCGGAGCGGCATCCGGCCGGACAACACATTGACGCATGATCCAGTCGACGAGGACGGTGTTGTCGAGTGCCTGATCATCCGGCTTACCGTGGATGCAGATCTTGAGCCCGTCTGGGAGGTCGTACGGCCCGGCGAGCAAGTCGGAGATCGTATGACGGCGTCCGAACGTGGTCAGCTCGGCTACTTCCGCGTTGGGGAAAGCTCGGGCCAGAACCTTCGATGGGGTCGCGGCTCCGCATTGACAACTATGACGCAATCAAAGTCCGGTGCGACACATGCGCTGATCGAAGCGCAACGTCAGGCCCGCGAGGCTGTTCGCTCGCTGTCAGGGACGCCGCTCCATGATGCGGCCGCGCTCGCGCAGGCTGAGTCTCAAACGCTTGGCAGCGCAAAGTTCACGGACCTGCGCCCGGGGCTCGACCCAGCCTTCGGCGCCGGTAGCGCCGCGCTGATGCTTCACGACGGTGACATTCCGCTAACGCAGTTCGGCTTGGGCTCGCGCCGTCTGCTCAGCTTGTCGATCCAAGAGAACGCTCTAGCCGGACGGTCTACAGTCTCTATCGACGAACTTGAGTCAGGGCTCGACCCCCACCGACTGGCTAACCTCGTCCGCCACCTAAAGCAGCAGACCATCACCGAGAAGATTCAGCTCATCTTCACCACACATTCCCCGCTGGTCGTCGAATCCCTCAGCTGGCGTCAGCTGTTGGTCGTCCGATCGGAGAACGGCGTGACAACCGCGACCGGCATTCCGGAGGACCTCGTCGACGACGACGTCAGCACCGTGCAGGGCATTGTTCGCGCTACACCGTCTGCTCTGCTGGCGCGACGTGTTGTCGTCGGAGAGGGCGCGACGGAAGTCGGATTCCTCCGCGCGTTCCTCATCGAATGCGACCGTCGAAGACTAGCGACGGGACGCGTTACTTCCATCAGCACCGGTACGACCGTGACCAACGGCGGCGGAGACTCGCTCGCGCCTTCGCGGGCTCGCGCCTTCGCGGAACTGGGATACCGCACTCAGCTCGTCCTCGACGCCGACGTGGACACCAACACTGAGCGTGTCGAAGCGGCAGCGACTGCCGGAGCAGATGTTGTCCAGTGGGACGCCCCACGCGCGCTAGAAGACGCGATCTTCACCGCCATTCCCGACGAAGCCATCCTGACTCTGGTCGAATACGTGATCGAGGACAGAGGAATCAACTCCGTGGCCGATGCTGTCAGCGCGCGGCTCCCCATCGCCCTGCCTCACGACGAGCCGGCATCATGGGCGACAGTCGCCGGCGATGACTACCGTCACGCGCTGGCCACCACCGCGAAAAAGTCCGGTTGGTTCAAGCGCGAGGATCACGGAATGCTGCTCGGCCAGACCGTCTGGGAGCACCAAAAGTCGCTCGCAGACGGGGACCTCCTCCGAGGCCTCAAGCGAGTAATCAAGTTCGTCTACGCCGATGCCAGCTGAAGATGACGTCAGCCGGATCCTCGCATCGTTGCCATGCTCGGTTGAGCTGCCGGCTGGGACAGGCAAAACGCAGCTCATCGGACGGCTCGTCGAACGTCGCGTCAAGGATGGTGGCCGAGCGCTTGTGCTCACCCACACCCATGCCGGCGTGGACGTCATCCGTCGGCGCCTGAAGCAGTTCGGGGTTCCCGCTCGCGGAGTGACGGTCCGGACGATCGACAGCTGGAGCTTCGATCTGATCTCGAAGATGCCGCAATTGTCTGGCCTCCTCGTTGAGGATGAACCCGACTGGAGCCTCGCTCAGGCGTATCACGAGGCCGCACGAGCCGCAGTGAAGAGCTCGGCGATTGTGCGAATGCTGCGTGCAAGCTACAACTTGGTCGTCGTCGACGAGTATCAGGACTGTCAATTGTGGCAGCACGAGCTAATCGCGGAGATCGCGACAACAGTGCAGACGTGCGTCCTTGGCGACCGCATGCAGGGGTTGTTCTACTGGGGCACTGCCCGTCCCGTCGATTGGGACAGCGAAGTAGTGGTCGGATTCCCGAATGAGGACGTAGAGGTCCGGGCATGGCGGTGGGATGGTCGCAACCCGGCGCTTGGCGAATGGCTCCTCCATGCGCGAGCGGCACTGCTTCAAGGTGACGGCGTGGATCTCAACGGTGCACCGATCCTCGTCCGCCCGCGCGCGGAGGATCTGGCCGCCTATCGTGACGCGCCGCGACACCCCGCGACGACCGTTGCGATCACGAAGTGGCCGAAGGACGCTGCAGTGCTGGCTCGTCGCCTTGGTGGTGCCTATACGATGATCGAGGAGATCGAAGGCAAGCACCTCCGCGCGTTCGCGACCGTCGTTGACTCTGGCGCCAATCCGGACATCGCTGCTGGAGCCGCGCAATTCGCCGTCGACTGCGCGTTCGGAGTAGCGGAAGCTTTTTCGCCGAAGGATCGTCGCGTTTTAGACGCCGGCAGATCCATGGTCGTCACCGGTGAACCCAATAGTAAAATCGCAATCCAAGCAGTGAACACGCTACTCGTCGACGGCACGCCCGCGGCGGTCCGACTCGCACTTCTCGCCATTAGCCAAATTCCGAACTTCCGTCTCTACCGGCGCGAGGCATGGTTCGGTGTCCTCGACGCGCTCCGGCTCTGTGAAGCCACCGAAGACCTGACCGTTCTTGACGCCGTCGTGAGTGTCCGCACTCGGATGAGCCGCACCGGACGACGACCGGAATCTCGCATCGTTGGCAGACCCTTACTCGTGAAAGGTCTTGAATTCGAACATGCCGTGTTGGACGACCCGATACGGTACGACGCGCACGAGCTCTATGTCGCCTTGAGCCGCGCCTCGACCACCCTCACGATCGTCACGGACGCCGCGAGCTTCTCGCCGCCTAGGCCGAAACGCAGTCCCTGAACAAGCTGGGGGAAGGCCTAGCGGAAGGCCTTCAAGGCTGCGAACTCGCGCGCGAGCCGCATGATCCACCGCTCCGCCTGATACCCCGTCAACGCCACTGCGACATTCGCCGGGCTTAAGCGCTGGACCAACTGCGCGACGTCGTCCTAGTTTGGAGCCCAGTCCTCCATGCGCTCAATCTTGCGATCGTGGCGGACTAGCCGCTTTCTCGCGGCGATTGCAACCGGCAGCTTTTCGGCGTGGGGCTCCGCCGACGCCTGCGCGAACAGCAGGGCGTGATCGCCAGCCGAGTATTCCGTCGAGAAGTCCCCACTTAGGTCCACCGTTACCATAACTGTGATCCCTGCGGGGACGTGACTTCAAGTACCGATTCGCCACTGGGGATAGGTCCAGGTCGATTCCCAGTCCAGAACCTCCGAGAGTGTTTCGACCCTTGCAAACTCGTCCAAGTATGCTCCGGCGATCGTCCTGTCTTCCAAGACGACCGCGTTCTCCATAGACATTCCTGCATTGCGCGAGAAGTTGAACGAACCCGTCCAGATAGCAGTCGGTTCCGCCGCTTGATAGCCTGCGCCATAAACGCCGTCATCGTCCGGCGACAGAGGCCTAGTACGAGGGGTGACTCGAACGAGGAACTTGTGGTGCATTCGCGGCATCGCAGGACGCTTGTCGTAGTTGTGGTTACCGACGCACCGAATCGGGTCCACGGTCGGATCCGTGGTGATGCTTGCGCTGTTGAGCGGCGCTGGGAACTCGAAACGATCGAAGCCGCCCCGCAGAGCGTCGTACTTGCCCCGCAGCAGTCGGCCCCAGTTCGAACCGGCTCCGGTGTCCGGACGAAGGAAGTCCTCCTTCTGGACAACCAACGCCACGGGCTTCGCCGCGAGGGCGTCGAGGATGTCGAAGTCAGTTAGCCAAGCGATGCAACCGACTATGGCTGGTGAGTCGTCGATGAACTCAAGCAGGGCATCCTTGAGGTCCCCGAAGTGCGCGGTTACGCCTGGGGCACTCGTCGTGCGGTGCGCATTCGCCCAGTCGTAACCACCGCCGGAATCAATGACCGGGAAGACCGCGTTCAAGTTCCCCGACGGATCATGCGCCGACCCCGGGCCGTTGAAGTACCGCAGTCCCCGGGCGTACGGCTCCTCTTGGTTCGTGCTCACAACGTCAATCTAGCCGGGCCGCCGCCGATAGGGGAAGATGCTCGCAGCTTCCGTCTTCCTGGCAGGAGCAAAGCGAGCGAAGGAACCAGCACATGTCCACATCGGAACTCGAAGAAGCGCTCTCCCGGCACTTGACGGCCTACGGCGTCAAGTACACCCAGGGCAGTCACGGCCCCGAAATCCCTGGCGTCCTGAGCACGTTCCATGGCGCGATTGACGGCCATCCGATGCGCTCCGACTTCTTTGGCCCGAAGGCCGTCGAGGGAGGTTTCTACCTAGTGCGGATGTTCGATCTGCGAACAAAAAATGAGATTGGGACGGCATGCAGCCAGGAGAGCTTCGCCCACGCGCTCGATCAGTTGGACTGGCCTAACATGTTAGGTGCGCTCGCCCACTGATCGGCACAGACGGGACTTCGAGCAGCGCTTCACCCCCCGCCACGCTACCCACCTGCTCTACGCACCTTCTCGGTAGTCGATCCCTGACCGGGCGTGCTCAGCAGCAACGAGCGAAGCCATGGTTGCTACCGTTTCGTCCATGGCAGACGCCCTTCCCGTGAACCGCGAGAGAGCGGTCGTCTTCCTGCACGGATCGAACCGGACCTCCGACCGTGCCTGGCCCGTCGCGGCTCACATCGAACACGCTCGGTTTGCGGTGATGCCTGGTTACGGGGACCGCACAGCTGTCGCCTTCGAGCAAGATGCCTGGGAGTCGACGCTCATCGGCACTTGCTCACCAGGCGCTGTCGTCGTCGCACACTCGTACGGTGGGCCGATCGCAATGCGCGCCGCAGCTCGCCGGCCCGACCTGATCGCGGGTCTGGTGCTTTTCGAGCCCGCTGCATACGCGCTGGCTCGAGGCAACGCGGCAGTCGAGGCCCATATCCACCGCGTGCAGCCAGTGCTCGAAACCGCGGCCGAGATGGGCAGTGCGCAGTTCGCTGTCGCGTTTGCAGCAGCCCTTACTGGTACTGCTGGGCCACCGCCGGTGAGCCCGGACGAACTCCTGGCTGCCGATCGGCAGCGCAGGCTCCCCGGGCCGTGGACCCTTGATACGCCGTCGGACATCGACGTGCCGATGCTCGTGATCACCGGAGGCTGGAACGAGGAGTACGACGCAATTGCTTCACAGCTGCACCGCGCCGGACGGAAGATTCTCACCGGCTACGGACATCGGCCACAGGATCATCCGGGCGCCGCCGACGCATTGTTGGAGTTCACCAGGCAACTGCAAAGGTAGGCGCCGTACGCAAAGTGAAGCGAGGCGGTCGGCGCCGTCCCGGCGAACGATCGACTTGCGGGCACTATCTCGGAACCGCTCTGCGCGCTTCCACTTGCTAGGTTGGTCGTCAGGGACGGGGAGCTTCGGCTCGGGCGTCCGCAAAGCCTACAAGTGTGCCAGGATCATCAAGAACGGAACCTAAACATGGACAAAGGCTTTATCCTCGCGTTCATTTCTGCAGGAGCAGTCGTAGCAGTCGTAGCGATTATTCTTACGATTGTTGACTTCCGCAGAGGTGAGTCAATGTCTGGTCGATCAATTGGAACGTTCATTGCTTCGGGTGTATTGATGTTAGTCGGAATCGTCATAGCCCTCACGTAGTCGAACGCAGGGTAAGAGATATGCGAGGGTGACGACGCGAGCTGAGGCGGCGATCTGCTCAACCGCCGCCAATCGCAGCGACCGGGGCCCTGAGACGACCAAGCGCCCGGTGAAGGATCGACTATCGAGACGACCTGTAGCTAGAGGTCCCGTTCGTTGGTCGCCTGCGCTCGTCGGCGCGCGAGCAGGGCTTTCAGACTTGTGCGGGTCGCGACACCGAGCCCAAGGCAGCCAATGAAGAGGCCCACGTTCGGTGCGGTCGTGAAGTGCAGGACGTGGAGGGGCAGAGTCCAAAGAACGACCCCAATGACGATGAACGCGACCGCCAAGACGAGCGCCCATCGATCTGCCAGGCTCACGTAGCGCACGCTCGGATAATACAGCTTGCTACACGGGGGACCGGAAATCGATCGGCTATCGGACGCAAAGAGGCGACGGTGGCAAGCTCAGCTCATGAACGTTCCGGGCTGGCTCGCGGCACTCGTCCTGGGTGCGCTCGCCTTCATCGTCGGGCTTGTCCTGCAACTCACTGGCGCTTCGCACATCGGTCTCGTAATCTCGATAGTCGGCGTGATGGTCGCAGTCGCAGGTGGGATGTGCCGTCCCCGCGGCTCGCACTAGGAAGGACTCGCGCTGCTGGCGCCGACCCGTGATGACTGCCGTGCTCGGGACGGAACGGAGACGAGTGAGGCGCGCAGCTGGCGATGCTGTCCCGGTAGCCGATCGGCATACGGGACGCGCTCGAGCACGTTTCGGCGCACTATGAACGTGTGCGCGTGTTGACGATTCAGACGGTAACGATGGGTGTCTCTGCGGAGCAGGAGGCGCACTGGCCGCGGCTCGCAGCCGCTGCTCTGCTGGCAGCAGAGGAGGGCCGCGAGCCCGTTCCCGCGGTGTGGTTCAGGACAGATGAGGGAGCGCGTGGGCTGATTCCGGTTTCTGAACTCACTCCCGTGACCTTCACTGATGACGAGGAACCGGCCCGGTTCCTCGGGACAGTGACCGCGCTCGGCCCCGACGCCGCTCCGTCGACCTGAGCGCTGTCCGGTCGCGGATGGGCTAGCAGGTGCGCCTCGTGTGCTTCGATATCGAGGTGTTCACGTTCGAGGTGCAGTCCTGGCGCCACATCCGAGTCCAACTCGGCCGCTGGCACTTCCGTACCTGGCGAAGCTTCTTCATGCTCCTGCCTCCCGGCTACACCTCCGGGCTGGTCTGGGCAGTCCAGTTCGAGCAAGCCGACCCAGATAGCCCAGCGACTGGGCAGCTCGGCGCGTTCGTGGACGAAGAGCAGGCACGAAGATGCCTTGAGGCTTTGGAACAGGAAGGCTGGAGCGGACTGTACCTCAACATGATTCCCGTGCACGCTCGCCTTGAAGACTGGCAATGGGACCGCTAACGGCGTAGAAGCAGCGTTGCCATGGCGCGACGTTCCGGGTGTCCGACAGCCGATCGCTCATCGGACAGTTGAAGGGGCCTGATGGCAGACGACGTGGACCGCAAGCAACCCACGATCTCCCGCTCCTAGACTCTGGCGTTATGCAGCCGCCCGCGGAGGAGCCCCTTGTCTGGAAGGTGGCGCGACCGCCGCGAGAGCGCCGAGTATCGGACACCGGGCTGACCATCGCGGCGCTTGCGATTGGTCTCGCTGCAACGATCGGCGTTGTCTGGTTCGCCCTCTCTTGGCAAGTCGTCATCGGCGAAGCGTTGCGCTGGGCGCAGTGGATGCTTGTCATCGTTCAGGGAGGCCTGTGGCTGACAACCGCCGCACTGTGCGTGTGGCAACGGAGGCATCGGCGGAGTGGACTGTGGATCGCGATCACAGCGGGAGTGTTGGCCACTGCCTTCTTCGTCGTGGCGACGTTCTTGCTCGTCGCATCCCTACCCTGTCCTTCGTTCTGCTGAGCACCACGCCCTCCTGACAGCGCACGAGCCTTCGCCGTGCCTTGGCGTCCGGTAGCGGATCGGTTACCGGACGGTGGTCATCTCAGTCGAATTGGTCGAGCTGGTACGGCGCCGATGCGCCAGCATAGAAGATGACCTGGGCGTGCGGCCCGACGTCGCTCTGCAGGCGGCCGGCTGTTCGGA